>SMTZ1_10003017_pt1 | contig 16971 bp, 15 predicted proteins | sample DeeMarSWOR136_30_FD_25667 | JGI IMG/M metagenome (IMG submission 25667)
CTTTCATTCTTTTGTATCTTGAAACAACATCATTCCATGTCCACCACAAAACATGGCCCATATGAGGAATTCCAGAAGTAAATGGAGGTGGAGTGTCTATACAAAAACTAGGTTTAGAACTAGCTCTATCAAATTTAAAGATTTTATTTTCTTGCCAAAACTTCTGAATTTTAGGCTCAATTTCTTTAGGATTGTATCTTGTTTGCATGAAAGAACATTTGTGAGAACAAATAAATAAATTTACCTGGTAAACTTAGCCAAACCAGTTTTAGGTAAATTGTTTGTATTTATTTCAACAATTTTTTTGTTTACAGTAAATGCAACATTGAAAATAGGTATAGAATCAACAAGAGCTAAAGGAATTCCATAATGAGCATGACCATGAATAGCAAAAGTTGTTTTTGTTGTTTTAAGAACTTTTTCAAATTTTTTGGAACCTAGAACATTATAAATGTCACTATCTTCGCCTTTCAAAGTTTTATAAGTTGGAGAATAATGAGACAAAAGAATCTTTGTTTCAGTTTTCAAATTATTTAACAATTCTTTAACTTCTTCTATTCTATCTTTGTAAGTTTTTTTTATGCTTGGAATATTTCTCCATTGCCACCAAGTTGGCACATCTAAAGAACCTCTTGTTCCAACAATCCCAACTTTTTCATTCCTTATTTTTAACTCAATACTATCATCATCTAAAAAGACTATTCTATTTTTACATATTTTTTTAATATCGTTAATATCTTCATCAAATTCTCTGTTACCAAAAACAGCAATAATTGGACATTTCCATTTTCTTAATTTTAAAAAATCTAATATTAAACCATATATTTCCGGACTTCTATACTCGTAAATGTCTCCTGCTAATAAGAATAGGTCTGGTTTTTTAGCTTTTTTTAAAACATTCCAAAATGGTTCCAAATCCATTCCCAAAGCATCTAAATCTGATATTGCAGCAATAATCATAAGATTTATTTCTTATATAACACTTTTATAATTGTGGGCCGGTGGTCGAATGGAAAGACACTGCTCTCGCACAGCGGAGATTTTGGGTTCAATTCCCAACCGGTCCATTTAAATTTAAAAATAATAAAACTGTATTTATCGATATGGGCGGGTAGCTTAGTCTGGTGGAGCGTCCGGCTGATAAAGTGTGATCAGACATGAATCCGAATGAAGCAAAAATAATAGGGCATCTTGAAGCAGACGGTTCTATATCCAACAATAGAGTGGGATATTACAATAAAAACGCTAAACTTATGAGAGATTTCATTCGACTATTTGAAGAAACATTTAATTGTAAATATTGGAAAATATACGAAAATAAAACTTCGCTTGAAACTGGGTGCGCAAAAAAAAGAATAGTGAAAGAAATAAAAGCTATACAAAAAAAGAAAAAAGAATTATTTAATGGCCGGAAAAGTGCCATAGAATTCATAAAAGCGAATTTTGATGACGAATGCACAATTATTTTAATTAAAAGAGAAAGAGGTTACGATGGAGAAATAAAAATGTGGTCTTTAGATAAAGAGAGATTAAGTTTCATAGTAGAACTTTTATTTTTGCATCTAGGAATAAAAGCGAAAATCTATGGACCGAGAAAAGAAAAATATTATGAATTAAAAATAATGAATAAAAAAGATTTGAAAATTTTTTGTGAAAATATAAAACTAGAACATCCTAATAAAAATACGAAACAAAAAAAATTATTAGATTCCATTAACTGATCACACATCAGAAACCGGAAGGTCGAGAGTTCGAATCTCTCCTCGCCCACTTTTGTGATTAAATGAACGAGAAAGATTTTCTAGAATTTGCAAAAATAATAGGTAAACTTAAAAAAACTCTAAGAACTGGATGGAAAATAAGAGGAATTAGAAATCCTGAAAGTGTTGCAGACCATATTTTTCGAACAATTGTTTTAGGTATGATAATTGCTGATATTAGAAAACTTAAAAAAGAAAAAATACTTAAAATGTTAATTTTACATGATTTAGAAGAATCTATTACTGGAGATATACCAACTTTAGAAAAAGAAAAAATGAGTAAAAAAAATAAAGAAATTGGAGAAAGGGCAATGAAATCTGTACTTTCTAAATTGCCTTTGGGACTTAGAAAAGAATACTTCAATTTATGGAAAGAATTTGAAGAAGGTAAAACTAAAGAAGCAAAATTCTGTAGAGATATTGATATATTAGAAATGATTATACAAATTTTCGAATATAAAAAGGAGCAAGCTTCTAGAAAAAAAGTTTTAGAAATTTTTTGGAAGAATGCACAAAAAAGATTAAAAGATCCTTCATTGAGAAAAATCCTTAAAGAACTGAAAAAAAGTGATATTAAATGAAATTGTCTGGTGAAATATTAGCAATTTTGTCTGCATTATTTATTGGAATTGCAATTCCACTAAGCGTTTTATCTTCAAAAGAATTTGGAGTAATTCAAGTAGCAGTTTACTCATCTCTAGTTTCAGTAGTTTTTCTTTTAATATTAACACCTTTTATAAATTTTAAAACTCAAATTAAAAAGTCTTTAACAAAATATTTTAAAGAATCTATTTCAATTACAGTATCAAGAGCTATAATTGGAAGCTTATTGTTTTTTTATGGTGTTAGTTTAACTACATCTATTCGTACAGCATTCATGCTTCGTTTAGAGCCAATTTTTGTAACCATATTAAGTTATATTTTCTTAAAATATAAAGTAAGTTTAAGACAAATTGCTTTAATTGCTTTAATGATTTTTGGTGCCTTTCTTTTATCTACAAGTGGAAGTATTGAAGCATTTACACAGACTCAAATTGGAGATTTATTCATAATACTTTCTCTGTTATTTTTTTCTTATTGTTATATTCCTATTAAAAGAATTGGTAAAGAAATAAGCCCCATAACAATTACAATTATAAACAATCTAGTTGGTGGTCTAATTTTATTTATAATTATGTTGTTTTTGCCATTAAATTTGTTAACTGTAAATTCAAGTAATATTTGGTTGCTTTTAGCTTATGTCATTTCATTTTTTGTATTTGGTTTATATTTTTATTTTGCTGCTGTGAGAAAAACAAAACCTTGGATCGTTAGTTCATTATTGTCTTTTTCATCTGTTGTAGGGTCAGCTATAGCTTATTTTTGGTTAGGTGAAACATTAAATATAATTCAGATTTTAGGGGTTATTGTAATTTTAATTTCAACTTGGCTTATAATTAAAAAATGATTATATGAAAATAATTAAACGTGGTGCAGAAGCAATTTTGTATCTTGAAAATAATCACCTAGTTAAAGAAAGGATTAAAAAAAGCTATAGAGTTTCTCAAATTGATGAAAAACTAAGAAAATTTAGAACCAGAAAAGAAGCTAGATTAATCTCAAGAGCTAAAAGATGTGGTGTAGAGACTCCAAACATAATTTCTGTTGATGAAAACAATTTTAAAATAATAATGGATTTTATAGATGGAAAAAGATTGAAAGAGTTTTTCAATGAAACTGATGATGGAAACAGAAAAGAAACAGCAAAAAATTTAGGAAAGTCCATTGGTTTGTTACACAAACATGGAATTGTTCATGGTGATTTAACAACAAGCAACATGATTTTGAAAGATAATAAAATATTTTTTATTGATTTTGGATTAGGAGAATTTTCTAAGAGAATAGAAACTCAAGCTGTAGATCTATCAGTTTTAAAAGAAGCTTTCAAATCAACTCATTTTAAACATTTAAATCTATTATGGGAAAGTTTTATAAAAGGTTATAAACAAACAAATGATAACTTTAATAAAGTTTTGGGCACTTTAAATGATATAGAAAAAAGAGGAAGGTATGTTAAAAGATGAACGAAGAAAAAATTGAACATGTAGAAAAAAAGGAAGAAAGCATAGAACATAAAGAAGAGAAGAAATCAGAAGAAATGAGATTTAATTTAACTAAATTAGGAAAGAATAAGAAAGAAGTTTTAGAGAATATAAGCCTCGTAATTACTGTAATTTCAGCTATTCTATTTAGTATTGGAATTGGTTTAGGCAGCTTTATTCAAGGAACAATAATTTTATCAGTCTTTGGTTCATTTTTTATTATGATCGGAATAATGATTTATATTATATCCCAATTTATAGAGGTGAAGAATGGCTAGAATGCATTCAAGAAAAAAAGGAAGAGCTGGAAGTAAAAAACCTAGTGTACCAGCCAAATGGGTTGGATATAAAGACAAAGAAGTTGAAAGATTAGTTATAAAACTAAGAAATGATGGTTTACAGTCTTCAAATATAGGAAGAGTTTTAAGAGATCAGTATGGAATACCCTCTATCAAATCAATAACAGGAAAAACTGTAACAAAAATTTTAGAAGAAAGCAATATCTTGCCTGAAATACCTGAAGATCTATTAAATTTATTAAAAAGAGCTGTGGTTCTTAAAGATCATTTAGCAAAAAATAAGAAAGATTATACATCTAAACATGGATTAGAACTTTTAGAGAGTAAAATAAGAAGACTAATAAAATTTTATGTTAAAACAAAGAAATTACCTAAAGATTTCAAGTATGAACCTGAAAGAGCTAAGTTATTGGTTGAGACAGTAAAGTAATATATTATTTAATGTAATAATATTTCTAATGAAACAATTCACTGGTTTAATAAACAAAGCAATTGAAAAGATAAATTCTACAAATAGTTTAATACAAATAGTTTCTGATTTAGATTGCGATGGAATAGCAGCAGCATCAATTATGGCATCAACTTTAATTCAAATAGATAAAAGCTTTCAAATAACTTTTGTTAACAGAATTAATGATGAAATAATAGAAACCTTAAAGGAAAGGAGACCTGAATTAGCTATATTTACTGACATGGGTTCTGGATATTTAGATTTAGTAAATAAATTGGATTTTAATGTAATAGTTCTTGATCATCATCAAATAGAAGGTTCACCTTCTGAGAATGTTATTCATATAAACCCTGAAGAAGTTGATTTAAGACTATCAGGTTCTGGAACAACTTATTTATTAGCAAAAGAGATGCTTAAAAAAAATTCGTTAGCACCGTTGGCAATAGTTGGAACAATAGGCGATGTTTCTTATTCAACAAACTCAAGATTGTTTGAAACTCCTTTAATAGAAGCTGAAATAGGTTTAAACCTTTTTGGAAGATTCTCTAGACCTTTATATAAAGCATTAGAATATTCTGAAATTCCAGGAATAGATGGAGAAGCAAAAGCAATTCAATTTTTATCAGAAATAGGAATTAAGCCTCAAGAAAATGGTGAATGGAAAAAATTAAATGATCTAAATGATGAAGAAAAAAGAAAACTTACAGATGCTATTGTTAAAGAGAGTTTAAAACATGAAAAATTCAGCAAAAAATTGATTTTTGGAAATGTTTTAACTTTGAAAAATTTTCCTGATGAATTAAAAGATGCTAAAGAATTTGCCACAATTTTAAATGCTTGTGCCAACATGAATGAAGCAGCAACAGGTTTAGCTTTATGTTTGGGTAATGAAAAAGTTTTGGAAACTGCTAGAAATTTGTTAAAAGCTTATAGAAAGGTTTTAGGAAATTATATGAGATGGATAGAAAATAATCCTGATAATGTAAAGAAAACAGAATTTGCAAATTACATATTAGGTAAAGAATTTATAAATGAAAATTTTATTGGAACAATAGTTTCTATGCTCTTTAGACCCAGTGAAAAAACATTAATTGGTTTTGGGGATTCTAAAGATGGAATTAAAGTTTCTGGGAGATCTAAAGAAGTTAACATAAGAGAAATAATTGTAGAGGCTGCAAGAGCTTGTAGTGGAAGAGGCGGTGGTCATAAAACAGCAGCAGGAGCTATTATACCTTCTGGAACTCAAGAAAAGTTTATTGAAACTTGTGAAAATCTTTTAAAAGAAAAACTTATAAAGATATAGAGCATATTTAATTTCTATGGCTTCAAAGCTAAAAGGTAAAGAATGGTATCAAATTGTTGCACCAAAGTTTTTTGGAGACTTTGTTATAGGCGAAACTATGGCTATGGAACCAAAACAATTAAAAGGAAGAATCATTGAAACTAGTTTAACAGACATAACAGGTGATCCAAATAAATATTATTTAAAATTTTACTTCAGGGTTGAAGATGTAAAAGATAAAAAAGCTATAACAAAATTTTCTGGTCATGATTGCACAAGAGATTATTTAGCAAGAATTGTAAGGAGAAGGGCAACAAGAATTGATACCAATGATGTTGTAAATCTAAAAGATAATAAAATGAGGATAAAATCTGTAGCTATTTCTAATAGAAGAGTTAGTAAAAACGTTGAAATCAAGGTAAGAAAAAATGTAAGAGAAATCATAATAAAAAATGTTAGTGAGATGAAAACAGAAGAATTTATTAGAGAGATTATTGATGGAAAACTTCAACAAAAAATAAGAAAAGCCATAAGCAAAATTTATCCTTTAAGATACTTTGAATTTAGAAAAACAGAAGTATTGTAATTATTCCTCTTCTTCTGCTTGTAGTATGGCTGTTGAAATCCAAAACATTCCACCTAGTAGTATGAGTATAAAAGCTAATGAATAGGCCATCATTATTGAAGCGTCTGTTGAACCAACAGCAGGCTCAACAGAACCTGCTATTAAAGATCCGAAAAATACACATACTGTTCCTATAAGCCAAAAAACTATAGTTCTTATATCTGCCATGAATATGAATTTTTCTCTTATGTATTTAAACATTATGGTATTTTTAAATACTTTGAAAATTTAATCATTTTTGCAGAGGATTAGGTTGGGGAGCTACCGGTTCCCTGTAAGCGCAAATCCGGTTTATGGCGCGATCGAAGCTTGAGGGCGATGTTAAAGATTTATGAAGTCCTATTAACTGACTGAGAAGCTTCGTCCTCTGGAACTGAAATTATGGTGAATTGGCTGAGGCGGGGAACCGAGCAAGCCTAAGTCGTAGTTTTAGTGTTCAGAGGGTTGCGAAGTGGAGAAGGTTAATAGGATAAACTTCGTAAGTTTTTAGCAGCCACCAAGAGCGTATCCTCTGCATTTTTTTAGAGAAAGCTTTAAAACTTTTAAAAATAAAAGTATATTTCTATGAAATACAGGTATCAATATCAAAAATCTAATAAAAATATTTTTATAGCTATATTTTTACTTGGAATTTTATTAGGAGTTTGGATAGGATATTATATATCTTATGAAGTTTATCAACCAGAAACCAAAACAATAACAAAATATGTATACAAATCATCAAATGTTTCCTATTCTTCTGCTGAAATAAATTTGCCCGCAGTTGATCAAAATGGTGATGGTGTTGTAACTCCATTAGTAGTAGAAGTAAAACCTGGTGATGGTAAAATATTAACTAACATTGAAAAACTGTTGTTCTGGGTTGATACTCAACAATCTATACAAATAGCAAAACAAGTTGCAGAAAATGTAACAAAATTAGATGTTGATAAGTATGATTTAATTTATACTGTAAAAAGTGAGGCAGTCTTAGTTGGTGGACCTTCTGCAGGAGCTTCATTAACAGTAGCAACAATAGCAGCTCTAGAAAATAAAGAAGTAAAAAGTGATATAATGATGACTGGCACAATAAACCCTGATGGAACAGTAGGAACTGTTGCTGGAATTTTAGAAAAAGCAGAGGCTGCTAAAGATATAGGAGCAAAGGTGTTCTTAGTTCCTAAAGGTCAAGGAACTCAAACTTATTTAAAACCTGAGGAAACATGTGTTAGAAGAGGTGGTTTCATATTTTGTACAACAAAATATGAAGAAGTTACAATTAACATAGGCGAAAATGTGGGGATATCTGTAATAGAGGTTGAAGATATAAATGATGTATTAAAATATTTTATCTTTTAGTCTTTTTTCTAGATTTTTTCTTACGTTTCGTTTTTCTCTTAACTTTTTTTATGATTCTAGCTCTTTCTAAGACTTTTTTCGGATCTTTATAATATTCTGAAAATATTGCTGTAACCTCTTCAAAATGTGTTATTTTTTTCTTTTGCATCCACTCTAATAATGCTTTTCTTCTTTCTATTTCTTTCTTCAAAAAAACTATAGATTGGCCTTTTATTCTTGATAAGTCTTGTAATAGCCAAGAGTCTCCAGCATATTTTCCAAATGTGTCTTTCTCAGGTAACCAGTAATAGTATCTTATTTGTCTTGCTTTTCCTGTCTCGGCATCAACTGATTGTATTTCATCAATTTCTTTAACCCTTCTCTCAGACTCTCCTTTTTCTCTGGCATGAACCATAACTATTATTAAATCTAAAGTATCAACCAAAGATGGAGACAATTCTATAGGAGGTGTTTCTAATCTGTAAATAACATCCTCAACCCTTCCTGCATGCATTGTTCCTAAAGCTGGAATTCCAGAAGCCATGCCCTGAAACATAACATAAGCTTCTTTACCTCTAACCTCTCCCACTATAACATAATCAGGAGTCTGTCTAAAAGATGTTCTTAATAAATCAAACATTGAAACTTCTCCAACACCCTTCATAAAACTAATTCTTGTAACAGCTGGCACCCAGTTTTCATGTGTTAGATTTAATTCTCTTGTGTCTTCTATTGATACTATCTTAGCTGTTGGAGAAATGAACATTGATAAAACATTTAAAAAAGTAGTTTTTCCAGTGCCCGCACCTCCTGAAACAAGTATAGAAGCCCCACTCTCAACTGCCAACCATAAATAAGCCAGTATTTCACTGTTTACTGTTTTTCTGTTAATTAAATCTATTGGTGACAATGGTATTTGTACAAACTTTCTAATTGTAAAAGAAGGCCCTCTAGTTGTAACATCTTTAGCAAAAGATGCCTGAACTCTAGAACCATCTGGCAAAGAGCCATCTAACAAAGGTTCAGCATAAGAAATAAATCTTCCACATCTTTCAGCAAGTTTTACCACAAACTCTGTTAATTGTTTTGCATTATCATAAACAATGTTAGTTTTAATTGAACCATATTTTCTATGAACAACATAAAGTGGTACTCCAATACCATCACATGATATATCTTCAATATAAGGATCTTGCAACATTGGTTCTATTTCATTTAAACCAATAAAATCTCTAAAGATGTAATACATTATTTTTAGGTAAGTTCTTTTAGATAATTTTATTTGATATTCATCTAAAATGCTTTTAACACGCTCTTCTAAGTATTCTATTGCCTCTCCTTTCTTTTTTATTGCAGAAAGTTCAATATCTAAAATTTCTAGTAAACCACTAACTAATTTATCTTTAATTTTTTTCTCATTTTCAGATAACTTTGGTTCACTAACATCATATATTATTTCTTTTTTTTCTTCGTTCCAACCAATATTAACCCCAGCAAAAGGAGGTATTAGAGCATATTTAACTCTTATTTTTTTTACTTCTGGTAATGCTTTTGGTTTTCTTTTAAAAATTTTAAATTTAGGCAGTTCTCTTTTTTTCTTAGAAGATTTGTGTTTTTTCTTTTTTGGTTTTTTCTTTGTCTTTTTCTTTGCCATGAAAATTTATAGGTTAGAATAGTAATTAAAGGTTATTCATATCATCTTGAATTTCTTGTTGAGTTAATACTTTATCATAAATTCTTACTTCATCGATTGTTCCATTTACTCTATAGTATGTGCTGCCCCATACAAACCCTCTACCTACATTAACAGTACCATCCAATGGTAGGCTATCTATAACATTAGTATTTATATCTACTTGAGTTCCATTCACATATAATATTGCTGTATCATCTGTATCTGAGAATGTGGCTGCTACATGATACCAACTGCCCCATTGAATACCTACTCGATATCGAAGAATTCTTACATTATTAAGATAAAAACCAAATTCCGGATCCCAACCTTCGCCATCATAATGAAGACTCCACCTAGGTTGACCGTATTTAGCTACTATAATTGCACGATATTCATAAACGTTACCCGGGTTAATCCAAGTTTCAACTGTAAGTTCTCCGGTATCAATTTTTAAGGTTTCAGAATCAGAAACTTCCACATAATCATTAATCCTATCAAAACTTAAAGCAGAATCATACATTCCTTTAACCCAAACATGAGTATCATTAACATAATTTGCAGAATCTTCTTCTTCAAAACTGTAAGAAGCTACTGGTCTTATAGTATTTTTGGTGTTATTCTTATAGAATATTGGCAGAGAACTTTGCATTTCTTCTTGAATTTCTTGTTCAGCTAATGCTCTATTCCAGATTCTTACTTCATCTATTGTTCCATTAAATTTTCTATACATATAACTTTCTGCTCCAATTCTTAAACCAGTTCCACATGGAGCAATTGTTCCAAAATGGGAAAGTGAACTATTAAGTACACCATTGATATAAACTCTCATATAACTCCCGTCAAAAGTTCCTGCCACATAAGTCCATTGGCCTACTGGAACAGAATTTGTAGAACCAGTAACAGTCCTCCAATGTGTTCCATTTCCTATGTTAAATGCCACAGTTTTACTGTTGTTGATCCATTGAAAGAAATAACCTTGTTTATCATCCCAAACAATTTTTTTAAGAATCATTCCTCCAGCTTCTACTAATAGTTTATCGGTGATTGGATATATCCATGCCCCAACAGTAATGTAATCTGGATTCAACGAATCTGAGGTTGGGACTTCAACATAATCATTTTCACCATCAAAATCTAGAGCTTTTCCAAAATATCCTCCACTAATTCTATCTGGACAAGTTCCGGAACCAGGGCTACATGAACCGTCCCCTAAAGTTCCATCATTAAAAGTTTCTCCATAAAAAGTTCCATTGTTTCCATAATCTGATTTATCATAAGCTATTATACCCTTTGCTTCATTAAAATCAAAATAAAGAACCTGACGTGACCTATTTACTATTATTTCATGTTCTTCATTTAGGGGTAAATCAATTGTAAAGCTTATTTCACCAGCAGAGCCTGAATTTATTGTATAAGTGAAAACTGAGTTGTTGTATACATAATAATATGTATATGGCAAAAGACCTGTAATATTATATGTTGCTGTTGTTACTGAATCAGAACTATCGTTCCATTGTATTATAGCATTATTCCAACTAATGAGTTCTCTTGTTAATGTTGTTGCTGCTGAAGAAACTTTGGTTTTAAGCCATAAATCTATGTCAGTTCTGTTATTATAAGTGAACCAAGGAGTTGAATTATAGAAATAGATAGTTCTTGATTCTGTCCAGTTCATGTTTATGAATTCATTACTTAAAGTATCATCCTGTAGATAATAATCAGCTCTAGTCGAATCTTTAACAGAGGAATTAGCAAATATATTATAAATAGGTGAAGGCTCAACGCCAGCATGCAAATATATGCCGTAGTTTCCTCCAGTGATAATATTCCTGGTTATTGTATTGTTTTTTGCATTATGACAAATATGTATGTTGGAACCCTTGGGCGTGTGTATATGACCATTATCTTTTATAATGTTATCAGAAACTATATGATTTTGATCAATATTTCCATAATTAACTATTAAGAATCCCATTTCTCCATTGTTTTTAATTGTGTTGTAGGTTACCAAACAGTTTCTATTATCACGTAATTGAATGCCACGATATTCATTGTTATTGACTGTGTTATTTTTTATGATTATGTAATCACCTCTTATAATCATTCCTTGGTCGTTGTCATTGACTGTGTTGTTGGTAATATTGTTAAAGCTTGGATTATTACCCAAAAGAATTCCATTTTCAAAATCAGTTATAACACAATTCTTTACATTATTGTACATGGCTCCAGCTAAATAAACTCCATCAGTATTAGAATCATCATTACCATCTAAATTATAATTAATACAATCCAAACTAGAATTTTGAACTCCACCAACAAATGTAATTGCTGTTTGGTCTGCTATATACAAGTCATAAAGTAAACAATAGCGAGTATCACTTTTATCTATTGTATATGGCAAAAATGTGATAAACTCATCACATTCTTCCATGAATTCAAGACATTCTTCATTTAATCTATATCTATAAACTGTACCACCTGGAGTTATTACCCAAAAATATGTTCCATTATGAGCTAAACCATGTCCATCAGTTGTAGGCGGAGCAATATCAAAATACCAATCATCATATGTTCCATCAGTTTTATATCTAAAAACTCCTCTTCCTTTAGATTCTGAATAAATATCTGTAAGAATCCAAATATTACCATTAAAGGAGACTATATCTCCATAAGATACTCCTGATAATCTGTCTAAACTGAAACTAAAACCTGTATAACTTCCTGAACTATCATATTTATAAACTGAAGAAGAACCTAAAACCCAAAAATATTCTCCATCAAAATCAACAGCATAAGGATTAGTAACTTGAGATATACTAAAACTCCAACCATCTGGAACTCCAGTAGTCAAATATCTTCTGACAGTTTCTGTAGCAGCATCTAATAACCATAAATATGTCCCATTTGAAGCAATGTCTCTTAAATCACCTAAACCTGAGGTAAAGGAATTAAGTAGATTGCCTTGAGAATCATATTGATAGACATCATTAACACCTTGAGCCCATATTGCTACCCAAAAATATGAGTTAACAAAGGCTAATCCTCTTGCATTTATTTGTGTATTAAAACTTGTTCCATCGTAATTAAAAGCTCTTTGTAAAGTGAATTCGAGTGAAGTATTATTTAATAAATGTATGTCTGTTTTATTTTCACAAATCTGAGAAACTGTCATATTAAAATTGCCAGATCCGTAATTAGTTCTATTAAATTTTATTTTGGGGTCTTCTATGTAATATGTTCCTAAACTACCACCACCAACCGAACCTTCCCAAACTGATTTATTATTAATATCAGTTATATTTATTCTAGCTCGCTCTATGGTTGGAAATGGATAATTACCAGAATCTTTTATTATAGTTGGATAATATCTTGTAACATTTACATCAGCAGGAACACCAAAATAACCAACATCAGTACTACCAATAAAACTAACATTTCCAAAAAATGTTATATTGCCATAATTAAAATTAAATTGCCTATCAGTTATTGTTGTGTTTGAAAAATTCCATACTGTCCACGGTATACAACCCGAACCACAGTCATCAAATGCAATTCCTGCATCATATAATCTAGAATTTATTAAATTCATTGTATAATTTCTACCGTCTAAATCCCACCAACCTCCTCGAGAAGTAAAATTTATGAATGTATTAGTTGAGTCGTGACCATCATCTATATTAATTGAATTAAACCAACCATCAATAATAGTGTTATTCGAACCACCATGTGGATAAAAAATCGTCCATCCTGCAAAAAAATTTGTTCCATTAAATTCGAAATTTGAATCTTCTGATTTAAAATAAGTGTCAAAACGATTACAATAATCACAACCAAAATTACTGATAGTTAAATTGTGTGGATATTCAGAATATATTCTGAGATCACCAAAAGTAGCATTATTTAGAGTAGTGTTACTATCATCTCTAATTTGAAAATTAACTCTGTTAAAACTAACATTAGTAAAATTTATTGTAAAATCAGAATCATCAGCTTTTATGTATTTAGTTATCGGAGTGTCTAATAGTGGACAATATCCAGAAATATCTGATATTGAAAGTCTGTGAGGTATACTTGAAACTATTTCAGGTGTTGCTAAATAGGAATTTATTGCAGTAAGATTTGTTTCGTCCCTCAACCGAGGAAATGGATAACCATCAAAAGTAGAATTAATCAAATATATAATAGAATTGTCTTCAAAATTTGCCGCACCCCAACCCGGAGCAGTTGCTCTTGACCTTGTAAAATTAAAAAATCCATTATCTCTAATGTATATATCGCGACCAGCAAGACGCAAAATACAATTATACAATGACAAATTACCATTCTCTATGACATATAAATCTCCACTTACTGGTATAACAGAATTATAAGAACAAATACAAGATATGTTTTTAGAAACATACCAACTATCATCTAAAACAGGTTCTCCTCCAATGCATTCCCAAAACGGTACATCTAATTTGTAAGGAGGTGATTCTGCATAGTCTGCTGTAATATAAATTTCATGCCTACCACCAGGAATTGGCATGTCATAAAAACTAATAAATTGAGAGGGTTCTAGTTTTTCTATGTTTAAACTACTTATAAATTTTCCATTAAGAAAAAATTTAAAATCAGTTAAATCAATTTTTCCACAATTTTTTATTGTGAAAAAACCAAATAAACCTTTAACATCCTCTATACTTAAACATGCTCTAGATCTCATGTAAGATTCATTAAAAAAAGTCTCAGGAAGTAATTTGAAAGTAAATCTTGGTAAAATTATCATAACCAAAACAGTTAAACCAATTGCTATTAGTAAAATCAGGATAACAGCAATTATTGGCGAAAGTCCTTTTCTCATAGTATAATTTAAATCTTGCTACTTAAAATTATAAACGTGTTAAATGAAAAAATCTTGAAGAGATTACAAAAAGCAGGCTATAAAATAATAGGTAAACATAGTGCTGTAAAACTTTGTTTATGGACTAGAAAGTCTATTAGAACAGGTGAAAAAGAGTTTTGCTATAAACAAAAATTTTATAAAGATATTGGCATAAAATCTCACAGATGCTTGCAAATGACACCCTGTCTTCCATTTTGTACACTAAGGTGCGCTTTTTGTTGGAGGGATACTTCTATTACTTATCCGAAATGGATTGGAAAAATATATGAACCTGAAGAGATTATAGAAAAATCAATAAAAGCTCAAAGAGAATTGTTATCTGGTTTAGGTGGGGTTTCTCATTCTGAAAAACATTTAAAAGAAGCAATGAATCCTTTTCATGCTGCAATTTCTTTAGCAGGTGAACCTACTATTTATGAAAGGTTATCTCAATTAATAGAAGTATTTCATAAAAGAAATATGAAAACACTTCTTGTTACTAATGGGACACTTCCTGAAAGATTAGAAACATTAGAAACCTTACCAACTCAATTATATGTTTCTCTTTGTAGCAACAGCAAAGAAATGATGAAAAAAGTTCAAAAACCTTTGATTCCAGATGCTTGGGAAAAATTAAATCAAACTTTAGAATTGTTTCCAAATCTAAAAACAAGAAGAGTTATCAGATTAACAATGGTTAAAAATCTTAACATGTTTGAACCTGAAAAATATGCAAAATTAATTGAAAGGGCTTTACCAGATTTTATTGAAGTTAAAGCTGGGATGGCAGTAGGTTTTGCAAGGTTACAAAACAGAATTAAATATGAAGATATGGCTTCTCATAATGAAATAAAAGAATTTGCTGAAAAAATTGCTAATTCTATAAATTATAAAATTAAAGATGAGAAAAGAGATAGTAGGGTTGTTTTATTAAGTAAAAACTAGACACTCTCAACTTTTATCTCATGGTCTTCTGAAGCAGGCAAATTAATTGTAAAGCTTATTTCACCAGCAGAACCTGAATTGAATGGTGAACCAGAAATAGGATTAGTGTTGTTATAAACAGCATATTGTGTGTTTGGTATAAGTCCTGTAATGTTATATCTGGCTGTTATTGCTGATGATGCAGAATCATTCCATTGCATCAAATCTTGAGTCCATGAGATCAATTCTCTATTTATTTTTGTTTGAGCAGAAACATTTGTTTTTAGCCAAAGTTCTATATCTGTTCTATTATTATAATTAAACCAAGAAGTTGAATCCCAGAAATGAATTGTTCTTAAATCTGTAAAGTTCATATTCATAAAATTATTTGTTGATGTTGCATCTGTTAAATTATAATCATAAATACCAGAATTTGCAACAGAAGAATTTGCAAATAAGTTATTGTGAGACCCCTGAGAAATGTGAATACCATATTGAACTGATCTTATATTATTATAGGTGTATTTATTGTATGAAGCAGGTCCACCAGCATCAGCATGTAAATATATACCACAAGTTCCTCCAGTAATGTTATTCCTTGTTATCGTATTGTTTTTTGCACCATTACAAGTGTGTATATTGTGAAAATTATTTATCAAAATATTATCAGAAACTATGTTATTTTGGTTTTCATCATCATAATTAACTATTAAAATTCCATACTCTGCACTATTTCTTACTGTGTTCTTCGACACCAAACAATTCTTTGTATTACGTAATTGTATTGCCCTGTAACTATTATCAAAAATATTGTTTACAACAACAGAATTATCAGCATATATTGCCAAACCTGCAAAATCAACACCAGCCCCAGAATACCCACATTTCCTTATATATGAATTTTTCATTTCAAATTGTGACCCGTCTCTTACCTGAAAGAAGAAATGAGTAGTTGCATCATAAGGTCCAGTAGTTATATTAGAAGCATCATTGATTGTATCTATTTTATTATCATTATCGTAAATAAACATTTTTCCTCCATTTTGAACTTGTATTCCATATTCTAAATCACTGGTAGTGTTCATTTTCAAGGTAACATTATAGAATGTAAGACTTCCTCCATTGTATATTCTTATATTACCATTGATTATTATCAGTTGATTATAACAGATTAAAATATCATAAATATCCCAATCACCAAAGGCTGGAAAAATGCATTTTTTATTAAAAATTATTTTAGGTGATTCTGCATAGTCTGAAAAAACTTGAATATCATGATCTCCAGAAGCAATATCTTCTGTATAGCTAATCTGTATAATTTCTCCAGAACCTAATTTTTCAGAATAATAAAGAAATGGTTCAGAATCAATATAAACAATAAAATTGCTAAGCTGTATAGAACCACAGTTTCTTACTGTTATTCTTTTATTATTTGTATCTATATTTTCAATTTTTAAACAACCTTCTTTTTTTGCTAAACTTTTTTCTAATTCCCATTGAGTTTGTGGAGAGTATGTTAAAAGCCATTGAAAACTAATAAGAATCAAGGAAACGAATATTAACAAAACTAAAATTATTACTATAGCTGTAGAAACTCCTTTTTTCATATTAATAAATTATCTTCTTGTTTAAAAAAAGTGGGCTCGGGGAGATTTGAACTCCCGTCTTAAGCACCCCAAGCTTAAATCCTAGA
>SMTZ1_10003019_pt1 | contig 16969 bp, 15 predicted proteins | sample DeeMarSWOR136_30_FD_25667 | JGI IMG/M metagenome (IMG submission 25667)
CCACCAGTGGCCATGATAGTAACATTTGCCATAATGATATCGATTTTCTGGGTATCAGCGTCGAAATAGTATACGCCGAGACATTCACCGTCCTCTGCTATTAAATCTAATGCAATTTCATTTTCGCTAATTGTCACAGCACTTTTCTTCGCCTCCTGGATTAGTACTCTTTCGATTTCATATCCTGTATAGTCCTTTGCATGCACAATACGTCGCTTTGAGTGACCTCCCTCCTTGGCAAGATCAAAGTTATCGTTTTGATTTCTCGAAAAGCGACATCCCATTGTATACAATTCCCGCACGAGCTTCGGCCCCATCCTAACCATCATTTCAACTGCCTTTGCATGACAAAGGCCTTCACCCGCCTTTATGGTATCTTTGATATGATTCTCAAATGAATCGTCTTTCCCAAAAACAGAGGCGATACCACCCTGTGCGTAATTGGTATTTGAGTCGGCCTTTCTTTTCTTGGTTAGGATTAATACTTTGCCATATTTCACAGCTTTTGTAGCAAAGGTCAAACCAGCAATGCCCGAACCAATGACAAGGAAATCTACTTTTTTAGGCATCAGATAATTTTATTAAAATATATCATAATGTCAATAAAAAAAACAAAAGATGGCTTAAGAGGGCCCAAAGATGACAGCAGAAGACCATCAAGGTGAGAAGAATTAGATTCATAAAAGCCCTACTCACCTCGCTACGCTTTCTCACAGCTTCTTGTGGCTTCTATCATTGACTCATTTTTTCAAATAGATATAATTAAGTAATGAATTATAGTAAGGCAAAAAGAGAAATAGAGAGGCTAAAAAAAGAACTAAATAAACACAATTATTATTATTATGTTTTAAATAAACCGACCATCACTGATTATGAATATGATCAATTATACAAGAAACTTGTGGAGCTTGAACGCAAATTTCCTCGGCTTGTCACTCGTGATTCACCCACACAGAGGATTGGTGATCAACCGCTCAAGGAATTTAAAACAGTTGAACACAAAATAAAAATGCTGAGTCTCGACAATACTTATTCGGAAAAGGAATTGTATGAATTTGACAAAAGAGTAAAGAAAGGTTTGAATAAGAAAATTAAGTATGAGGTGACGCTGAAAGTAGATGGTGTTGCAGTTACCTTGCATTATGAAGGAGGAAAATTCGTTCTTGGAGCCACAAGAGGTGACGGACGTCATGGTGATGACATAACCCAAAACCTTAGAACAATTAGATCAATACCCCTAGATATGCTGACTGATGCTAAAGAACTTAAAGAGATTGAAGTCAGAGGAGAGGTTTTTCTGTCGAAAAAATCTTTTGAAAGATTGAACAAGGAACGAAAAAAAGCAGCGATTTCCATCTTTGCCAATCCCCGCAATGCAGCTGCCGGTACCCTAAAGTTACTTGATTCAAAAGAAGTCGCGCGACGTGGTCTCGACATTTTCATACACACTGTTCCAAAGCAACCAGGACCCCGTTTTCAATCGCATTATCGAGTTCTACAGGAATTAGCGGAAAGCGGTTTCAAAATAGTACCTCATATTCGATTGTGTCGAGATGTTGAGGCGATTCTTGAATACATCAAGGAATGGCAAGAAAGAAGAAAGACCCTCGATTATGAAGTGGATGGTCTGGTTGTCAAAATTGATGATTTTGCGAGCCGGGAAATATTGGGCGATACAATAAAAAATCCGCGATGGGCGATTGCATACAAATACCCTGCACTGCAGGTTATCACACAGTTGGAGGATATTCGTATGCAGGTGGGGAGAACAGGTAGAGTAACTCCAGTTGCAGTTCTTAATCCTGTATCTTTATCTGGGACGACTGTCTCGCGTGCAACACTGCACAATGAAGATGAGATAAAGAGAAAAGACATTAGAATTGGGGATTATGTTATTGTCGAGAAGGGAGGCGAGGTCATTCCAAAGATTGTTGGTGTTGCAAAAGAAAGACGTCGAGGCAGAGAAAGACCTTTTAGATTTCCAAAGACCTGCCCAGTCTGTGGAGAGAAGATATATCGCCTACCAGATGAAGCAGATTGGCGTTGCGTCAATTCATCATGTCCAGCACAAATCAAAGGGGCAATACTACACTTTGCATCGAGGCAAGCCATGGATATTGAGGGCCTGGGATATACCTTGGTTGAAAAACTCGTTGACATGGGGTTATTGAAAAGTTTCGACGATATTTACCGACTCAAAAAAGAGAAAATCGCTCGCCTGGAAAGAATGGGTGGAAAATCTGCCCAAAACTTGATTGAAGCCATCGAAAAAAGCAAAGAAAAAGAATTTCTGAGGGTAATTTATGCATTAGGCATACCCAACGTTGGCATGAATGCCGCCAATCTGCTGGCGAACGAATTCCGATCAGTTGACGCCCTGATTGATGCAAAGGTTGAAGAGTTATCAAAAATTGCTGGAATTGGTGAGTTTATTGCGCATTCTGTAATTAATTACTTCAAGAATAAAAAGAATTTGAAAGTGATTGCCAATCTCAAGGAGATTGGTCTTAACTTCAGGAGAAAAAAAACAATCGGCGAGACTTTTCTCACAGGCAAGACCTTTGTTTTTACAGGCGAATTGTCTGCTATGAAGCGAGAGCAAGCACAGGCTGTAGTGCGAGAGCATGGAGGCCATCCGGCATCGGCAGTTTCGAGACGTACCGATTTTGTCGTCGCCGGCAAATCGCCAGGCTCGAAGTATACCAGAGCGAAGAAATTAGGTGTGAAAATCATATCTGAACAAGAGTTTTTAAGAATCCTTAAGAGAGGTTAAAAAAATGGAAGACCAGAAATACGAAAATTATATTGAAAAAATTGTAAGGGAAGAATTAAAGAAAGCATATGAGAGAGATAAAACACTATGTAGATGTGCTAGTTGCCACCAAGATATTATAACTCTGACGCTTAATAATCTACCACCCATGTATGTATCTACCAATGTTGGCCATATAATGACAATGTTCAATTTAACAAAAGATCAACTTCATGCTCAGGTTGTGGTAGAGTTGCTAAAGGCGATCGAACAGGTGAAGAAGCATCCAAAACATTAAATGCTAAAGATCGAATAGCGGATATAAGTCCTGAACAATAAATAAGCTATAGCTGCGAATAATTTTTTGTAATCTTCTTGTGGTTCTATTGCAGACTTTATATTAGTATCTACATTTCTTCCCATTTATTTATTGCTGGCGAATTTGCTATGATATCATAGCAAATGACTCTTTGATTATACTTACCTCTTCTGGCAAAGAGTATGCATCAGATAACTACCATTTTAGCGTTAGTTTTAAACTCAATTTTTCAGTATCTGATTCGATATCAAAACCATACATCTTTGCGCCGACATAAGCATCAGCAAGCGAATATCCGAAAACAAAAAAACCCCACCAGAGTAACGAATTTCTGTTTTCATAATCTTTCTCTCGATGATATTTTAGTGCATAATAACCAAGAGCTAACTCTGCAGAAGCGATCACAACACCAGGTATATATCTTTCAGTGTAGAACTGACCGCCGCCCGGTAAAACACAGAGCAACATAGCTAAACTTGCATTCTTTTTCTTGTTGGCACCTGCTAGACTAATGGTGAATACGAGCACCAAGATGATATGCTTTAGGAAATATCTGTGAGGTTGTCGTGTCACTTCATTTGACGAATTTGTATTCGAATCTTTCGATCGAATCGATTTCTACTATGCAAGTGAATCGTTTAAATGTAATTCTTTGATCACTCAGAAAAGTCAATACATCTTTTGCCCTCACGAATGCTCTGGGAGCAGAAAGATATATCTCAAGACCTTTGTTATGAGGATCGAATTTTCTCAGAATTTCAACTTCACCATAAGGAGTAAGTCTGTTATTCTTAAAGAATCGATCAGTAGCAAAACGAAAGCGATCGCCGGTTAATCCTTTTTCATCCTTCAGCACATTCTCCCACATTGCGATCTCTTTTTCAAGTTCCAGGATATCATTCTTCACAGGTACATACTGAGTTCTGTAAATCACACAAAAAGCGATTATTAATACTATGCTGATAATCCAACCAAGATACTTCATAGTCTTTCGATTGCCTGTTCGATCCCTTCTTTTTTCTTCAGGAATCCTTCGAGCCGTCGATGTTCTCTTTGTCTTACTTCTTCACTTGCTCTGCTAATGTACTTGGGATTATTCAATCTGTATTTTATCTCATCAATTTTTTGGGAAAGAGATTCAATCTCTCTTGTTAGACGATTTTTTTCCTTACTTAAATTGATGCCAGATAATTTAATATAGCATGCTACATCCGGCATTATTATGCTCGCGACTGATGCATCTATTGATTTCCGGAAATCTATCTTTTCTAATCCAGCAAGCTTCTTCAATATACCAGTATTTGTTTTTAAAAAAGTCTCGAATTCTGCATTTGTATTAATGATTGCATCTAATGCCTTCTTGGGACTTATATTAAATAACCCACGGATATTTCTGATTTCCTCAATTAGTTTTTTTGTGGTAGTCACATCTGTAATCTCTTCTTCTATCTCAACCTTTGTGGGCCAATTCTCTAACATTATGCTTTTTTCCGAGAAACTGAATTTATGGTAAATCTCTTCGGTAACGAATGGTATAAAAGGGTGTAATAATATAATAATTTGCCTCAGAAGGTATCTTGCAACATCTCCGGATGGAACAATTTTGATTATTTCTAAATACCAATCACAAAAAGTATGCCATACAAAATCATATATTTCCCGTGCAATTGCATTTAGTTCAAAGTTGGAATAGTGCTTATCGACATTCATAAGAAACCTATTAAACTCTGAGAGGATCCACCTATCATAAATGGACAGGTTTTCTGACAACGTGTTTTTATCATCCCGATGATTCAACCATATTAATCTTGAAGCATTCCATAATTTGTTGCAGAATTTTCTACCGACATCAATAGCTTTTTCAGAAAATAATACATCCTGCTCTTTTGGCGTAATGAGTAGGAGACCAAGTCTTAACGCATCAGCACCGTATTTTTTTATGAAATCCATAGGCTCAGGAGAATTACCAAGACTCTTGGACATCTTCCTACCTTTTTCATCACGAATCATTGGATGAAAAACTACAGAACTGAATGGTTTCTGTCCTGTGAATTCGAATCCTGCCATGATCATCCGTGCTACCCAAAGATAAATAATGTCCCAAGCAGTTGCTAAGGTTTGAGTAGGGTAGAAGCGCCGATAATCTTTGGTTTTTTTGGGCCACCCGAGTGTTGCAAAGGGCCATATCCATGAACTGAACCACGTATCCAACACATCTTTGTCCTGGTAAATATCTGTCGATCCGCAACTCGAGCATCTCTCAGGTTTTGTTGCAGAAACAATAATTCCCTTTTGTGACTCCGTATTTTCTGGATCAAAACACTCACTACAATAGTATACAGGCATTCTGTGCCCCCACCATAACTGTCTTGAAATGCACCAATCGTGGACATCTTCAAGCCAGTGATTGTAAAGATTAATCCAACGTTTTGGATAGATTTCTATCTCCCCTCGTTTAACGGCTCTTAAGGCAGGGGCAGCCAGTGATTTCATCCTCACGAACCACTGCTTTGAAATTCTTGGTTCAATTGGGGTACGACACCGATTACATTTTGAAAGAGGAACTTTATAATCTTCTATTTTCTCAAGTAGTTTTTGTTTTTTTAGCTCTTCAACTATTTGTTTTCTTGCTTCATATCGTTCTAACCCTTTATACTGCCTTGTGTTTTCATTCATTGTAGCATCTCGGTTCATGATTGTGATGAATTCAAGATTATGTTTTTTTGCCAATCGAAAATCAAATGGATCATGGGCGGGAGTGACTTTCAGTGCACCTGTACCGAAATCCGGGTCAACATAATCATCCGCAATAATCGGTATTTCACGTTTCATGATTGGCAGTAAAACCCTCTCACCGACTAATTCTCCGTACCGCTTGTCATTTGGGTTAACACATACTGCCGTATCGCCAAGCATGGTCTCTGGTCTTGTGGTAGCAATCGTAATGAATACATCCAAGCCAATAAGCGGGTATTTTACATAATAAAGCTTTCCTAGTTCCTCTTCAGTCTCAACCTGCTCATCTGAGAGCGCTGTAAGACAACGAGGGCACCAATGAATAATGTATTCCCCCCTGTATATAAGACCTTTGTTATAAAGATCTACAAAAACTTTGGTTACTTTTTTAGAATAATCTTCAGAAAGGGTGAACTGTTCTCGCGACCAGTCTAAGGCGCAACCCATCTTTTTCAATTGAGTTCGTATTATTCGTGCATATGTCTCTTTCCAATTCCAGACTTCTTTGACGAATTTATCTCTACCTAGATCCTCTCTTTTGATACTTTGTTCTAACAACTTTTCTTCGACAACAACTTGGGTTGCAATTCCTGCATGATCCATACCCATCATCCATAAGGTTTCGTAACCACGAAGTTTGCTATATCTGATAAGAATATCTTGTACAGAATTATTAAGCGCATGCCCCAGTGTAAGGCGACCTGTTACATTGGGTAAAGGGATCATGATTGTGTAAGTTGGTTTCTTTGATTTCATATTAGGTGTAAATAATTTTTCTTTTATCCAATACTTATACCACTTACTTTCAATCCCTTTTGGATCATATTTGCTAGGAAATTCATCCATAGCATAACTATAACCATTTTTCTTTTTCTGTCAATAATGCAACAAATTTTTAGTGTGTAGTCAAAATCTAAAATCTAGATTTCTGATTATTACTTCTGGCAGTTTGGGCAGTATCGGGTGCTACGATTACCGATTTTTTTTATAACAATCCTCGTACCACATACCAGGCATGGTTTATTTTCTCTGCTATATACAAACAAAAAATTCTGAAAATTTCCGCTCAGTCCATCGGTTCTGCGGTAATCGGATACTGATGTACCAAAATTGCCTATCGCATTGTACAATACTTTTTTTAATGAGAAAAGAAGTTTAAAAGTTTCTTCGATTGTGACTCTATTAGCTTTTCGTAAGGGTCTAATTCCTGCGTGGAATAGTGCTTCGTCCGAGTATATATTACCAACACCTGCGCATATACGTTGGTCCAGCAAAAGAGATTTGATTCTGGCTTTCCTACCCGTTAGCTTACCACGCAGGTACGCGAAATCAAATTCAGGTGACAAAGGTTCATAGCCAAGAGTGTATAATCCTTTTGGCACACCCGGGTTTTCATCATCCATGTGTAGGTATATTCTGCCAAGCACTCTTGGTTCGTTGAAAAAAAGTTGACAATCGTCCAGCCTGAATATGACGCGTGTAAACGGTTCAGGTTTGACTCTGCGATTTTTCACTAACATAGTGCCAGAAAGACGTAAGTGGAAAATCAATTTCTTGTAGTTAGTTAATTCCAAAATAAGATACTTTGCCTTTCGTGATACGTCTACAATTTCTTCATTCAAGATTGATTTGCAGAATTTCTTTAGTGAAGGGTAGGCAATGATATCCTTTCTTAAAACAGTACATTTCTTGATCCGCTGGTTAAGGATTCTTGGTTTCAATTCTCTTCTAATCGTTTCTACTTCGGGAAGTTCAGGCATAGCGAAACGAGAAATCGTCCCTACGGACTCGCAGTATCGTCTGCGGCTCGCTGAGAAATCGCGTTTCCCGCGAATCCCGACCTTGTGTCGGAATGACCCTGCGAACAAAGCGATCCTGCGAGCGTAAGCGATTCTGCATTGTTTTTATTTCTTTTTAAAGAGATCCTTCAGCTTCTTTTCCCATTCCTTTTTCTTTTTATCAAACTCATCTCTTATTTTTCCTTGTATCCGCTTTTTAATCTTTTTCTTATCGAGGCCGAATTTTGGTGATGTTAATTTACCCGAAACGATAATATCAATGACAGCTCGTCCCTTTTCGTCAATATGAAAAATCCAGTCTCCGTGGTGTTTCTTCACAATATCTGAATGCGCCTTAGATAGGGTACTTGTGATGTCAAGATTGATGGAACCATCAAGCCCCACTGTACCGTTCGTCAAAAAATTACCTATTTTAGATGAGAGTGCCCAATCATCAACAGTGACTTTGCCTTTATCGATTTTAAAATAGCACACAAGATCAGTTAACTTCACTTCTTTGTGTTCTTTCATGCCAAGCCATGACAGAAGTTTGGTGAAGAATTCAAAATTCCTGAATACACCATTTTTTAGTTGGATATTACCCGAAGCGGAAAGATTAGAAACAACTTCTTTTTCGCCTAATCCTTTCCCCTGGAAGTTGCTCATACCAGTCAACTGTCCTTCAAGATTCTCAAATTTCAAAAAGCGTTTGAGGATCTTCTGCGCATTGACTGAATACAATTTTGTGGTAATTCGGTAAGGTTCTGGACTATACGAATTGTAATAAAAATCAAATACTACCTCGCCGTCAAAAGTATTTGCTCTACAATTCTTTAAATCAACGACGCCGTTTTCATATGTAAAATCTGTATTTATGTTCTTGAATACCATATCCATACCAGTTAGTGTATTAATTTTTATATTACCATTGAGTGTCATTGGTAATGGTCTACCTCCTTCTTTCTTGGCTTTTTTTGTTTTCGGCAAAAGCTCATCAAGATCGACAGTATTTGATCTGTTGTTGAGCTGTATTACTGGACTATTAAAATTTGAAATGTAACCATCCAGCGAAAAATCAGTACCACCGATATGACCGCTACATTTACTTATTCTCGCACCGTCTTTCTGAATGGTTCCTTTGATTTGCAAATCACTTATCGGTTTTTCTAAACCAATTCCATCAATATGAGCATTAGTAATGCTGTACTCACCAAAGTACGATAGGCTCTTCGCCTTACCTTTGAGAGTTACTTTAATGTTAACTGGTCCTTTCATCTGTATATCCTTCATTTCATCGGTAATAGAAGCAAAATCCTGAAGGTTGCCGTCAATCTTCGTTGCAATATTGAGTATAGGATCTTTCAGGTCATTCACAGAACCACTCACATCCAGTTTGGCATTCCCAATCTTACCCTGGATAATAATATTTCTAATCGAAGTTTGGTCGAATGATAGACTACCTTGAAGATTTTCGAAACCTCGGAGCAAGCCTTTTGGCGTATATGTTCCATTTTTTATTTCACATCGACCATCTATTCTTGGTCTTTTTATCGTACCGAGAACTGAAAAACTCGTACTTACAGCCCCACTCAACTCATTAGGACGTGAATTAATTGGTATTAATGACTTCAATTGTGAGATATTGTCGACTTTCAATGTCGCATCAAGCCGGAGTGATTCCATTTTTTCAATGACACCAGACACTTTCAGATCAATTGGTTCATATGATGCTGTCAGGTTCTTGATGTTTATAGTCTTCTTCAAAAGATTATATTCGATATCGTTATTTGTCTTGATTACCATCTCTGGCAAATTTTTGCTCTTTAAAAGATAAATCGTATTTCTGCCTGATGTTGAAAATTTACCCACTCTAATTTTTGCATTCTGATTGACATCTTTGATACGTATTTCCATCTTTTTTACCGCATCAGTGTATTTGATATCACCATCCTTGATACTAAGAGAAGAAAGGCCAAATGACCACCCAGTAGTTTTTGTCTCTTTAGGAATTATGGAGGCGATATTTAGTTGACCTTCTTTATTGCGTTCAAGTTTTATCTTAATCCCCGATACATCAATACCACTAATAACAATTTGTCTTCTCAATAACGGTACGAGTCGTAAATTCAACGATACTTTATCAATTTGCACAATTGGTCCGGGTGAATAGCCTTTCGCGTCACGTATGGAAATGTCTTTTATGGTAATACCAACCTTGAAACCAAATTTCAGACCTACTTTGCCTATTTCCACAGGGTGTTGTATAGCCTCCGATGCAACCCTTGTAGCAATGGTACTCAACCTCGCAGGAGTAAGGTACGCTCTTATAGCAAAGTAGCCGACCACAATGATGATTATAATGATGCCTATGAATAATAACAAAATTTTTAGAAATCTGCCCATTATGCCTCCTCAATTTTTTTCATTCTGCAATCTTTGTATTTTCATAGTAAACATAAATGTCATAGAAATCTCATTATAAATGCCCAAAATGCCGAAGATCCTGCAAACAATTGTCCGAATAAGCTCACAAAAGGCCAAATCCATCCCCAAAGAACTGGTACACCTGTAATTCTATCGAAAAATATCAAACCGATGAGAAGAACGAATCCATATCGCTCAAGCCAAAATCTAATGTGGTCATAATCTGGCGGCAAAAAAGTAAACAATACGTGAGAACCATCTAAGGGAGGAATTGGGATAAGATTAAATGCACAGAAGATTAGGTTGAGGATCAAACCACCTCCAAGCATTGCCTGTATTGGAACAAGGATAGCGATATCGGTTGGGAAAAATCTTAGAATAAGACCGAATAGCAATGCCAGCGCAAAATTCGATATCGGACCGGCAAGAGAGGTGTATAAGACTCCCTTTTTTATATCTCGGAAATTGCTGGGTTGGATCGGAACGGGTTTTGCCCATCCGAACCTGAATAGTATGAAAGCTAATAATCCAAAAATGTCAATATGTTTAATAGGGTTGAATGTCAGTCTGCCTGCGAATTTTGCCGTTGGATCACCCATTTTTAGGGCTGTGTAACCATGAAAATATTCGTGAACTGTTAATGCTAAAAGGATGGGGGGTATAAATAGTATGTCAGTAACTAGACTATGCATTACCCTTCAGATTTTTTAGATATCTCAAAGCTTTTTTCCTGCTCGGTATTTCTCCATCCAACTGTAAGTAATGCATTTTCTTCAATAAATATTTAAACCTCCTACCTGGTTTAATCCCTAATCTCTTCAAATCATTGCCTGTTACATAGGATTTCATTTTTCTTGATTTTTGGAAAAGCTCAATCTTTTTCCTTAGTCGTGGACTGAGGTATGGAAGTGCATTAATAACATCCTCAGATAGGGGAGAGAGAATCTTATATATATTACTACGCTTTGATGTTTTTTCCAACTTCGATATCGTAATGTCAATTTTATCTAATTCCTTCATTATTTTTCTCTCATAATTTTTCAAAGGGAAGTACTTTGTATTGATTTTGGAAAAATATAAATAAATGCTAATTGCTCCTAACTGTGGCAAAAATTCCAGGTCTTTGTTCTTAATCTTGAATATATTGTAGTCTGATATGTCTCGTACAATTCCTTGGTACTTGTCTTCCTCAAAAATAAGCCTGATTTCGTTTAAAATTCTTTGCCCTGTCAATCTCCCCACTATTTTTTTCGCAACTGCTTCCTTAATCAATGTTTTTGTTTTTTTTTCAATCTTGAAATTGAAGCGGTTTTTGTATCTCAATGCACGGAAAATACGGGTAGGATCATCTATAAAACTATTTTTGTGCAGAACCTTTATTGTTCCTTTTTTTATATCCTCCAAACCCCCAAAGGGATCAAATATTTCACCAAAATTCTCCTTTGATATGGACATAGCAATGGCGTTTATTGTAAAGTCACGTCGGTTGAGATCCTTGGTTATTGTGGAAGGACGGACATGAGGCAATTTGGCGGGCGATGGATACTTCTCCTCCCTTGCGCTCGCAAGATCTATCCTCTTGTCTTTGGTCATTATGGACGCAGTTCCAAATTCCCTATATTTGTGTATTTTCCCTTTTAATTTGGCATTGAGCTGTGTTGCAGCCTTTATTGCATCTCCTTCAACTACGATATCAATATCGAGCGGCGGTATACCGAGTGTTGTATCTCGGACATAACCACCCACAAGATAGGCGTGGTATCTAGATTTTACAAAGAAATCAATAGTTTTATTTAAAACCGATTTCTTTTGGCGCTTTTCCGAAGATCTTAATTTTGTCAAATTTTTCCTCATAGGTCTTCAGATTTGCTTCTAAAGCATTTTTCAGTATAAGGGCATTTTGAGGGCTCATGATGATACGTGCATAGACCTTAGCTTTAGGTGATCCTGGGACCAATCTCGCAAAATCAAAAATGAATTCTGAAGGTGACACAGCTATGAAAACAGCATTAGAATAAGTACCTTCAGCTTGTTCTGAGCTTATTTCAACATTTATTTGTGGTTTTTTATCATTCATCGTTCTTCTCCTTCTGTAATTATATCTATTTATAGGATATAGTCAAGGTGTTGACGTTTAAGGAAAAGCATGTATAATCTTATATAAAACAAAAAATGAAATATATAAAAAGTAAATGGTTGTGGCTTTTGGCTCTTCTATTCATTGCAGCATGCGCCATTGATAAGCCAATCTTGCTATATCCAACAGGGGGTGAAGCAGTATCATTGCCAGTGACCCTTGTTTGGTCGCATGTCAAACCATCGGAGTATTGGGTTATGATTGATACAACAACCGATTTTTACGATCCGATTGTTTGGGTGCGTATCAGTGATACTACATATGAAATCAATAATCTACCTGTCCGTATGTACTATTGGTATGTTGAAGCTCATACTGAAGACTTAAGCAGTTATTCAGAAACAGATAGTTTCAGAATAGAATAATCAGCTGCCAACTGAGTAAATTTAGGTAATTTTTCTTGATAATCCCTATTCGAATAAGGAGGGATAATGAAGAAGTTATTAATTCTCTTAAGTATTTCTGTTTTACTCGCCATGGCCCAGGAACTGCCATGGAAAGGGACGTTTGTCATTGATACTGTAGTCAGGGTAGATGATGCTCCTGGCACATCTGGTCATCCAGCCTATTATCCGCACACAGTAATGGATGACAGTTTGATTCTTTATGCGGTTTGGGCAGATGACCGTGATAACAATGGGCAATATGAGATATTCTTCGCAGCGTCACATGACAGTGCAAACACATGGACCACACCGAACTTAAATCTTAGTCAGACGCCAGACACGAATGAACTCTATCCGTGGCTCTGTGTTGACTCGACCGGTCTATATGTTGTCTGGCAATCATGGAGAGACAATAGGTGGAAGATAGTTCTCACAAAATCGGTTGATGCTGGAACAACGTGGACCGCACCTGATACAGTACCTGATATCTTGGTGGTAAATGATTTTAATTCTGGCATTAACTTTGGTCCTCAACCAAAAATTGCAATAGATAGTAAAAGCAATGTTGATAGTACTTTTATCTATCTCTTGTGGGCAGATAATGCAACAGGTCTAATTCAGATTAAACTTGCCCGCTCCATAGATCTTGGCCAGTCATTTGTAGACCTTGGAATTGTTGACAACAATCTTGATAATGTGAATCGGAATCCGTATATTGTTGTCGATGATAGTGGCACAGTGCATTGTGCATGGGCATGGGGGACAGGAGGTACAAATCAGGATCCTCATCCATGGATCGGATATAACCGTTCCCAGGATAGAGGCAACACATTTTTACCGGATTCCATTGGTGCGAATGATGATTCGACAGGTGTTTATCGAGGTAACCCCTCGCTAACATACAATGCATCTAATGGCAATATTTTAATATCATGGGAAGATGCGCGGCGTCACGGAGGGAATACCAACCCTGATATCTGGTTCAGCAGAATTCATAGGGATAGTCTGACATTTATGCCAAATAGAAGGGTCAATTGGTGGGGTGCAGATACCTCAATTACCTATGATAATTTTAAGCCAGTAATAATGATGGACCCAGATGGGAATATGGTTGCAGCATGGCATGATAACCCCGATACGAACATATTCGGTATACACCTTGCTGCATACAATGATTCTATTTCTAGATTCTCTAACAGTCAATCACTCACAAATACATTTACAGGAACAAGTGGTGCTAATTTCGGCAATGATTTCTACCCTCCTTCGCTCTTTGTGACAAAACTGATGACTGATAGTCTGACCTATTTCTTCCTTGTCTGGCAGGACTATATTGAGGATTCGCTTGGAGGTAATATATATTCGCTCAGAGGCAAGGTCGTACCCTCCTATGCTGATTTGGACGTAGATAATGATTCGCTTGATGTGGTCAATGATACAATGGACTTGAGTACTCAACCTGCAGGACCAGTCTACCATCCGTGGGCCAAAGGGATCTTTATGCTTGTAAACACAGATTCAGCATATAATCCTGATCCTGGTGATGGACCAAGTAATTCACCTGTGGATTCTTTTAATTATTCTGCCACTGTGGATAGCGTATTCATATTAGGCCTGCCAGCACTTCTGAATGTCGGAGAGTCCATCGTATGCACTTGTGCAGTGGTTGTACCTGACACACTTCCTGAGGGTGTATATGCAGGGATGGTAACAATCACTGGATATGACACCTTGGGAGGTATGGTTGAAGAAAGTTTTGCCATCACATTCCAAGGTCCGACTGCACCCGGGAGTCTGGATTCTCTAAGGGTTGCACCGATACCGTTCAAACCAAACCGTAATCCTGAGCATGATGCTATTCATTTTCAGGGTCTGCCGCAAAATGCTACTGTTAGGGTCTATGATCTTGCCGGGTCTTTAGTCTGGTCAGAAACAGAAAATGATGGAGACGGGCATCTTGAGTGGGACGCAGATGTCGTAAGTGGTTTCTATATTTACCTTGTGACAACGCAAGATGATGAGGCTATAGGCAAACTGTCCGTTATAAGATAAAGGAGGAAAAATGACTTGCGCCAATAGGGTCAGAAGCATATCCAGAGTAGCAATGTCAAATGACAAATTACAAATGACAAAATCAAGCATGCACAGGAGAGAAACAATCATGAAAAGTATTGCAGTAGTCGTTCTGGTCACCGCAATTTCATTACTCTATGCGGGTGCAGGTGATGCGGGCGCTGCATTTCTAAAGATACCCGTTGATGCCAGGGTTGTTGGTATGGGCGAGGCTGCCGCTGCATATGTTGATGATGCATCAGCGTTGTATTATAACCCTGCTGGATTGGCTAAGATCGAAAAAATTGATCTACTTTTTATGCACAGTGAATGGCTTCTGGGCATGAACCACGAATACTTCGCAGGTGCTTTTGCCATCGAAAAAATCGGCACATTTGGGTTATCATTCAATTACTGGGGGGCTGGTACTATGCCCGGTGTAACGATTAGAGGTGACACGACCTATGAGTTCTCCATGTATGACTGGACAGCAAATCTCGGATATGCCCGAGATTTTGGCAAATTAGATCTCGGATTTGGATTTAAGTTCTTGAGTGAAAAGAACGAGAGTCTTTCAACGTGGGCCGTGGCTCTTGATTTCGGGGGCATGTATGATCTACCGATCAAGGGATTGCAGGCAGGCATATCACTCTCCAATATAGGAACCAGTTTGAAACTGGATCAGGATAGCTATGCTCTGCCGATTCTGTTGCGGTTTGGCTGGCGATACAACTTTATGAATTTAGGATTTGCGCAGGATCTCATCATTTCCAATGCTGATGATTTAGGCGTTGCCTTAGGTGCTGAGTATTGGATTGCTGAAATGATGGCGTTAAGGCTCGGTTACAGAAACGGTTCGGATGTGGATGGGCTTTCTGGCTTGAGAGCTGGTTTGGGTATTGCTCTTAAAGGTTTTGGGTTAGACTATGGATTTGCCCCGTATGGGAAATTAGGCCTGACCCACCGGTTTTCGCTGTCGTTCAAGGTAATCCCTTAATCTTGCAGGGATTCAGCAAGGAGGAAATATGCGAAAGAACATGATAGCCACAATATTTGCAGTTTTAGTAATTGCAGTCGGATGTTCCTCTGATACCGAACCACCAGAGGTTTCGATTACATCACCCTCTTATGGTGATACTATCGACGTTCACACAATAACCATTACAGCTGATGCAAGCGATAACAAGGAGCTGGAGATTGTTGAATTTTATATTGATAACACTCTTCTTGGTGAGGATTCAACCTCTCCCTATGAGAACGACTGGTCGATTGTGTCTTATGATAATATGAGTGCACATCCGATATATGCAAAAGCGTATGATTTGTCTGAAAATTTCAATCAGTCTGAGGTTGTGCTTGTAACTGTCAAAAACCGTGGTGTCGTCAGTGGTGAAAATACAGACTCGGCGGTCGTATTTGATGGAATGTGGGCAGAGAGAAGCGTAGCAATATCAGGTGCGCCAGACCAGGCAGTTGTTGATTCGATTACTTTGACGGTCACCATTTATCACCTGCAACCATCGGACATGGATATTTATCTTAGGTCTCCAGACAATACAGAGCATCAAATATGGGACAACGATTTTGTTGGTCCAACTGAATCATTTACAACCACCTATTTTGCCGATGAGAGTGTGGAAGGCTCATGGCTACTACGCATATACGATAGTGTGACTAATGGACTCGGCGGATACTTAGCAGAATATAAAATCGATATTTATTGGAAATTCTGAAAAGCACACGAAAATAGCGAAACGTCTGAAATTGTGATTACGGTCTTTTAACTTTAAAGAAAAGCCATCCATTTTCGCCTGCCTTAGGGAATTTGAAAAGCACATAAATTCCTTTAAGTTTTTTACCTAACAGCTTGAATTTAAGGCGGTTATCGTATTTTTCTAACAAATCATATTCACCTGTATCCCATATCTCGACTTTACCTGCTCCGTACTCGTCTTCAGGTATTTCACCTTCAAAATCAGCATAGTCTAGATCATGGTCTTCTACCTGCATGGCGAGTCTCTTGATTCCAGATTTCTGCGGAGGTTCCTTGGGCACAGCCCAGGATTTCAGTACGCCATCCATTTCAAGTCTGAGATCCCAATGCAGACGTGTTGCGTAGTGTTTATGGATAACAAATATGGGCATTATTTCCTGTTAGAGGGCATCGCGGCCCGTATGGTTAATCGTTCACTGACATTGCTATGCAAACTCCTATAACGACACCATTTTACGAAACGAGCGAAACCGAATGACTATAAACTATCAATCAATACGGATAGAATATGTAAAAGAGAACAGATAGCACAAAAAGAACCCACAATCCAGGATGTATTTCTTTCCATTTACCTGCAATGAGCTTGAATATGGGGTAGAGCACAAACCCCG
>SMTZ1_10003021_pt1 | contig 16961 bp, 19 predicted proteins | sample DeeMarSWOR136_30_FD_25667 | JGI IMG/M metagenome (IMG submission 25667)
CGAGTCGATTATCGCTCCGATGGCACTCGCGGCAGTCGCAGGAGGATTTGCACTGCAAACCTACGGGAGAAATGCGATTATTCTGCCATTGTTAATCTCTGCGATTGGTATTTTTTCATCGATCTTGGGTACATTTTTTGTTCGCACTGGAAAAAAATCAAACGTCTATTCAGCAATGCGTAATGGTCTATTCGTAAGCACAATCCTTGTTGCGATATTCGCTGGTGTGGCAACCTGGTATCTTCTCGATAAGAATATGGGACCGTATTTCGCTATACTTGCTGGACTTATCACTGGTATCATCATCGGGCTGAACACTGAGTATTTTGCTTCTGAAAAACAAAAACCTGTTAAGGGGATCGCCGAGGCTGCGAAGACGGGACCAGCAACCGTTATCATCAAGGGATTAGTCACTGGGATGATGAGTACAGTCATACCGGTAGTGTCTGTTGTCATCGCGATGGTTCTGTCATATTTTTTTGCTGAATTTTATGGTGTTGCGATCGCTGCTATTGGCATGTTAAGTGTTCTAGGGATTTCCCTTGCTACCGATTGCTATGGTCCTGTTGCTGACAACGCTGCTGGGATCTCTGAGATGAGTGGGATGGGTCATGATGTGCGAGAACGAGCAGAGTCACTTGATGCAGTTGGTAACACAACAGCTGCGATGGGTAAGGGATTTGCTATTGGGTCCGCGGCGATTACTGCACTGGCGTTGATTTCAACCTATATTGTATTTCTAACGATACATTATTCACCAGATCAAATCCTTAGCTTCTTATCACTTGGGAGCAGTACAAGCCCATATCTTGTCGCAGGTATTTTCCTTGGTGCGATGCTTCCGTTTGTCTTTATCGCACTAACCATGGGTGCCGTGGGAAAGGCAGCCTACAGCATGGTAGAAGAGGTACGATACCAGTTCAAAGAGTTTAAGTTATTAACCGATTCGAACAGCAAACCCGATTATAAGAGATGTGTATCCATCAGTACCAAACGAGCGTTACGTGAAATGATTATACCTGGACTACTTGCGGTGGTTTCACCAATCACCATCGGTATCGTGTTTGGTCTTATTGGACCTGAAGGAGCAGGTCTTGCTGGTCTTGGTGGTCTTCTTATTGGGTCCATTGCAACAGGTTTTCTATTGGCTATCTTTCTTGCGAATGCTGGTGGTGCCTGGGATAATGCAAAGAAATATATCGAAGCGGGGAATATTGGTGGAAAAGGATCAACAGCTCATAAAGCTACTGTCATCGGTGACACGGTCGGGGACCCCTGTAAAGATACCTCTGGTCCATCGCTGAATATTTTAATTAAACTTATGTCCGTGGTTACTCTTGTGTTCCTGCCCTTGTTTGTTTTATTTAGTTAACTGACAAATCACAGATGCGTTCATGATGTCCCTTTATTTTTCTTTCAATTCAATGGTTGGTTTTTTGAAAAGAACATCCGTTTTACAGTTGTATTATCCCCACATAAGCGAAACTGATAGCAAGAATTGAGGTAAGTGACCCAAGTGTTACCACAAGAAATATCGTGCGTTTTCGTAGACCAAGAGTTGTGGAAATAATTGTCGTCGAAAGTGCCCCTGTTCCTTGAAATGGAATGAACATAAATAATCCAAGAACAAACACTACGAGTTTTCCATAGTTTCTCCGTTGGATCTCATGTGTTTTTTGTTGTAATTTTTCATACCAGATTTTCAGGGAAACAATCGTTTTATAGAGATGTGGTTTCTTCCGGCGGATGCCTATGAATGGAAATGGAGGGATGTGTTTGATCAATAATTCGAAGAACCACCAGTTTGTCATTATCGCAAGACAAACAAGAATATCAAACATCCACAAGGTCGCACACCAATGTAGGAGCGGTAAACCTTGGCTGAACCCAACAAATATCACGGTTTCTTTGCCAGCCGGTGGGATAAAATACGCTAATGACAGGGCGGCGTATAATACTTGTTGATCAGTAGTTAATAGATTGTACACAAAAAGAAAAATAAGAGCACCAACCGCAATGATAATGAAAAAAAAGGCGAGTTGTATCCAAGCAGAAATTCGCGATGCTGGATTGACAATATATAAAGGATTGTTTCGATTGTGTTTCAGAGAGTTAGACACAATATACCTCGGCCCGTGTTGGTTTTCTACCTTTTTAATTCATATACTTATCATAATAAAAATTGATACGTCTTGTAGGTTTTTTACTATTCGACAATCAAATTCTTTGAATATTTATCTGTATCAGCAAGGAGGAAGTCATCACTCATGCTCAAACAAGAAACAGGGCAGATATCGTTACATTGCGAGCAAAAGGTGCAGCGTGCAAGGAAAATCTTTATCTTTTTTTCCTCTTCCTTAAACTCAATAGCTTCTGATGGGCACACCTTAATGCATAGCTTACAGCCTATGCATTTGTCTTTATCATAACGAATTTTTCCTCGAAAATGTTCTGGTATTGGTACGGGTGGATGGATTGTGACAGTCCCATTTTGAATTTTTTCTACGAATTTTGTTGTTGACGAGGGTGTATATTTCGCGGGGAATTTATTGGTAAAAGGTTTTTTAAACATTTGAACAAATACTTGTGGAAGCATTGAGAATCTCATAGGTGTAACCTCCGTGTCTTTTGAATACTTCGTTGATGTAATTCTTCTTTACCCAGGATAAATGTTTTTTTATCTTCAATCATGATAATTCTATTGGTACATGACATACAAGGATCTGTAGATGCAGCGACAATAGGTATATCTGCTATTTGTTGATTCTTCAGCATTGGTATCCATGGCATAATATTATTATAGGTTGGGGCACGGACTTTCCATGCATAAATATATTCGTTTGCATTGAGTTTTACATAATGAAATACTTCACCGCGAGGTGCTTCCATTCTACCAATACCTTCTCCATCTACCTTTTTTAATTTCGCAAGTAATTTTGCTATTTTTGGTTCCGAAACAATTGGACCTGGTGGCATTTGTTCGAGGCATTGCTCTATTAAAGAAATTGATTGTTTTACTTCAAGTAAACGAACAATAATCCTATCATAGACATCACCGTTAACCTCACCGGTAAGAATATCTGGTGTCATGTAATCAATATCGAGATCACAATAAGCAAAATAGCTTTGATCAACACGAACATCTTTTTTTACCCCTGATGCACGGGTTGTAGGTCCAGCAGCTACTAGTTTTAAGGCCTCTTCCTTGGTAAGTATCCCACACCCTTTTGTACGCATCTTGAATGTTTTATCCTCTAAATATACACGACGAAGTTTTTCGAAGGAATCCTTAAGATACTGCAATGTTTCTTTAATCTTCGGATACATTTCAGGAGTTATATCACGTCGTACACCACCAATCATTGTAATTGCTTTCGTGACTCTATTTCCAACAAGATATTCAGTAAGATCTAGCAGTTTTTCTCGTATTTCCCATGTCAAAAACAATACAGAATCGAATCCTATCTCATGAGCAGCAACACCTGCCCATAAGATATGAGAACACATTCTTTCTATTTCTGCGTGAATTACTCGGAGAAACTGTGCGTGTTCTGGGACCTCGACATCTGCGATTCGTTCTACTGCTAATGCAAATGCCATTGGATGGCAATATGAACAAATTCCACAGATACGTTCTGCAAGATATAAAACCTGGATTGGATTTCGTTTACGGGCTGCCCATTCGATTGCTCTATGAACATGTCCAAGGGTTACATTTACATCAATGATTTGTTCCCCATCGATTTCAAATTCGAACGCAACTGGTTCTTTTAAGGCTGGATGTATAGGACCTATTGGAAGTTGGAAGGTTGTTTTTATCGTTTGACTCATTTATCCACCTCATGAAGATTCCTTGCATATTTATAAGGCCCAGTTTCATCCCTTCGCCAAGCGTATACGTCTTTTGTGAAGTCATCACTTATGAATACACGTTTATCTTTTGGAATGTTTTTAATTTTAACTCCAAGCATCTCTTGTTTCTCTTGTTCAGAGATGAGCGCTCCAGGGATAAGGTCAGTGATAGTATCCAGAGTAGGATCAGATTTCGGTAATGATACTTTTATATTAATTGAAAGTTCCTTATCCCGCGATCCATGATAAATAGAAAAATGATAGATCAGGTCAATATTGTCAGCGGTATCGTACCCTGAACTAACTGCAAAATGGGGGTATTTATCAAACTGAAAAAGATGTTTAATAGCATCTTTAAACACGGTTCGATTAACTTTCATCCAGATATGTACAAATTCTGTTTTTTTTACTCCAGTCGTAAACCGTTCAATACGAGTTTCGCTAATGTTTTGAGAGAACGTATCCTGATATGATTGTATAATCTCCTCAGGTGTTCTTACTTGTTCTTGATTCATTTTTTAGCCTCCAAAGTCTCCAGTTTCATCCATGCTTTTATAACTCCATTGATAATATTTTCAGGTCGTGGTGGACATCCAATCACGTAAACATCGACAGGAATAATCTGATCTATAGGGCCAACAAGATTGTATGATTCATAAAACACATCTCCGGTATTACCACAATTTCCAACACAGATAACTGCTTTTGGATCTGGCATCTGCTCATAGACTCGTTTTACTTTATCTACAAGCTGTCGTGTAACAGGTCCAGTTACAAGTAATACATCTGCATGTCTTGGCGTACCAACCAGTTTGATTCCAAATCTTTCAACATCATACCGAGGGCAAAGGGCTGCGATAATTTCAATATCACATCCATTGCAGGAGCCAGAATTACAATGATATACCCATAATGCTTTCTTAAATGACTTGGACAGACTTTTCGTCATAAATCATCCTTCGTTGTTTTTCCAACGGATATAATCTTTTAGACTATTAGAAATTTCCGGTATTGTAAAGTAAAGTGATATCGCAAACATTTTTATAAAAAAAGTAACTTTCTCCCCATTCTCCCCAGCACAAATGCTGGGGGCTTCATGGGTTCTGAAAACCTGGATTTAAAAACTTAAAAAGAGATGCTTGTTGAATCCGTTGATTTTTAACGTACTCCAAGACAGTCGTTGTATCTGCATCACTAACACTTCGGTAAAACTTTCCTGAACTCTAAAAGCTTCCCCGGGCATACCGACATCTAAACATAAGTTGTCATCCGAAGAGTTCATATGATGAAACCCCTTTAAAAGTTGCAATGCTTTTGAGACACTCATTATTGCTGGGAATTGCACAATGGTATGGATGCGGTCAGACATTATATCCAGCTTGATCATACCAATATGATATCGTTCTGCTACTTCGTGGAGGATGTCCTCACAAAGTTTTTTATTCTTCTTACCCCTAAACATATTGTATTTGTATTTGGGATATCATTCAAGGTGCTAGAGATTCTGGCCTATACTACGGCTATCGTTAACTAGTTCCAAAAATTTAGTTCCTGAATAGGGTTTCAAGACACACACCGAAGGCGGGCGCGCCTTTCCATGAGCGAATCCCATTCTAGAAAAAAATGAAGCAATTCATCTTCAAAACTAAAATTTGAGGATTTCTCACTGAAGTTTTAAAAAAAAATTATTTTATATAAATTTTTTGACATTAAAATAAATACTAGTGAACATAAAATATTTTTTAAAAAAATTCGTTAAATTATATTATAATATTAAATATAAAATAAAAATGTGAATTTTTGAAAAAATAATGGACGATAAATATCCAAATAAAAGAGTTGTTTTTCTCCTATTGAAATTTCAATTAACTCTATCGAATTTATACAAACATAGATATAGTATGTTTAGATACAGGTAACTGAAAATGATACAGATACGAGAAATAAAACAAGCAGAAATCGAAGCGGAAAAAGCCATTGAAAACGCAAAAAAAAATGCTGAAAAACTAAAAGAAGAGGCAAAAAAAATAGCAGCTAAAGAAAGACAAAAAATTCTTGAAATTGTGAAAAAAAAAGTCGATACATTAACTAAGAAAGCACAAGAGGATGCAAAGAAAACTATTGAAAATATTAAAATAAATTCAAAAAAGACAATCGTAACACTAAACAAACAATCTCATGAAAAAATATCAAAAGTTGTAGATCTCATAATTGATGAAATAACACGGGGTGAATAGGCATTTTATTTCCAGAACGGATGAAGAAGATTACAGTTATGGTTCATCAGGATTATATAGAAAAAACCATAAAATCGCTTCATAATGAAGGAATAATCGAATTTATTGATATTATAAAAGAATACCCATCATTACTTGAAGAAACAGAAAAGGCTGAAATGCATAAAGAAGCAAGTATGTGTGCAAATTATGAGTTAAGAATCACAAGACTTATTGACATTCTTAGGAGAACAAGAAAAACACCGAAAGGCATAAAAAGTATCCTTCAACCGGAAATACCTGAAAAAAAATTTATCAAGGAACATTCATTCAATGAGCTTTATCCAAGAATTGAACGAACTCTTAATGAAATAGAAAAAAATATACTTAATTATGAGGAGCATATTAAAATCCTTGAGGAAGAAACAGAAAAAATCATTCATGATAATCAACAGATATCATTCCTCATTGATTTTAATTTAGATCTTTCTTATTTAAATGAATCAAGAAACATAATTATCAAAGTTGGAATAACATCTGATTTACAAACTCTTAAAGAAGAAATCAAACCACTAGATTTAGTTGAACTGTATTCGAAACAGTTTGGAAGCGGAAAGAAAAAGGGATGGACCATCGCTCTTGTTAGTCATATATCAGAGAAAGAGAAAATCGAAAAAATTTGTCGTGAAAAAATTTCCTTATTTGATATCAAGTCTCTATCTGGTTCACCTAAGGAAGTTTTAGCAACATTAACAGATAAAAAAGATAAAATAAAAAAGGAAAAAAAAGAAACAATCTTAAAACTACAGACCTACGCAGAGAATCATTTCCATGAGCTATTAGCTCTTCGAGAAGAAGTACAGCTAGAGCAAGCACGAAAGGAATTACCAAAAAATTTTACAAAAACCAATACTACCTATGTAATAAAAGGTTGGGTTTTAGAAAAAGATGAAACAAAACTAAAATCTGTGATTTCTACCGCTTCCGATGACCATTTCGTTTTTTCATCGGAAGCCCCCTCAACCAACCCTGATAATCCACCAATTTATCTTGATACGCCAAGATGGGCAAAAACATTTAGAACATTATTAGAGCTGTTTGCTACTCCAAAATATAATGAAATAGATCCTGCAATTTTTATGGGGATCTTTTTAATACTATTTTTTGGTATTATGCTTGGAGATGCTGGGTATGGGCTTATGATCCTCTTTCTTTCGATAATCGGATTTTTTGCCTTATCAAAACATAGTCAAATGATTAAAGATTGGTCGTTTTTAGGTATCTGGCTTGGGCTAGTCACTACCATAGTTGGTTTTTTAACCAACGGTTTTTTTGGGGACCTTATACCACGTTTCATTTATGGAAACCCCAATCAGCTTCTTTATAGTTTTACAATAGGAGGAATCCATCTTCCAATCGATTCTCTTCGAAATCCTTTGGTTATCTTGATTATCGCTCTTCTTTTTGGTCTGATACATCTCAACCTTGGTATCATTCTTGCTATGTATCAATCACTTAAAAATAAAAAATATAAATTGTTGATTAAAGCACATTTTTCGTGGATATTGCTCCAAATCGGCGGAGGAATGCTTATCGGTGATTTATTGCTTCATATTTGGACTTTAGGGATTATAGAATTTTATATTTCTGTGATTTTCATTATATGTGGACTTATTTTACGATTCTTAGATGCAGGTCCCTTAGGTTTTTTCCAAATTACTGGTTTTGTTGGCGATTGGCTCTCCTATGCAAGGTTATTAGCACTTGGTCTCGCAACTACAGGCATGGCTCTTGCGTTTAATATCGTTGGAGAACTATTTTCTAATATAGTTCCTATCCAAATAATAGGTGCAATATTAATGATAGTCCTATTGATAATACTCCATACGATTAATTTAGGGCTTCAAGCTCTCGGTGCTGGTGTTCATTCCTTACGACTGCAATATGTTGAATTTTTCAATAGATTCTATGAAGGAGGCGGAAGAAAGTTTTCCCCATTCATGGTAAAAAGAAAATATACACAGGTCGAAATAGAATAAAATGTAGATTAAAATACCAAGAAGGAGGTAAAAAAAAATGAAGAAAGAAAAAACAAAAAAAACGATAGCAATAATATTGCTAAGCTTTATAACATTAATACTTGCAATGGAGACAGTATCAGCAGACCCATTAACAGGTGTAGAAGGAGAAACACAATCGATGGTTATTATAGGATGTGCTTTGGCAATGGGGATAGCAGGAGTAGGATCCGCAACAGGTCTTATGCTCGCTGGGTCATCTGCAGTAGCAGCTACAGGAGAAAAACCCGAATTATTTGGAAAATGCCTTGTTTTTCAGGTATTACCTATGACACAAGCAGTATACGGACTTCTGACAGCCATATTACTTATGATGGGCGCAGGGTTGTTAGGGGGTGCTGGAAGAGCGGATCTTTCAAATCCAATGATTGGGATATCGGCAATCGGAATAGGTCTCGTCGTTGGTCTTACTGGTCTTTCAGCTACCAATCAAGGACAAGTTGCTAGCTCATCGATATCTGCTACTGCGAGAAATCCGAATGTTGCAGCAAGGGGAATTATCTATACCGTTATGACAGAAACCATTGCTATCTTTGGATTACTTGTTGGGATTCTTCTCATGACAGGATTAGGATTACTCTAGAACGGAAAGATCATGACTGCTGAAAAAATTCTTGAACGAATACAAAAAGATTCAGAACAAGAGATAAAAAAGATTCTGAAAGAAGCGGAAAAGCAAGCAGGCATTATAATCGAAGAAGCAAAAAAAGAAGCAAAACAAGAATCTGAGAAGATCTTATCCGATGGAAAACAACAAGCAGAAAACAATGCGAAGATTATTACCTCAAAGGCAAGTCAAGATGCGAAGAGAGAAATCATGAAAGCACGTGAAAAGATCATTGATGAATGTTTTATAAAAGCACATCATGAGCTCTCAACATTAAGAGGGACTCCGTACAAAAATCTCGTTAAAACGTTAATCGAAGATGGATGTGATAAACTTAAAGGGCAATGTAATATCATAATATCCAGGGAGGTCGATAGAGAAATTGCAACAAGTATGGGATTGGAGGTGATTGGAACAGTAGAAACTAATGGTGGCGTAATCATTAAATCGAATGACGGAAGAATAACACTCGATCATACATTTGATGGGATCCTCAAACGGAAAAAAGATGAAATACGAAGGAAGGTGGGAACACTTCTTTTCTCTGATTAGGGTGTTGAGTTGCTAGAGGGATTTTTAGATCCAAATCAATGGCCATTCTGGATTCTTATTTCTTCGATTATCATAATGATAATGGGTTTCATTCTGCGGTCTTTCTTAACAAGCGTAATGTTTGCATATCCAAATGCAAAATTCGAAGCCATCGGTAATCCATATATAGGAGAAAAAGCCCTCTATTCCCTGATAGATCGCAAAAACCTCAATGAATTCAAAGAAACACTGAATTTGTCAAGGGATTACGATATCGTTGGAGAAGATGTCTCATCAATACAAAAATCACTTGATGAGAATTTTCTACAAACGATCAATATGATGCGGAAAGATAGTTCGAAAAAAATGAACGATTTTTATACAACTTACCTGGAAAAAATTGATATTTATTTTATTAAAAGCGAACTGAAAAAAAAGATATTGGGTAATAAATCAGAAACAGACATCAGTAACATGGTTCTCCCAAAAACCAAAGAGTTCCTTATTAAATTAAAAGAATCTGATAAAGAAAATCTCCCTGAATTATTACTCGCCTACGGATTTGAAAAAGAACTCATCGAAGATATAATAAAAGAACCCCCGAATCTCCTTAACATCGATGGACTGATTGATAAACATATAATCAACAGACTTCGGCAGGTTGATGTACCTTATAAATGCGAAGAAGCAAAAAACAACTTTTTAAAACGTTCCTTGGATGTCATGAATATAAAAAACATCTTACGAGCGAAACAACTGGGTTATGACGTGCCAACCTGTAAAATGCTTTTCTTAGGCGAAGGGACAGAGATTGCTCCATGGAAATTTAATGATTTGGCAGATCTTCAAACCCCTTCACAAGTAATTTCTGCGCTAGAAGGTACCTCTTACTTTAATGTGCTAAAAGATTCTATTGAATTGTATAATAGAGAAGATTCTATTCAGGTGTTAGAAAATGTATTAGATGGTTATTTCATAAAACTCTCTAAGGACATTTCCCTAAAGAATTATCTCAATCTCGGTCCAACTATTCGATTTCTTGTATCAAAGGAATATGAAATTAAGAATCTAAAAATGATAGTTAAGGGCATTAGTGAGAACCTTCCAACTGATTTCATCAAAGGCTATTTAATTACGGAGGCAGTTTAATGAGACTTGCTGCAATATGTGATAGAGATACTGCGATGGGATTACGACTTGCAGGTATCCAAGAATTATTTATACCTAAGACCAATCCTCACAACATTTTTAATGAAATCTCTCAAAGAAATGATATCGGTATAATTTTTATTACTGAAAGTATCGCTCAAGGTCTTTCCAAAGATTTGAAAGATTTTCGATTGATGCATGATATACCAATAATTGTTGAAATTCCAGATAAGAAAGGACGTAGAGGAGATCAGGTTGATTTTGTTTCACATCTTGTAAAAAAAGCAGTTGGTATAGATATCAGCAAAAAAGAAAAATGATAATGAGGGAACATATATGCTTAAATCAGAGCTTGTAGGAAAAATAATTCGGATCTCTGGACCAGTTATAGAAGCTAATAATATGCGTGGATCAAAAATGTACGATGTCGTCCACGTTGGAGACGAAAAACTGATTGGAGAAATTATACGTCTGAACGCAGATATTGCTACAATTCAAGTGTATGAGGATACTAATGGTTTAAAACCTGGAGAGAAAGTAGTGTCAACAGGGGAACCTCTCTCTGTTGAACTTGGACCAGGTTTACTAACTAATATATTCGATGGTATTCAAAGACCACTTCCAGCAATCAAAGAAAAAACCGGGGATTTTATAACAAGAGGTGTTGAAGTCCATGCGATAGACCAGAAGAAGAAATGGCATTTCAAACCTACGATAAAACCAGGGAAAAAATTAAACAGCTGTGATGTTATTGGTGAGGTTCAGGAAACCCCTCTTATCGTCCATAAAATCATGATTCCACATCATATTAAAGGGAAATTGCTGTCAGTTGAGAAAGAAGATAATTACACAGTCCAAGATGATATCGCTATTGTCGCAACCGACACCGGTGATATAACCATAAAAATGATGCAGCGTTGGCCTGTACGGAAGGCTCGTCCAGTCGTTGAAAAATATGACCCATCATTACCTTTGATTACTGGCCAGCGAGTTATCGATACTTTTTTCCCAATTACGAAAGGAGGGACAGCTGCAATACCAGGTGGTTTTGGTACAGGAAAAACAGTTATGCTGCATGCTTTAGCCAAATGGAGTGATGCTCAAGTGGTTATTTATGTTGGGTGTGGAGAACGAGGTAATGAAATGACCGATGTCCTTCGTGAATTTCCAAAATTAGTTGATCCAACATCTGGTGAACCATTGATGAATCGTACTGTTCTTATTGCTAATACGTCTAATATGCCTGTCGCGGCTCGAGACGCAAGTGTCTATACAGGTATCACCATAGCAGAATATTATCGCGATATGGGTTATGATGTCGCTTTGATGGCAGATAGCACGAGTCGATGGGCTGAAGCCATGAGAGAAATCTCAGGGAGACTTGAAGAGATGCCTGGAGAGGAAGGATACCCTGCATATTTAGCGTCACGACTTGCTGAGTTCTACGAACGAGCTGGTCGGGCAAAACTTCTTAGTTCTGAGCACCGGGAAGGATCCGTTTCAGTTATGGGAGCTGTCTCTCCCCCCGGTGGTGATTTCTCCGAGCCGGTCGCTCAAAACACCCTCCGTATTGTCAAAGTATTTTGGGCTCTAGATGCTGATCTTGCAGATCGCCGACATTTCCCTTCAATTAATTGGTTAAAATCATACTCACAATACCTTGAGCAAGTCAAAACATGGTGGGAAGAAAAAATTGGGAAAGACTGGTTACAACTTCAAAACAAGGCAATGGCGTTATTACAAAAAGAATCCGAATTACAGGAAATTGTAAAACTCGTTGGTCCCGATGCACTTCCACCACGTGAAAGAGCCTTACTGGAGAGTGCTCGAATGATACGGGAAAACTATCTTCAACAGAGTGCTTTCCATCCGGTTGATACGTACTGTCCGGGTAAAAAGCAGTATGAAATGCTACGAATAATGTTGAACTTCTCAGATAAGATTATTGAAGCGGCGGAAAAACATGTCAACATGGAGGACATCATTAGGATGAAGTCACGAGAAAACCTAGCACGTATGTCTCATGTTCCAAATGAAGATTATCAAAAACGTTTCAAAATACTTGAGAAAGAAATAGACCATGACATTAACTTATTACTAAAGGAGAGAGAAAAATGACAAACAAAGAAATTGAGTATATGACGGTTACTGAGGTCGCTGGTCCTTTAATGATTGTCGAGAACATCCAAAAAGTCGCATACAACGAAGTAGTGAAAATTAGAACTTCAACCGGTGAAGAACGAACCGGTCAGGTTCTTGAAGTGTTTGAAAATAAAGCAGTAGTTCAGGTTTTTGAAGGTACTCGCGGTCTTGATACGAAAAAAACTTCCGCTCGTTTTATAGGAGAGACTATGAAACTGGGTGTTTCAAAGGAAATTATTGGGCGAGTATTTGATGGAACGGGAAATCCTTTGGACGATGCACCACATATTATTTCTGAGGAACGACGAGATATTAATGGGGAGCCGATCAATCCGTGCGCTCGTGAGTATCCAAGGGAATTTATACAAACAGGGATTTCAACCATCGATGGTCTTAATACCCTCGTGCGGGGTCAAAAGCTGCCTATTTTCTCTGGTGCAGGTCTGCCTCATAATGATATTGCTGCTCAAATAGCACGTCAAGCAAAGGTTCTTGGAAAAGAGGAAAATTTCGCCGTGGTTTTTTGCGCTATGGGTATCACCGCTGAGGAGTCAAACCTTTTCATAAAGGATTTCGAAAATACAGGTGCATTAGAACGAACTGTTATGTTTTTAAACCTTGCGGATGACCCTACGATTGAACGTATTATTCTTCCTAGGTTAGCATTAACGTGTGCTGAGTATCTTGCATTTACTCTCGATATGCAGGTTCTCGTCATCCTTACGGATATGACCAACTACGCTGAGGCACTCCGGGAGATAGCTGCTGCTCGAGAGGAAGTTCCTGGTAGACGCGGATACCCGGGGTATATGTATACGGATCTTGCGTACATTTACGAACGTGCAGGTCGTATCAAAGGGAAAAAAGGGTCGATTACTCAAATTCCGATGCTCACCATGCCTGATGATGACATCACACATCCGATCCCTGACTTAACTGGGTATATCACGGAGGGACAGATCGTATTAGAACGAGGTTTATATAAAAAGGGTATCTATCCTCCAATTGCAGTCCTCCCTTGTCTATCTCGTCTTATGGATCGAGGAATAGGTGAAGGTAGGACTCGGGAGGATCACGCTGATGTGTCAAATCAGCTCTATGCAGGATACGAGGAAGGTTGTGACCTCCGTGACCTGGTTGCAATTGTCGGTGAAGATGCGCTCTCAGATAGAGATAAGAAATTCCTCCGATTCGCTGATGAGTTTGAAAAACATTTTGTCTCCCAAGGGAATCATGAGGATAGAAGCATAAAGGAAACCTTAACAATTGCTTGGGAATTACTTTCGATTTTACCCGTTTCTGAGTTAAAAAAGATCGATGAGAAACATATTAAAACATATTTACCAAATACAACGGAAAAGAAATAACAATGGCCGAACAAATACTCGAAGGAGTCAATCCAACCAGAATGGAGCTTCTTGATATAAAAAAGAAGCTTCTACTCGCGCAAAAAGGACATAATCTTTTAGAGGAGAAACGGGATGCACTCATAGAAAAATTCTTTGATATCATCGAGAAACGAAATAGTCTGAAAAAAAAAGTTGACGACGAGTTCAAAGATGCTTTTCTCTCTTTGATAACCGCTCAAATGATTCTTGGAGAACATAAAGTCGAGGATGCATCATATTTAACTATGGATATTGGAGAGATCTCGTTCCAGAACGATAATATCATGGGGGTGCGAATCCCTCGTATAAATAAAGAGGGAATAATCTCTCTTTCAATCGATAAACCCATCTATAGTTTTGTCGAAACGTGTTCGAAGCTTGATGATTCTTATAAAAAATTCAGATCACTTATTGTTCAATTATTGGACCTTGCTGAGATCGAAGGACGGATCAAATCCCTCTCCATGGAAATAGAGAAAACGAAACGTCGTGTGAATGTGCTGGAAAACACACTGATTCCAAAGCTATTTGCTACGATAAAATATATCGAAATGCAACTCGAAGAGCGAGAACGCGAGGATTTTTTTCGAAGGAAACGAATTAAAGCTTTAATGGAATCAAAAAAGAAATAATATGATATTAGAAGATGATCCTGTTATTGGAAAATTTTTTGATTCCCCTGATAAAAAAGCACGTTGGATCGTTCGCTTAAAAGTTCTTTATATCCTTTGGATCTGTTTTATGATATTTGGGATTCTTTCACTTGCTCTATGGTTTTTCTTAAAATAAAAATAAAAAAAGAAAAGGTAGGGAGTATTTATTCTTCCTTCCCAATGTCCCAGATGGCTTTTATGGCAAGGATGCCAACTGCTGGTGCAATAAAAATAGAAAGTGAGGCTGATATACCTGCAAGTAATGGGCCAAGCCAGGGTTGTAACATATGTGTAAAACTGTTAAATACACCATACATAATAAGCAATGCAACTCCAGCCATAAGAAATGCTGGTGTTTCTGCTTTTGTAATCGTTCCTCTTCCAAGGATTGCAAGTATTCCAACAATCGCTCCTAGGAATGCAAGAACCCATCCAACATAAGCTCCGTTTTCGGTTGCAAGAATTGGAGTTTCATCGTTCTCGATGGAATATGCTTGCCACAGTCCAATGATTAATGCTATGGCAATTCCGATGAGAAATACCCAAACAGCTACTTTTGCCCAAATATCTTTTGCCATATTTCATACTCTCCTCTTATGGTTTATCACATATTTATTATGTAAATGGAACACTAACCTTCTATTTAAAAACTTCGATTTTTTCAACAGGAGGAAATAAGGAGGGAAAAAATCTGTTTACTCAGTTAGCCATTGCTCATCTATTCGGGAGTATTGGGCAATTTCCTGTGGTGAAAACCAAAGGTTAATCTCGAAGGAAGCAGTGTCTTTTCCATCAGATGCGTGGATGATGTTTCTGCCGATGAACTGCCCAAAGTCTCCGCGGATAGTCCCCATTGCAGCATTCTGCGGATTGGTTGCACCAGTCATAGCCCGGACCATCTCAATTACGTTGAAGCCTTCGAGAACCATTGCTACCACTGGGGAGGAGGTGATATATTGTATAGTTGGCTCAAAAAATGGTTTTCCTTTATGTACCTCGTAATGTTTTTCTGCAAGGTTCCTGTCAACAGCAACAAGTTTCATCGCCACAATCTTTATTCCTTTTTTTTCAAACCGACTAATGATTTCCCCGATAAATCCCCGTTGGACTGCATCAGGTTTTATCATGGCAAACGTTCGTTCTTTTCGCATGGTTTTTTCACCTTTTTCCTTAAAAAAGGGATATGTCTGCTGTTTATAGAATTAACGTTTACATCCAAAATGATGTGCCGTAAATAAACAATGTGAGACTGACGATATTAATCACAACATGAGCAAATATTGCAGAAAACAGATTCTTCGTTTTTAGGACAACCAGTGCGAGTAGCAATCCAAGGATGAACGCAGTGACAGCAGCATAGGCATGGGTATATGATAGATGTGAGATGCCGAAAAGCACTGAGGTTATGACAATTGCGATGAAAGGACTAGTCATTTTTGTGATTTTCTCAAAAAGAAAGCCTCGGTAGAAGAATTCCTCGCAGAAGGGCTGCAGTGTCACAAGAATGTATAGGGATGGGATAGAGAAGAGTAGTTGAAGATCAGGGATATTGCTTAAGGTCTTTGTATCTATGTTTGTGACATACATATATATGAGGCCAATCATAACGATCAGGGCAAATGCAAATATAACGGTGATAACCCCCCATAGAAGCGCAAGATCCCATTCTTCTTGTTTGAGTTGTACCCTAGCAAACATTTCCTTTAGAGAGATCCGATTCACAAGTGTGTACCATAGTATGGGGATAATGATTAAGCCAATGAATACAAAGAATAACTGCGTGAGTAGTAGGATAACCTCAATGGTAAGTCGTTGAAACGATGTCATGGACTCAGTGTATAATGATGTAATCGGTGCTGAATAGTATAAGGAGAAAACCGGGTAGGCGATAAACAGTGCTAGGGATCCCAGTAACAGGAGGAGGGCAGCAAGATGAGACGGTTTTTTAAAATTAAAATCCATGATGTGGGAAGAACCGGCAACAGTAAATAAATATTTGTAATTCGTTTTTTTAGAATTCACTCTAATCTTCTTTTTTATCAAGAGGTCATCTGTTGTTTACTGTATTTTGAAAGTGGGTCTTTACATTCAAAATTTCAGTTGAATCCAAGGAGATAGCGAAGTAGTGGAAAACTTTGTTCGAACAACCATTGGCAGAGTTGTTCCCAGAGGTTCATCAATGGTGTCTTGTAGGATAAGGGCATGGTTACAGATAATGGATCTGACCAGGGGCCTTCATTTCCATAGGTGTCCTTTGGTTTTACTTTGATATTGTAGGTTCCTTTGCTTGTCCACGTATGCGATGTGCTTATGGTTTGTCCTGAGGGGTAGTAGTTACCGGAGTT
>SMTZ1_10003465_pt1 | contig 16961 bp, 13 predicted proteins | sample DeeMarSWOR136_30_FD_25667 | JGI IMG/M metagenome (IMG submission 25667)
GCGTGATAATCTCATCTCAGGATATCAGGGGATGGACATCATTAAAAATGGCGAGGGATTTTGATCAAAGACAAAAACGAATTTCCTATATTTTAACAGCCAATGTTTATTCAAAGAATTTACAGAAAATCTGGAACAAGAAGGCCCGAATCCATGTAGGCCCCAATACTTCAGAAGAAATATTCAGCGTGTACATACCTGAAGAATTTAAAGTTGGCGTTTATTTTACGGAGCTGCAACTCAATGATAAGCAGGGAAATATCATCTCTGAAAATTTCTATTGGTTGGCTGCGGATGATGATTTTGCCTTTCTCTCAGAGCTTCCTGAGGTGAAATTAGATGCTGAAATCAATAAAGAAGAAGATGGCAAAATCATTATTTCGAAAATTCGATTGATGAATACGTCCAATGATCTTGCCTTTTTCGTAAACCCAAGTATCCGCAAAGAAAAAGAAGGTGAAGAGGTTCGGCCATGTTTCTGGAGTGATAACTACTTCAGTATTTTACCAGGAAAAACCAAGGAATTAACGGTTGAATTTCAAAAATCAGAACTTGTGGGAGAAGAAGCCTATTTGAAGCTGCATGGCTGGAATGTTGTCCAACAGGTGATCAAAATGGATCGATGAAAACTCTATCAAAATCAAGATGTATCACAACAGAACACCCATCAAAAATTAGCCTAAAGAAAGGCTAATTCATTCTTTTTTAGATAATTACATAAGATACAAATGGGAGAGAAGATTGCCTCTGCTGAAAACTTCCGACTGGTTTTGCGTTTGATCTCCCGGACAATGGATTCAGGTGAGGTTTTGGATTCTTTCTTGATTGTCATGCATCTCTCCTAGCTTAAGATTATTACCCATAATCTGTAGCTTAAGAAATGCACTCATCTGTCCGAATTTCGCTGAAACGCTACGGTATCCTTACTTGACTAATTAAGTATTCAAACTTATATTTATATCTTCTCAAAAGGGAGGTTAATTATGGCATTGAGATATGTTTGGCCCTATAGTGGAAAACGTTATCTTGGCAATACTAATGAGAAAGAAGTTCATGATCTTTTAAATGAAAACACAAAGTGCAACATTGATTATATAAAGCCTCAACACATAAAAATGTTTGATTCGCTAGACGATGCTCATAAAGAAAATTTTGATAATTGCGATCATTGTCTTGGTGGTTCATACCGCTAAATTATTGAGAACTGTAAAAATAATGTCCGGACGTTTCGCCCATTTTCAGAGAAAAAAGTTCTTCTCAATAGGACATTATTTATGTCGGTATCATACAACCGAATCCTTTTAGTTTCTCTTCTGTTCCTGGCTCAAAAATAATGCATGGATAATCCCTTCCATGTCCACAGCCACTATTACAGGCCTTTATTCCAGCTTGATGTAGTTGTAAGATAAAGGATGCAATGCACCTGTCTACGGCCTTCAGTTTTCCATCAAGCCAGAGATAAGAATGTTCATATCGCTTACACATCACTACCTCAAAATAGGACAATCCGAACTTTTTTATGACTCTTTCGAGGTCTTTCCTGTCAATCACACGCATTATAATAATGGCCTTATAGCGTCAAGCAATATGTCAGGAGGAGAATGACTTCATTCTGAAGTTCCCAGATGTTATAATATATCGTCTAACAATACGAACTTCATAATCAATATATATACATATATATACGGCAGTAAGATTTATTGTTCATAACCATTTTTTCAACAACAGGCCTGCCGGAAAGGAAATGACGCAATGAGGAAAGGGATCTTGTTCTGCGTCGTATTTGCTTTGATCGCAGCAGGTTTCGGGTTTTCCCGGTCGCCGGTCACTCTAAAGGGCCGGGTGTCAAGCAGCGATGGAAAACCTTTGCCGGATGTTAAGATCTATCTGGAAAATTTATCCATTTCCACCAAAACCGGGGCTGACGGCATATTTGTCTTGGAAAATCTGGAAGGGCAGGAGCTCAATCTGGTGTTTACCCATCCGGATTACATTTCTCAGAGTCTCGAGGTGTCGCCGTCTGAGAATTTCGGACAGATGCTCCAGGTGGTGCTCGTAGAAAAGAATCCTATGCTGAGAACAATCAAGGAAGAGATCACGGTCACGGCCGAAGCAGACTCGATCATCGATATCAACCTCCCCTCCCACCGGACCATCCTTCCCAGCAGTGTGCTCACAGAAATGGGCACGGCCAATCTAACAGAATCCGTGGATAAGGTTCCGGGCTTGGCCATGGTGGGGAAAGGCGGGTATTCCATGTCGCCCGCAGTTAGAGGGTTGGCGGAGCACAGGGTCCTGCTCCTGGTGGATGGCGTGCGCATCACTTCGGAAAGGCGGATCGGAGCCAATGCCTCCTTTATCAGCCTCGGTAATATCGACCGGATCGAGATCAATCGCGGGCCCTATTCGGTTTTTCACGGTTCAGGGGCAGTGGGGGGCATCATCAACATCATCACCAAAACGCCTGCCTCCTATGCCCCACTCAAGGGTGACTTTCAGATCGGCTATAACACGGCCAGAAAAGAAAGGACCGGCACAGCGACTCTCAGCGGCTCCCTCGGGAAATGGGGGATCCTGTTTGGGGCCAACGGCAAGAAGGCCGATGACTATTCAGCTCCCTCTGGTCTTGTTGAGTGGTCCAGGTACTCGGACTACAGTCTCACGTTCAAGCTCAACCGGCAGGATAAAAAATCCCGCTTTTACGCCACTATATTCCATTACCAGGGGGATGACATCGGGAAGCCAAGCCCGACAGCCCACTTGAAGCCAAGATGGTATCCCAATGAGCTAAACACGCTTTTCACCATAGGCTATGAACTCCAGAATTTCGGTTTTCTGGACGGTTTGAACACAAGTGTTTTCATTCTCCGTTCCGTGCTCGAAACCCAGGCAGACAATCTCAGGGACGATGATCTGAGTGTCAAGAAGAGAAACCTGGCCAGGATCGAAAACACGAATTTCGGCTTCAAACTGCGTGGAAGCAAGAGGCTCAAAAGCTCCCAGACCTTGAGCTTCGGCCTGGACTATTTCGGTCAGGCTGGGATGAACGACCACAACACCGAGTGGCTCTACGAAAGAGACGGGACTGTCATTGGGCAGACTGAGGAGACTTCCCTCCAGGATGCACAGCGTAACAATCTCGGTGCTTACATCGACGACAAGATCCAGGTCTCCAGCGCTTTCAGCTTCAATCTTGGTGCCCGTTTCGACCTCATCCGGACCAGCAATGTCGACTTCAAAAACAATCGCATCTCGGGCAGCGATGAATTTTTCTCATTCTATCTGGGCTCCATCTTTCAAATTACCCCGCAATTGTCGTTCCTGGCCAATATCGGTCGCTCCTTTCGCTTCCCCTCCATAAGCGAACTCTTCTACACCGGGCTAACCGGCCGAGGGACCGTATTCGGGAATCCGGATCTCGATCCGGAGACGAGCCTGAATCTCGACTTCGGGCTGCGCTACCTCCATGAAAAATTCTTCGCTTCGATCTACGGTTTCAGCAACACAATCAACCATATGATTCAGAAATACGGAGGTGATGAAGCGGAGGAATTTTATTACCGGAATTTGACGAGCGGCCGTATCCTCGGCGTCGAAGGGGAATTTTATGCTTCCCTGGCAAGGGATGTCGAGCTGTTCATCAACTTTCATCATCTGGAAGGAAAGGAAAAAGAGACAGATACGGCCTTGAATTATATTCCGCCGACCCGGTTCACTTTCTGGGGAAAATATTCTCCGGGAAAATTCTGGATCGAGCCCCGCCTGACTCTCTCGGCCGCCGTGAAGAGCCCCGGACCACTGGAGATCGCTGCTGACGGATATATGCTCTTCGATACGATCTTCGGCTTCAAGGTCAATCCGCGATTGACACTCTTGGCCATTGTCCAGAACATCCTGGACCAGACTTACCACGCTTCAGCGGATGTGGATGGAGTGGACGCACCCGGCCGGGGGCTGGTCGTGAGGGCGAAGTACGCGTTCTGAGGCAGCTTTTCTTTTTCTCTGAATAATTCTGTTGGTCTCTCACTCAGCCTCCCATGAATGCTTCACTTACCGTCTTCATTAACAGGAGTCTTTTCAAAGCTGATTCGAGGGCCGAGTCTATCTTAAACTTATTGGGTGGGAAGCTCCGGTTGGTTTGTTAATCTTTTTGAGGCGCGATTTTTATAATTCCCCGCAATGGTTGGATGGAAAAATAAAGATTTTGCTTATCACGGTCTTGGGGATGCTTCCAGTGCCAGGCTTTGTGTATCATACAGAGAAGGAGACTTCGGTGCATGATTTATACATCTCTTCACGAATCTAATCCAAATTTAAATCATTTGTCCTCTCATCTTAAATGTATTAATATGAAAACTCTAGCTTTATAGAGAGGGGAGAGTCCAGAGAGGGATGAACAGAAATTTAAAAGATGTGCCTCCTGAGGGAGTCCAAGATGTTGTTGGTGAAAAGCAAGTAGAAGAGGCCAAACACGTCCTCCACCTGCTAGGTAAAACCGTTTCTCAGGTGAAGATCTATCCTCCAGATCACATTTCAGTCAAAAAAACCAGGGATGAGCTTTATGAAAATCTGATAGCATACCTAGAGAAAAACTGGAAGTTAGAGATCGACATCAGGGAGTTTGCCTTCGATTTTCAGGATATAACAGTATATCGTGACCCTAGCCCCATGAAAAGTTTGCCTTTTCTCTTTTTTAAGGATGGAATGCAGAAGCTCTTTTTTTATAAAGGATTGGATATGGAGGAGCTTCAGGAATTCTTGAAATTGATTCGAAAATATTTTGAGCTTCCCCCTGATGAGGCGGATATTGTCAGTCTTCTCTGGGAAAAAGATTTTGCCAATATCCGCTATTTTGCACCCGATGACTATCTTGAAACAAAAATTGGTCTGGGCAAGGGGCCGGTCGAGATCAAAATAGACAGGGAGAGAATAAACACTGGAACCATAGAGCTTGCTTCTGAAGATAGGAGGGCTTTAACTATAAATGTAATCTCAGAGCTACCAGAAAAAATACAAGAAAAAACCATCTTAGAAGACATCGATGAGAGTGATGCATTTCAAGTCTCTTCCCTAACCGAAACAGAAAGAGAGACACTCAAATCCATTCTTGAGGAAAACAGAAGAATATCTCCTGAAAAAGAGCTCTTCCTCCTGATCTTTGAGATCCTGGGTTTTGAAGAAGACTTGGGAAGGATTTCCAGCACTTTCGAAGTTCTGGATCATGAACTCCAAGACATCGTCCAGAAAGGTGATTTTCATCTCGCTGCTGAGCTTTTAAAAAGTATCTTTGAGCTGCGACAGTCTTTTTCATCATCAGCCTTTGAGAAGACAAGACCCATCGATAAATACTTGAATAAACTCAGAAAACAAGAATCTCTGCCTCCATTTAAAGATATCCTTTTGAGAAAGGATATTTCCGATTTTTCTCATTTTTTCGATTATCTGGATATTTTGGATCCTGAATCACTCTCTTTTCTGGGTGAGTTATACGATGAGATAAATAGTGCTGATTTTCGGCTCAAAACTTTGAATTTCCTGAAGGCAAAGAGTAAAAAAGACTTCACAACGCTGATAGATGTTGTCCAACAAGAAAGGGCTTCTCTCTCTGCAGAAGTTATCGACATTCTAAGCACTATAGAAGATCGAAAGGCCATCCAGTTGATGGCGAATTTTATTCCCTTTCGTAATAAATCGATTAAGATAAAAGCCATAGAATATTTAGGGAGGTCAAGAGATGTGACGGCCAGCAAGATATTGATCGGATTTTTATCTGATAATGATGAAGGTCTCCGTGTTTTGGCTGCCAAGAATATTCATCATCTAGATTCTTCTGTGTTGAGGTCTTTATTGTCTGTCGTAGAGGATAAGAAATTCCAGCTGAAATCCAGAAAAGAAAAACAGGCCGTTATCGACCTTCTTACCCTCAGTCAAGATAAGAAAGCCTACAAGGTTCTTGAACAAATGCTGAAAAGACCGGGTCTTCTCTTTTCTTCTAAACGAATTGAATCTGGACTTTGTGCCGCCCAGGCACTGGAGAAAACAGGAGCTCCTGAAGCAATCAGCATTCTTGAAAAGGGAATTCGAGTTCGCAACAAAAAAATAAGACAAGCCTGTCGACAATCTCTGACAAGGACATCGACATCTTGATCGAGCCTGGTTAAGGATTATCAAATGGACCAGCTCCAGAAGGATTCCTCGGTAAGAGAAAAAGAGGCAACAAGGCGAGCCATAGAAATCCTCAGGCGTTTTAGCATAGCTGTAAAAATTGTAAGAATCTATGAACCCAAAAACCACCTCTTTCTCGAACAAATCCGATATCTCATCTCTCTTATTCAAAATATCTTAAATATCGAAAACGAGGCGTCCTTCGTTCTTAGAAAAAACGCTCTTTTCTTCAACGGTCTGAAAGTCAGATTTTCCTTCTCTAACTATAACCTCTTCAGATTCATCAGCAACGAGTTTCAGGGAAAAGAATTAGGTGGGCTCGATTTCAAACCCGGAGTCACAGAAGAGGAAGTCAAACAGCTAGCCATACTTTATTCGAAGAAAAGAGAGGGCAAGATTTCCTTCGAAGATTTTATGGATGAAGTGAAAGAGAGCGGGATCAAACTTATTTCTCTTGAGAAGGCTTTTCCTGTGGATATGAAGAAGACATCAGAAAGGGATGCGACAAAGGTCTTCTTCTTAGGGATCACTCACTTGAAAGAGATGTATGAAATCTTTGAATCGGATAAAAAAATCCGGATGAATATCACCCGCAGGCTCATGCAGAGCATGTTCAATCATCTCGTTGAGAACGAATCTTTTGTATACGGTTTGACCAACATCAAGAATTATGATGAGTACACCTTGAATCACTCGGTCAATGTCTGTATCCTCTCGATTTCTCTTGGGAAAAGATTAGGTTTAGATAAGAACGAAATAATCGATTTGGGTATAAGCGCCTTTTTCCATGATTTTGGAAAAACAGAGATTCCGACAGAGATCCTTCGCAAACCTGGAAAATTGAATGAGGAGGAAAGAGATATCATCGAAAAGCATCCTCAATTGGGTGCGGAAAAGCTCATTCAGCTCAAGTCATATAGTTCCTTACCCTTGAGAGCAATTAATGTGGCCATGGAGCACCATGTGAAGGAGGATCTAGGGGGCTATCCTCAATACAAAAAGAAGAAACAAGTCAATCTTTACAGCAAGATTGTAAAGATCTGTGACTTTTTTGACGCATTGACCACAGAAAGACCTTATAGAAAGAGAGCCTTTTCTAGAGATGAAGCCTTGAGAATGATGATGGAGAAGAGTGAGAAAGAGTTTGACCCGATATTGCTCAAAGCCTTCATCAACATGATTGGTGCCTATCCAGTAGGCACTCTTGTTCTCCTCCAAACAGGCGAGTTAGGGATAGTCTTTGAAATCAATATGGAGCCTGCGTTTATCAACAGACCAAAGGTTAAACTTATCACCGATAAATACGGAAAAAAGCTAGATGGAAGCGTTGTGGATTTGACAGAAATCGATCCAGAGACAAACCAGTATAAAAGGAGCATTGTCAAATCATTAGATCCCCACAAATATGACATCCAAGTGTCCGATTATTTCTTAGTTCAAGCTCAATAAGCTTCTCTTTCTTTCGTCTCCCATCAGGCTATGAATACACCAGCCTCGTCGGCGCAATCATCGATGTTTCGAAGAAAAGAACGGGCTTGAGCCAGAAAACATGGTCATCGATTTTGAGGACATCGGAGAATTGGGCATAAACTCGCTCATCGTCTATGAGAAAGGGCGGGGGTGTAAAATCGTCAATGCCTCCCGCTTCCTTGATGAGCGTATCCAAGCTATCTTCACTCTTCATATCATCTCCCAGGTGCAGAAGATTCTCCGTTTTGACCCTGACTCTCTAACATGCTATAAATAATATGTTAATTCAGAGAACGAAATAGAACATAAATCGGGAGTCTTTTATCAGATAAAGCTTTTATTTGAGCCTGAGAATGAAACTCTTTTCCATGACAAAGTGTTTTTGAATAGGGAGGGGTGATGAAAAAGAAAATCATCTTTGGAATACCGGTCATTATTCTCCTTATTGCCTTGGTTTTTATTCTGGTTCAGAGGGGCTCCAAATTTGCTGTAGCTTCGACTGAGGTCGATTATGGGGAATTTGTTATCAAATTAATCGAAGCTGGAGAAGTATCCGCTATTCATTCAGTCAGTGTCTCTGCCCCCCGCGTCAGGGGAAGACTTCAGATAAACCAGCTTATAAAAGACGGAAGCAAGGTCAAAGAAGGAGACATTGTAGTTCAGTTTGACAAGGTAGAAACACAGCAGGAGATGTTGAAAAGCCTTTCTGATTTGAAGATTGCTCAAAATGAAATCGAAAAAAAACTATCCGATATTGAAAGCCAGAACAGAACCAACCAGATGGAATTAGATAACACTAAGCTCCAGTATGAGGAGGCAAGGTTGGAGTTGAAAAAAACAATATTACTTTCTGAAGTTGAGCAAGAAAAAATTAAGCTTCGTTATGAACAGGCCGAAAAGAAGTACCAAGAAACTCTGAAGAAAATGGAATCTCAAAACTTGTCAAATAAAGCAGATCTGAATGTCCTGGATGAAAAAAAAGCTAAAGCGGAGGCAGACTATAAAATGGCCACAAAAAGCCTGGAGGATATGACCCTTAGAGCACCGAAAGAAGGACTGGTTGTTTTAAAAGAAATATGGAAAGGAACAGGGATGAGCAAAGTTCAGGAAGGAGATCAAGTCTGGCCTGGATATCCAATCCTCGAAATCCCGGATCTTTCAGCCATGGAGATTAAAATGCACCTGAATGAAGTCGATGTATCCAAAGTCAAGCCTGGACAGGAAGCTTTGATCAGCATAGATGCCTTTCCAGACAAGGTTTTCAGCGGCAAAGTGGAGAGAGTCGCTTCCATGGCCACAAAAAAAGACTGGGATGCTAAAATAAAAACCTTTGAAACGATTGTCTCTCTGAATGAGATGGACCCTCGAATGAGGCCTGGTATGACATGTATGGTGGACATTATCATCAAAAAAATCCCCGATGTTGTCTCCGTGCCGATCGACTCAGTTTTTGAAAGAGAAGGCAAGACGATCGTCTATGTGATGGGAAGTCGATCTCCCAAAAAGAAAGAGGTTGCCTTGGGAGAGAGGAACACGACTCATATCATCGTTAAGCAAGGACTTTCTCCTGGAGATAAGATTGCTTTGAGAGATCCTTATGCAGGACCGGAAGCCGAGGAGATTTCCACCCTCAAGAAAACCACTCCATAGAAAGGCTCACCTAGCTGAGGAAGATATTGCCAACAGAGAACAGATCAACTCCATGAATTTATCTGAAATAGTAAATGTCGGATTTTCAGGATTAGTGACTCATAAGCTCCGGACCTTTCTCACCATGCTGGGAATAATTTTTGGAGTTGGCGCAGTGATTTCCATGCTTTCCATCGGAGAAGGAGCCAAAAAAGAAGCTCTGGAAATCATTAATCTCATGGGAGCCAAGAACATCATCATCCAGAATCTTGAATACGAGGAGGACACGCTTAAGACCATCAGAGAGAAATCCCCCGGACTTTCCTTAAAGGATTTCATAGCTCTGCAGGAGGGTGTTCCTGACATCAGACATCTTTCTCCTCAAAAATTGATCAAGCCTGATTTTATACGATCCGTTGACGGAAAGAGCAATGCTCGGGTTATAGGGACTGATTCACGCTATCCTCTGACTCTCAACTTACTGGTGGATAGAGGACGCTTTTTCGATGAATATGATAACGCTCAGCATGTCAATGTTTGTGTGATCGGTCATAAAGTCAAGAGAGACCTTTTTGCTTTTCAAAATCCTGTCGGGAAAAGATTAAAAATCAATAACCAATGGTTTGAAGTCATCGGCACAATCCTCAAAAAAGGAAAAGCCAAAGGCGAGATTGAAGGAATCGAGATAGAGAGCATCTCCAATGATATCTACATCCCCATCAATACCGCCCTGAAGAAGTTCGAGCTTGAGAAAGACGAGTCGCAGCTCAGCGAGATCGCCGTGACCATGGAGGATCCAGGATACATAAGAGATGCGGCCGTTTATATTGACCGGCTTCTCTATCGTCTCCACCGGAGCACAAAGGACTACAAAATCATAGTTCCTGAGGAACTCCTTCATCAAACTCAGGAAACCCAGCGCATCTTCAACATTGCTATGGGCTTTATTGCCGGCATTTCCCTGATGGTGGGCGGAATTGGGATCATGAATATCATGCTGGCTTCCGTACTGGAAAGAACAAGGGAAATTGGCGTAAGACGAGCCGTGGGGGCCAGGCAAATAGATATCATGAGCCAGTTTGTGGCTGAGGCTGTCTTTATCAGCCTTGTTGGAGGAGTTTTAGGACTCGGGGCAGGATATGGCATTTCCAAAGGCGTGAGCCTCTATGCCCACTGGAGGACCTTGATCTCAGTCTTTTCGATCATCATTTCCTTCGGCATAGCTGTCTCAGTGGGATTAATATTCGGTATTTACCCGGCTTACACTGCCTCTAAACTGAATCCGATAGAAGCCCTGCGCTATGAATAACGAATTTCCTATAAATATAAAGAGTCTGCTTCTTCACGCTGTGGAAGCCGAAGAGAAGGCCCACAGTCACGTTGAAAGTGTTCTGAATATGGGGGGAATCATCAAAGACAACGCTACAGCGCACATCAAGTCTGGCTCCGAAGTTTTGTAAGGAGAAAAAGCTCGATCTCTCCTCCTGTGTTGGCCACAGCCATGGCTTGTTTGAAGAAGAGATTCATACACCTTTAATCATGAAATTTCCCGAGAAATCCGGCTTGGCCACAAATAGAGTCGAATCCCTTAACCAATCCATCTCGTAACAACATCTTTTGCTTGCATCTTGGCTTCTTGAAAACATCAATTAACTCTGATACGCTTAACATAAATATTATGGATTATTACCTTTAGCTGGAGTTTCATATTATCCTTACAAAGCCAGAGAGCCTCTTGGCCATCTTTCTATTAACTTTTCCTGAATAATTTCTGGACGCTTGTTTTGCAAAATGAGAAAGATATTCTCTCCAATCTCTAAAAATATCCGAGTCAAGGTATCATTATTTGTCTTTATCCTTCTCATATTTGTTACACTGCTATTTTATATCGTCATCCTGAACATCACAAAGCATCATATCACGGATGAGGTCATTTCAAGGGCCGAATCATTATGCAGAAGCATCGCGGCCACTGCGGGCTACAGTTTCATATCCCAGGATATACTCGGTCTTGATAATATTGTTTTTAAAATAAAGAACTCTAATTTAGATATTGAGTATATTGCTATTGTAGATGAACAGATGGAGATTCTTGTCCACAGCGACACAGATAAATTAGGACAAAAACTTGAACCATTCGAAGGGCAGATATTCAAAAAGAGCCCAGACGGTATTGTTATAAAAGACATTTCAGGAACACCAGGCTCTTTTTTTGAACTCGTGAGTCCCATAATTTTTATGGGCAAACATCTAGGTTCAATCATCCTGGGCATTAACAAATCTGTTCTATTAAAAGCTCATAATGATCTTCAGAAGAAATTCATGTTGGTTCTTACTGTTGTCCTCTTAGTAGGTATAACCAGCAGCATTCTTCTGTCTTCCTTTCTGACCAGGCCCATTCAAGAGCTTTCTTCGGGTGTAGAGGAACTCAAGGAGGGAAAAAGGAGCAAACCACTGAGAGTTTATTCCCGAGACGAACTCGGGAGTTTGACAGAGAGCTTTAACGAAATGACCTCTATCATAACGAGCCAACAAGATAGACTGAGCAGATACGCCAGGGATCTTGAAGAAGCATATGTCTCCACAGTCAAAGTGCTTTCCGCTGCTATCGATGCCCGAGACCACTATACCCTCGGTCACTCAACAAGAGTTGCCCTTCTATCTGTCAAGCTTGGCAAAGAAATGGGCTTTAAAAAAGAAGAACTTGAGCAACTCGAGATTGCCTGCCTCTTTCATGATATCGGGAAGATTAAGATTCCAGATTCCATACTCATCAAGAAAGGAAAACTCAGTCCTCAAGAAAAGTTGGAAATGATGCGGCATCCTGAGTATGGAGCTGAAATTCTCAGTAAAGCTCCATCACTTTTAAAGTATCTCCCTGCGATCAGGCATCACCATGAATGGTACGATGGAACTGGATATCCAGATGGATTAAAAGGCGATCAAATCCCGCTTTCAGCTGGAATAATATCTGTCGCTGACGTGTTCGATGCGATGACTTCAAATAGACCTTACAGAGATGCTTTTTCAGAAGACGAAGTCCTGAAGAAGATGGCTGAACTCTCTGGGAAACAATTTCATCCAATTCTTATTAAGAATCTTATAAAGATTCAGGAGAAAAAAAAGAGATAGAGCTGGCTGCATGATCACAGAAAAACACATGAATGCCTCTTTCAGGAAGACCTTAGTCCTTCTATCTGTCCTTTTTATTTCATTTTTTATATCGTGCGCGTCCAGTGAAAAAAAAGTTACCTTCAAGCCGATCATCACCCAGTCCCGACAGTACGTCGATGAGGGTAAATTCCAGAAAGCCATAGATTCTTACAAAGAGGCCTATGAAAAATATCCTGACCAACCAGAAATTTTGGACAATTATATCAGGACTATCGAAGAGATCCATCAATCTGGTCATAAAGCCCTAGATGCAGCAAATTTTGCTTTAGCCGAGAAAATCTTTTCTGTGCTTTTAAAAAACTATCCCAATTTTCAAAGCCTCGATAAGTCGCTGTCGTTGAATAAAGAAACTTTAAATATTGAGCTAAGAAAAAGCAGAATATTTATGACTGAAAGTCAAGCCCGAAAGCACTTGGCTGCGGAGAGTTATGAAAAAGCTATAGATTCCTTCAAAGCCCGTTATCAAGAGTATCCGGACGATTCCTATTTATTAGCCAGATTCATCAGTATCCTTGAACGCATGAATCATCTTGCCCAGGATGCATTATCGAAAGAAAATTTTGCTTTTGCGGGAAAGGTCTATTATGCTTTGTCAAAAAATTATAAGGATTTCGAAAAATTCCAAAAGTCGTTATCATTTTCGAACATATCTTTAGATGAAGAGCTAAAAAATTGCCGACTGCAGCTTACCAGAAAAGGACTGGAACAATACAGGAAAGGTAATCTAGCCGAAGCCATTGCCATCTGGAAGAGCCTCTTAGAATTTGATCCTGACAATCAAGAAATCAAGAAGGCCATCGATACAGCCAATGTCCAGTTAAAAAAACTTAAGAAAAAAAAGGAAAAAAGTCAGATAGAGTGGACACCTGACCTGAAGGAACTGTGACGATTTTTGAATCGTTGACCTTGCCGTTTTGATAGTCATTCTCTCATTTTGGGATGCCAGTGGAGGACAATTGTGGAAAATGGTGAGGGATTTAGATAACCGACAAAAAAGAATTTCCTACATTTTTAAACTTTAAACGGTTAATTGGAGTAAGCCACACACATCTCTCGCGACTTTGCCTGAAGAAAAATAGTCCATTAACTCTTTCCAGAGTGCCTGAAGCCCCAAAAAACTATCAAAGGGGTTCTCCTCAGGAACAGCCTGAGTTTGAGCTAAGAAAATGTTTTTCATACATTCAGAGGCGTTTTCCTTATCACCTTTGATAAGATAATCAACAGCCAGCATCAGATTAGTCCGGAAAATTCGTTCCTCCAAATCATCCTTTAAGAATTCCCCAGGATAGGGATCAAGTTCTTCTGAAACAACTTGAACCATGTTCTCTTCAGGTTTCTGGGAGTTTATTCTCGTTCTCTCAAAAACAAACCGGAAAATGTCTTCTCTGATTCTTCGCCAATGAGCGTGCGATTTTGGGGGAGGATCGTGTTTGATATGAAGCTCATTATCAAGAAAAAAGCTGAATCCAAACATTTTGCTGCTGATCAGAAAATTCATATCCTCTCCTCGAGGGACACGAGGATCAAAGGGAATGCACCTTGTCAATTCCCTATGAAGGACCATATTCCCTCCAAAGACGAAGGGAGTTTCCTTCAGCCTCGGACCCTGACCGATAATTTTCTGGAAGGCCCGATTCAGGCAATCGATCTTATTCCAATATGTCATCCAAGGTAATATCTCTCGGTTGAGTAAATAATCGTTATCGGGGTTGACGTAATATCCAGCCACAGCTAATACTTTTCTCCCCTGATACGTGTTGCCCACAAACTCCAACGCTTTATTCATGAACAAGGGGTCCTCGAAGATTTCATCGTCATCGATGAGCACAGCCACCTCAGACCCCAGAAGGTGAGGAATAAAAATACAAAGATTTCGAATATTTGAGTATCCTCTGAGCTGTAAGAGAGGAATAAATTCTTTTTTGTCCTGCTTCTCCAGATAATTGTGAATTGTGCTTAATTGAGAGTAAGAGAAGAAGAAGGTTTCAACATCCATCCTGGCGTTTTTTATGATTGAGTTGATTTTTTGCTCAACTTCTTGTCGAATATCTGAGGCTGTGGCTGCCCCTAAAATAACGAGTCTGAAATTCTTGTTTTTGAGAACGGATATACTCTCCAGGAGCCGAACTAGAGTACCGTCTTCATCCAAAGAGGTTGGATGGTCGTAGACGTCATCGGTTTCCCGCCGCGCCTCTTCTCTTTTTCTCCCCCAATAACTGGGCACAACCATAGTGACTTTCATTCTAACCTCTCTGTTTTAATATCTCTTATAATAACCCATCGTTTGTTTTTTAATCGGTGTTTTTTTTGCTTTTCCATCCTGCACGTATATTTGGATATCCAGAATTCCATAGATTGTCTTACACTCTCCTGTGCGGACAATCCTTATTTCTTGAGTAACAGCTTATGGATACCCCTCAGGATAACAATATCACCTGCCCGTTGCATAAACAATCCAAGGAGCCATAAACCAGAGCGCGAGGGGAGGAAGGACAAAAATGAAATTCTCGACAAACATAAAACAACCCACCCCTAGACTCACACAGATCACAAGTGATGGAAACATGACTTTATATATCCCAGAGAGACTGTATATTTTTTTTTGCCCTTTAACCTCGCCGGCAGTGACCCAGTCTATTCCAGGACGTCTGAGCACTGATCTGGCAAGTATCAGCAATGTTCTTAAATCCTTACGGATAGTCCCGAGATGAGATGCCTCTTTTATCTTTCTGAGTGATTCGTGGATATCTCTTCTATCAGGAAGCTGAAATGTTATGCGGATCATTGCGGTTATTATAGAAAAAGCTCTATGCAGAAAGAAGGAAAGATACAGAATCGTCGAGAGAAGCCCTCGGACGATTCCTATCAATGAGGCCGCTGGAGACCGGAGGCGGATTGGAACTAAGAGGTAGGGAAAAGCAATCAGGCCTGCCAAAATCAGTGAAATCCACTTTGGAGGCAGCTCGGGTACAAACCAACCCACTCCACAGAGTAAAACAAGAGATGGAATACTCAGTTGCCTCTTGATAGGCCAGATCAAATTCCACCTGCTGAAAAGGGAAAGAGGATTTTTTACCCGTTCCCATTTTTTATTCGGAATCCTAGGGAGTGTCCAACGGAGGGCTTGCCTGTCTCCCTTGAGCCATCTTCCAATCTGGTTCATTCCGGCGAGTAAGTTATCGGGAATCTCTTCCCTGATGAAAAGATCAGACACAAAGGCAGTTCGCAAGAAGCCGCTCTCAACCTTATCATGGCTGAGGAGCTGGTTGTCAGGGAAACGGTCAGCCAGGACTTTTTCGTGTGTTTGTAAATCATACATCCCTTTTCCGATGTAAGTCCCTTCTTTAACAAGGTGTTGAAGAATCTGGAGAATGTAGTGGTGGGCGCCATAGGGACGACGGTGCCATCCTTCCAGGCGCGAGTATAATGAACGAGTCCGACTTTCCCAAGATGGGATTGGAAAAGGCTGAAACATGCCATATCCTCGGGACACGATTTTGTCTGTTTCGTTGACCACGGGGTGATTGAGGGGATGGGCTGCGATTGACACAAGCCGCATGACAGAACCCGAAGGTAATTCATTGTCGCTGTCGAGAAGGATTATCTTGCTGATCTTTCCCATAGATTCAGCATCTCCAGCTATATTACTGAAAGTCTTTCTTGGCCCGGACTCGCGATATTCTTCACCCTCCAGCCTGCCCAGAAGCCATTTGTTAAGCTCCTCTACTCCTCCACGTTTTCTCTCCCATCCTGTCCACTTCTTGGAGACGGCATTCCATTTTCTGTCCCTGTGAAAGAGATAGAATGTCCCTCGACCATGCTTTTTGTTGAGCGATTCTATAGCCACGGAAGCGGATTGCAGGAGATCTGATTCCTCCTCTGTCACTTCCTCTTGAGCGGAGTCTTTAAAATGAGTCAGGATAGCAACCAGAAAATTTTTATCTTTATTGTTTAAGTGGGTCCTTTCCATGTTCTCGAGTGTCTTGGTTAAAGCAGTCTTATTAGAAAGCAATGAGGCATATACTGTCAGAGTTCTGAACTCGTCTGGAATGCCTTCCGTCAACTCCTTCTCGGGCAGGCGATGGGGCTTAAAAAAAATGCTTATTGCCTTGCAGACCATTATCTCTGCGGCATCGTGGATAGGGAGTAGAGCCAGAAGCGTCAAAAGGACAACTAGAGATGGATTAACGTTGAGGCCAGCCAGCCACACGACAAAGGCTGCACTAACGGCAACTGTAATGAGAAAAACTACTGTCATATAGATAAGGAACGAATTGTCGAATACCCAATTCTTGAATGTCCTTTTGATTTTGTATCTCCTGATTAAGGTCTCGAAACTCTAGGTCGATGGGGGGAAATTTTAATCCCCATCACGAAACATTTCCTAACCATAACACCCAGATGAATCTTTGTCAAAGCGGTTAAAAGGCTTAGGTGAAAGAAAAAAGGGACGGCCATTTTATTCTTATCTGGATTCCTGCCTACGCAAGAATGACTGGGGAGGAGATTCCTGCTACCTGTCT
>SMTZ1_10003022_pt1 | contig 16956 bp, 13 predicted proteins | sample DeeMarSWOR136_30_FD_25667 | JGI IMG/M metagenome (IMG submission 25667)
GGAAAATTTAAAATTCTAAGGGCACGAGCATTTGATGATGCCGGTGCTAATGGTGCAAATAACCAGCTTGATGATGACGATAATTCAACTGAATCAGTTATTATTGGGTCGGTTATTGATGGATTTAATGATAACTTCAAAGATACTTATCAGGCAATCATTGAAAAGGTAGAGCCCGCCTCCATTGGACAAAGTAGTGGTTCAATAAGAGCCGCAATTATTGTAGAGTTGCAGAATAATTATGGGGATTCTATCAATACTTTACCCTCCTCTGTTACCCTTATTGTCTCTGAATCAACCACTACTACAGAAAAATGGTGGGGTGTTGCTTCCGGTGGTACGGGAGTTGATGATTCAAGGAATTTGACCATTATTACCACAGCGGGTGAGGACACGGTATGGTACTCAAATAGTGAGTCTGGAGGACCTAATACCTTGGTACTCACGGAGAGTGGTAATGATTTTGCTACCAATAATGGTAGGGTCAGCGCCAATGGGCAGACTATCACGGTCACTGTCTCCAATATTGTAATTGTTTCCAATCATAGTCCTGCTGTTAATTCCAATATCGATACCACAACTACAGCGGGTGATTTGAATGTACAAGTGGATGTTGATGGTGAAGAGGATGGTGATGTGGGAGATGACTTTCGGTTTGTTTGGGGCTTTAGCAATTCAACTACACCGGGTTCCTACAATGATACTACCCGCTCAGGTAATCTTACACCACCTGTGGGAGGAGGTCAAATTTCATATCCAATTCCTCCTGCAGATTTGCGAGATCAGGGAGCTCAATACATTTATATGTACTACTGGCTGGAGAATATAAGTACTGATCCAAATGCCACAATTCTGGATGGATTTCCCATTTCTTCCAATCCGGCAAGGTTAGTTTGTAACCCGCATTTAGTTACCACAGCCGGAGAAAATGGGGCGGATGCCGCTCAGGGTAGTTTCACCCCGGGTGAGAATTATCAAGAAGTGGTTTCTATCAAATTTATGAGTAATCCGATCCTGGCAAAAATTCAGATTACATCTATTGTTTTTGATATCACAGCAACCTCCACCGTAGATGTTAATGATCTGGGTACTTTCCGCTTATTTAAAGATGGTGGAGTCAAAGGGACATATGAATCTTTGCTGGATCAGGAAATTGCATCTGTAGATTATGAATCGGGAACAGCAGTGAATTTTCAGGGCATTAGTCCGGTATTGGAAGTAACCGGAACAAATGGTGCACATGTTCTGGTTACTATTGATATTAAAAGCGGGGCAAATTCCAATCATACTTTAGGTATGAGACTGCAAGCAACAGACAGAATTACGATGGTAGATAATGTAGAGAATGGACCCCGGACAGCTATTACCAAGGATGCGTTCTCTCCCTTAGGAACCTCCATAGATTATCCCCTGCCAGTTACCCTCTCCACCTTTACCGCTACAGCCGGTTACGGCAAGATAATACTGAGCTGGGTAACCACCAGCGAAATAAACAATGCTGGTTTTTATGTAATGCGGGCGGCAGAGGAGACGGGTATATACAATCAGATGAATAATCAGATTATCCAGGGATATGGTAACACCACCATGGAACACCATTATCGCTATGTAGATACCAATGTGGAAATCGGAAAAACTTACTATTATAAACTGTATTCGCAGGATTTCAACGGTGATATCTTCCAGTACCCGGTAGTAGAGTCCATCGCTGCACTGGCCATACCGGAAACATTTGCCCTACAGCAGAACTTCCCCAACCCATTCAATCCTACTACCAAGATCACTTTCTCCATCCCGGAGGAAGCTGATGTGAAACTGGAAATCTATAATATGCTGGGACAGAAGATCCGCACCCTGGTGGATGGCCAGTATGAAGCAGGTGTCTATGAAGATGTGGTGTGGGACGCCACTGATAATAATGGTAACCTGGTCGCTAACGGTATCTACTATCTGGTGCTGGTCTCTAAGGAACAGGATTTCAAGCAAGTGCGAAAAATGGTTTTTATGAAATAAGTTGGATATCAAAATATAATTTTTAGTAAAAAGGGGATAAGTGATTTATTTATCCCCTTTATTTTAGTGGGAAAGGCACGATAATTGTCTATTATTCATCTTGTACTGCGATTGATTTGAGTGATATTTGTTATGAGATTCTCTTTACTTTTTACTTTTTACTTTTTGCTTCTTAGTTCTTTATTTGCTTTACCTGATACATACTATCAGATAGAACAACAAAATGATGAACACATCATCATTCAGTTTAACTTTCCCGATTTAGAAGTAACAACAAGTAATCCAAGCGATCCCCTGGCGTTCATCAACATTCCTGGGCTTCCTTATCATCAGATAGAAGGAAAACCATTGCTGCCGATCCTCTCTCTTTCCCTGGCTGTACCGGAAGGAAAAGTAGATTGGAGAATTATCTCCAGTGACATTAAAATAATTGAAAATAAGCGTCCGGCTATATATCTCAGTGATCCTGAAGATCAGCAAGTCCCTGTGGTAGGATACACCGATAATTTGTATCCCAACCAGATAGTACAGTTGGAAGATGCTGGGATATTCAGGGATTATCGTATTCTGGGTATCATAATTTTTCCGGTACAGATGACTTCTTCCGGTATGAAGTTCTACAAAAATATGAAACTGGAGATTCAATTTCAGAAAACTCTTGATACAGTTGTAAACAGGCTATCACCTTTAGAAAATAAGCTATTCGATAAATTTGTTATCAACAGCCAATCTCTTTCATCGATATCTCCTGTAGTAAATCAACCACTTCAATCTTTCGGGAAAAGTATTATCAATATCGATTATAGTCGCCAGATCAAAATTTACCTGGATAAAAAGGGTATCTATCAAATCACCGGTCAGGATCTGCTTGATAACGACATTGTAATTCAAGATATAAATCCCCAGACATTCCGGCTTACCAATAAGGGAAAGGACGTTGCTATTTATATTTATGGTGATCAGGATTTAACCTTCAATGCTTCTGATTATATTGAATTCCTGGGAGAACCGAATGAGAAAACTTTTCTGGATACCTATCCTGATCTTTATACCGATCCGTTTTCCGATGAAAATGTCTACTGGCTGAGCTGGGGAGAAACACCTGGTATCAGAATGGTGGAAGAAAGCGGCGCTATTATTACCAAAAATCCAACTCAATATAATCCTGCCCTGTTTTATCCCTGCACACTACATTTTGAAAAGAATTTATCCTTCGAGCGATTTAACTATGGTAATACCCAGAAATTATCATATACCCGTGATTTATGGTTTTTTGATTTCGGAATTCAAGCCATCAGTAAAAAGAATTATTCATTAAATTTAATTTTTCCGGATTCATCCTCTTTTAATCCGGTAACTGTCCAGATGATGCTTGCCGGAAAGTCACAGACCAGCCATAATGTGATGGTCTGGCTGAACCAGAGACTGGTAGGTCAAACGGTGAACGATTGGTATGGTCAGAATATTTTCCTGCTTGATAACTCATCGAACTCTACCATTCGCACTATTGATCTGAAACATGGGGTGAATAATCTGGAAATCCAGTTACCCGCTTTTGCCGAAGGTGGTAAAAGCGACTGGGTGCTTTTTAACTGGGCTGATATTACCTACGACCGGCAATATCGGGCACATCAGAATTATATTGAATTTACTCGCCCCTCTCCTTCGGTTATTTATTATCCGGATAAAACATTATTTCAGTTTGAAATTACTGATTTTACCCGCCGGGACATAGAAATCTATAAAAAGGGAATCAGTAAAATTGTTAATTATAACATAAATGTGCAGGATGAAGGCAGCCGAACCCGTTATAAAATTACTTTTCAGGACAATATTTACACGGATGATGTTGAATACATTGCCCTGGCCAGTAATGCCAAAATGAAACCAACACGTATTGAAAAGGATAATCCCTACGATCAAGACAATCCGTTTCTCTCGCTAAGAGAACCTTCCAATTCTGCTGACTATCTCATCATCACTCATCAGCGGTTTTATGAACGGGCCAAAGAACTTCTCGATTCACGCCGTAGCAGTGGATTGAATGCAGTTATGGTGAAAGTGCAAGATATCTATGATGAATTTAACTTCGGAATTAAATCGCCACTGGCCATTAAAAGATTTCTGGAATATGTCTTTTACAACTGGGACCGTAACCATCGCCTGAAATACGTAGTATTTTTTGGCGATGCAAATTACAATTATAAATTAACGGGAACACCTAATGAAGATTATGTTCCGACCTTTTTTTATCAAACACTGGAATTCGGAGCGGTGGCGAGCGATTTGCCATATGCTTTAATAGCCGGGGATGATCATCTACCGGATATTTATGTGGGCAGAATACCTGTTACTACCAATGGCGAGGTGACCAATGTTATCAATAAGATAATGGAATATGAAGAAAATCTTGTGAGAGATCCCTGGTTAAATCAGATGCTTTTTATCAGCGGTAATGATCGAAGTACCACCGAATTTACCGGTGTTCCCTATGTTCCCAAAACGCCAGCTTTCCGGACGCAAAATCAACGAATCATCGATATGATTCTGGATAAAAAGTATACTACCTTTAAATTAAATACCATTAAAGATGACACTTTACAATTTGATCCGAATTTTGGTGGGACAACGGATCTGATTGATTATTTTGATAACGGTCTACAGTTTGTGAATTTCTTCGGACATGGTGGTGGTGGTATCTGGGCTGATGTTCAATTACTCAATCTGCAGGATGTGGAACGGTTAAATAATAAGGGAAAGTATCCTTTTATCACCAGTATGACCTGCTTTACCGGGGCGTTTGAGAATCCGGGAAATCCCGGACTGGCACAAAAATTACTGCTCGTACCGGATAAAGGTGCCATTGGTATATTTGCTTCCTCCGGCCTTGGCTGGTTAGCCAATGATTATTCTATGTTGTGGAATGTCATGAAACATTTGTCAGAACCGGACATTTCGGTGGGTGAAGCAATCACTTTGGGCAAAATCGATTATTTTATCAACTCGCAGTATGTAGTGAGTGACACTATCGTGCCCGGCAATCAGTGGGGTCATCGCACTCTGAAATATGATATGGTGTATCAATATAATCTGGTGGGAGATCCCTATATTCATATACATTCTCCGCAATCTGATATTAATATTCAGGTTGACAATGATTCACCACAACCAGGGGATACCATAGAGGTACAATTAGAGGCCCCACTGATTCTAGCCGAAGGTTATCTGGAATTAGCCAATGGTAAAAATGAGGTGGTCTACCGTGAACCGCTTTTTTACACCGGAAATCAAACAACCTTGAATTTAAAGATTCCTGAGAATTTCAAACGGGGATCTGCCTATGTAAGGGCATATCTATCTTATAATGTCTCGGATGCCTCTGGGGTGAAGCAAATTGGAGTTAATTCAACTGTTTTTGAGGAAGTCCGGACCTTACCTGCTCAACCCAATGCGGAAGACAGTGTCTTGATAAGGCTGGTGGCCAGAGATAATGCAGGCATTACGCAGGTAAGGGTTGTGGCAGTAATGCCGGTAGGTATTGTACCCAATGATACCATCCACCTTTCAACACATCAGATCGCCCCAAATACTTTTGAAACCATAAAGAAAATCCCGCCCACCTTATCTCTGACCACGGTTCACTATTTCGTATACACCAAAAATTCGCAGGATCAACAAAGCCGCATGAATTACAGTTATAAAGTGGAGGAAACCAGACCTGATCCGTTTATCTATAGAGGAAAAATGCGTTTTTTGGGAGAAGAAAAAGTGAAATTGGGTGTGACTGTTGGAAATTCAGGTGAAATTCCCGCTCAGAATATTGGATTGAAGGTGTATAATGGTAAAGACAATTTTCAAAACGATCTGCCTTTTGCCCAACGGCTTATTACCGTAGACGGGAAAGATAGTATTATCAGTAAATTCGATTTCCCTTTTCCCCTCGATGTGAGTTTATATAACATTTATGCTTCTTTAGACCGCCAGCAAGAAGCCCCTGACTTTAACCGAACTAACAATGAAGACAGCATTTCACTGAATGTTAGAATGTACAACCTTACACCGGAACTTGGCTCTACTTATCAGAATATATATAATGATACAATTTCTGTTAAATCGAAATCCCAATTCTGGCTTGGTCCTTCCAGTATCTCAAATCCATCTGCGGTTTCTTTAGAGTTTAAACCTTTTCCGGATGAATTAAAACAGCGTGAACTTATACCCATTCCAGCAGTAAATTCCAGCAGACCAGAAATTTTTGAGATTATTCGATATAATCAATTGGCTCAATTATCTTCACCCTTTTTCCTGAGAATAGTATTCAATAAATCTTACATGACTTCAAACAATCTTAAATATAGTATGTTAAATCTGTATCGCTGGAATACTCAATATTCGGTTTGGCTTCAACAGGAGGCTACAGTAGATTCAATATCAGGGGTTTTAACGGCAAATATACAAAAGGATGGTATCTACATGCCGTTTGTCTCGGGGGATAATACTCCGCCCAGAATTGAGTTGACCATTGATGGACGACAGGTGAGAACAGAGATGCTGGTTTCTCCTCATCCTGTACTTAATATTATTGTGGAGGATGAAAGCGGTCTGAATCTCAACCGGGAGCAAATTGGAATTAAATTGAATGAGTTCGATGTTCCCCCTGAGAAAATTTTTATTCCGGATTCAGTGCAACAATCGAATGTCCTGGGTATTACGGTCTATCCGGAGTTAGATCTCGGGAAGCATCAATTGAACATCGAAGTGAAGGATGTAAACGGTAATGTATCCCAAAAGGCCTACACCCTTCAGGTAGATGATGAATTTGATTTACATGTATATGGTAACTATCCGAATCCTTTCTCAGATGTAACAATATTTTCCTATTATATAACAGGTCAGGAAATATTGGACGATTTGGAAATAAGGATATTTACCACTTCTGGACGTCTGGTAAAGCGGATTAAAAATGACATAAATACATCCACGCCCGGCAATGATCCAAAACGGGTGGGTTATAATGAGCTGATGTGGGATGGTACCGATGAGGATGGCAATCCGGTTGCCAATGGTGTTTATTTTGCTCTTTTCCGGGCAAAATTGGAAGATAAAGTGAAAGAGGAAATTTTAAAAGTGGCCAAATTGAGATGACCGGGAATTTTTTAAAATTCCGTATACTGGTGCCGGTTTTTATTATGTTTCTTGCCAGTACAAAGTTATTTGCCGAGGGAAATTATGCCGGATCTTTCCTGGAACTTGGTATCGGTGCACGAGCCATGGCAATGGGGGGTGCTTTTGTTGCTGTGGCCGATGATGGATCGGCATTTTACTGGAATCCGGCAGGTGCCTCCCAGTTAATCCGTTCGGAGCTTTTTGGAATGTATGCCTCACTTTTTAAGTCGCTTGAGAGGCATCATCAAATTGGATTTACCCGCCCGGTCTATGGTGGTGCGGCCATATCATTGAACTGGATTCGCCTGAACGTGGCAGATATACCCAGGTATGATTCAGCGAACCTGGTGGACGACTACTCAACCAGGGTGAATGAAGCAAGTACCAGTGCTTCAAACTGGCGAGAACTGAAGGAACTGGGAATTGTGCTGACTGATGATCCTCTTGGATTCAGTAGTTACACCAGTGATGCCTTTGTCCTCACCCTGGCGAAGTTATACAATATTGATATGGATTTTGGCTGGCAGTATTTCGTTCTACCAACCCAGTTCCCAATAGGTATAAATGTGAAATTTATCCGGGAATCGCTTTTTGGTCAAACTTCATCCGGAATGGGATTTGATGCAGGAGCCATGTTCAAATTCGGGATAGATGATTTGTTTGATAATAATAAACTTGGGAAATTGGCCATTGCCATGGCAGTTAAAGATCTATTTAATACAAAATTAACCTGGAATACCCAGACCAGAGCATCAGCTAACATTAAACGAAGCTGGCATCTGGGGGTATCGTATTTTCAACCGGTTTCCAGAATAAATGGTAAACTGCTGTTTGCCTATGCGTATGAAAAAAAATATAATAATGTCCATCATTTTGGAATTGAGTATATTTATCATGATAGATTGGCCATCCGGTTTGGTTCAGACAACCGAGAATTCACAGCAGGGATTGGTTTAAAAGTTGCAATATTTAATTTTGATTATGCCTTCAAGGGGCATGAATTAGGTGGTAGCCACCGAATAAGTACGGCAGTGAGGTTTTAGTTATACAAATGAAATTAAAGATCTTAATTATATTGTTTTTTATGTTCAGTCTACTCATCCGCTGTGAAAATGGGGATGTCAACAAAGAACCTCCTCCCGCAAGAGTATTGCTGGTAGAGAGAACCCCGGACACCGGTGCGATAGAGCATGGTATTGATGCCAAATTCAATCCCAATCAAACAGAGACAAATTCAATTTTCATCGAATGGCATCCTAATCAGGAAAAAACCCTGTCGGGTTATTATGTGTACCGGAGTGAATCATTTGATAAAAATTACGTAGCGGTAGGAAAAATAACTCGAGATTATGGAATAATTGATACAACATATGAAGATAACAATGTATCTTTGCATCAAAGATATTACTATTTCGTTAAAGCTTTTGATGAATTTAACCAGTTCAGTGAACCTTCGGATACGGTGAATTATAAACTGGTTGAAAATCCGATATTGTCTGAGCCAAATCCTGGCTATAATGCCAGTAATTCTCCCGTGTTTGTCTGGAATTTTAATGTTAATTATATTCCAGGTTCATTTATTTTTCGTTTATTAAAAAAAGAGGGAGAGGTATTTAAACCTTTAATTACTGAAGAAATATGGCTTGATGTCGAATATAAAACACATCAAGAGTGGAGTTTAGATAAAATCTCGCCTTATACAACATTACCTACCGGTAATTACAAATGGCGTATCGATATAATTGGCAGTGAAGACTTTCACGGAGCAGAATCTGACTGGCTTGATTTTACTGTTAATTAATTTTAAAAGAGAGAATGAAAAAAGATACATATCTGATCAAAGTAATACTCTTAGTGATTGTTTTTATTAGTCTTGGTCTGACCCAGGATTACCAGTTCCAACAATATCAACCGGGGGATCGACCTGCCCAGTATATTCTGGGAACTGATGATGTACTTTTAATCAGTGTAAATCTATGGGGACATATTCAAAGGCCGGGGATATATAATGTTCCCAGTTCATTCAATATTATTGATTTACTGTCTTCTGCCGGAGGACCCCTTGAAACAGCTCGACTGAATGATGTACGGGTTATCCGTAAAAATCAGGAAGTGCTTCAAATAAATGTAAAGGAATTCATCACTACTGGTAATAAAGACCTTCTGGTCGCTCTTCAACCTGGTGATTTAATTATTGTTTCCGGTAGTATTGCCGATGCTTTTGAAAGAGTGGTTAGAGTTGCACGGGACATTGCCATTATATTAAATATTTTCCTTTTATATGAAGCTCTGAAAGATTAAGTGTTTTAAAACCTTATTTTTTCTTGACAAAGATTAAATAAATTTTTAATTTAGTGAAAATCTATTCTCGGGAGGACCGGTATGACGAATCTTTACAGGATGTTAGTTGTCATTTTGTTAATTCCCCTGATGTCATATGCCTTCAATTCAGGCAGATTTGGCAGCAAAGGATTTCTTCATGTACAGTCGGCAAGTACCCTTAATAAAGGTGATTTACATTTTCGCTCAAACATGAATTTCTATACTAAAGTTGGTGATTACCTGGGAGATGTCAAACCAACAAATTTTGCCGCCGTGAACTGGTGGGATGTTCAGTTCTCTACAATATTTAGTTATGGTCTGATGAACCATTTTGATGCGACTTTGATGTGGCGGTTATATCAAGATACCAATAGACGCGGGAATGTCTATAATATACCGGAAGATTTTTATTTTGACCTGAAAGCGGGTTCATTTGGATTTAGCAATGATCGATTTGAGCTTGGTTTGCTTGGCTCTGTCCGTATCCCAACCAATCCCGATTATGAATATAACTATTTCTTTGAACCTTATACTGCCGGCGGTTTCGAATATGGTTTTACCGGTCTGGTTTCCTATTTTGCAGATCCATACCTCCATGACCGGAGTTATAGTGTTCATTTAAATTTCGGTTGGTATAATCATAATGATGCAGGTAACACTCTTTATATTGACAATGCCGGGAACCTCATCAGGGCGAGTGGGAATGCTTCCGAATTACAGTATGGCCTTGCTTTTGGTTATCCCACTGAATTATTTAATCTGAATTTAGAATTGTGGGGCATCAGTTTTCTCAGTGAACCGGATACCATGGCCTACAGCAGGGAAAATTTCATGTATATCACTCCTTCTGTTCGGTTCAAACCGAATCGCTGGTTCAGTTTCGATTTGGGACTTGATATCCGCTTAACCGGGGCTGATGACACCTCTTCTCGCTTACTCCCTGCACCCTCAAAGAATCTTAATCTTCCAAATTATCCGGGCTGGAAACTTTACATGCAGGCTAATTTCCAGATACTACCTACCGGCGCTGTTAGTAGCAGAGGAGATGTGCGTTCCAGAACTGATTTTTATGAGAGACTACTCAGAGACCGCGACAAATCACAAAATATTGAAGACGAATTGAGACGTCTGAGAAGAGAGAGAGAACAGGCAGAGAAAGAGCTGGAAGAACTCCGCCGCATGCTTGAGGAAGAAGAAAAATAAATCTTTGGAAACCATGACTTTTGTAATCCCTCGGAGAAATACTCCGAGGGATTTTTTTTTAAAATAAGTATAGGTAAATGATGAATGAGAAAATGATCTTGCAAGAATTGCTAGCCATTAAGGAAAGAGCCATTGCCCGATATTCGCAATTCAAGGTTGGTGCTCTTTTGTTGACCAGGGAAGGTAAAAAATATAGTGGGCATAATATTGAAAGCAGTTCATTTGGTTTAACGATTTGCGCTGAAAGAGTTGCTCTCTATAAAGCCCTTTCGGAAGGAGAAAGAGAGTTTGATAAAATGTTTATTCTTTCAGATGGTGAAAAATTTTGTCCACCTTGTGGGGCTTGTCGACAAGTTTTGATGGATTTTACTCCTGATATTTCAATAGTATTGCTGACCGGCAGTGGTGATTCAAATACGTATCTTTTAAAAGAATTACTACCAAACGCTTTTACCGGGATTAATTTAGACTAATGTATTCAAGGTAAATATTTTCCAAGTAAACGCATTGTATAAAATTGTTATACTGAATTATAATTGGGCGGAAAATATAATTTTCGTTGGTAGTATTGAATAAAATAATCACCCTCAATTTATTTTCTTGGATGGATACCTTAAGACGCAGGGTTCTGATTGATCTTAATGTAGGATGCTGAAATACCTTTCCGGCAGTAAGTCCGGTGGCGAGTCCGGTTTTTGACGGCCTTCAGAGGGGCCATTCCAGTTGTCAGTCTAACGGGCAGCCAGGCAAACCAGTCCGGCCCGTCTGCACCCGTCAGGCTGCCGGACTGGCCGGACAGGCAGCACCAGCCTGTCTAGCCACCGGACGTGCCTGGCGGGAATTCAGCAAGAGAGTGATGTGAGTTTTTAACAATTTTCCTTTAAATCTATCTGTTTTGCACAAGTGTATCATCTAAAAATTTTTTCATAAATTTTCAGATTTGTTAAAAATATTTTATGAGATTATACCGCAAATTTATTGATTAAACAATGGCAATATCTTATATTGAATAAAAAATAAGCTTAAGGAGTGTGTTAAATGGGAATTAGTGCATATGCTTTGGTGAGAATTTCTCCAAATAAAGTTAAAGAGGTGGTTAGCGAGGCGCAAAAGATTTCTGGAGTTAAAAAAGTTCACCCGGTAACAGGTCCCTATGATGCAATCATATTTTTAGAAGCTGCCGATATGAAAGAATTAGGGAAAGTGGTCCTAGCTGAAATACATAGCCTGGAAGGTGTTATTGATACCACCACCTGTCTGGTAGTTGAATATTAAATGAAAACCGACAATACCATTAGTTTTTATATATAAAAAGAATGAGTAAAAGATAACCTTTCAGTCTCTCCTGATGAAGTAATCCTTGTGTATACTAGAATGATGTTTAAATTCTGAGAGTTTTTAAATTTTTTTTAAGGCCAATTTGAGATCTGTGATAATATCTGATGGATCTTCCAGACCTACCGATACTCTTATTAAACCTTCTGATACGCCAATTTCTGCTAACTTTTCAGCACTATAGGTTGAATGGGTCATAGAGGCTGGATGTTCCATTAATGAATCACAATCTCCCAGGCTGACTGCTAGGGTTATTAGACCTAGGCTGTTCATCAGCTTTTCACCAGCTTTTCTGCCACCCTTAACCTCAAAAGTGATCATACCACCGAATTTTTTCATCTGTTTTACAGCCATTTCATGCTGGGGATGAGTGCTTAATCCGGGATATCTGACCCAGTTGATTTTAGGATGCAATGATAAAAATTTGGCAATTTCCAGAGCATTGGCACAATGCCGATCCATTCTGACCGGTAATGTTTTCAAACCACGAAGTAATAACCAGGCATTAAGTGGGCTAATAACACCACCAATATCACGCAGGATTTTCGCTCGTAGTTCATCGATATAATTTTTCTTTCCAACCACTACACCTGCAATAGTATCACCATGCCCACCAATGTACTTTGTCGCACTGTGGATGATGATTTGTGCCCCCATTTCCAGTGGTCTCTGTAAGTATGGAGTGGCGAAAGTATTATCAATTACCAGGGGAATACCATTTTTTTTGGTAATATTAGCACATCCTTCAATGTCAATGATAGATAGGGTAGGATTGGCAGGTGACTCTATAAAAATCATCCTGGTTTTCTCATCGATAGCATTTTCAAGGTTCTTCAAGTTTGTGGCATCAATCTCTTTTACCTGAATATTCCATCGGGGAAGTGTCTCCTTGTACAGATTATGGGTGCCACCATAAACCGTGTCGCTGGAAACCAGGTTATCCCCACTTTGGCAGAGTGACAGGATGACTCCGGAAATTGCCGCCATTCCTGATGAAAAACAGAGAGCAGCCTCTCCTCCCTCAAGAAAAGCCATTTCTCTTTCTAAAGCCGCTTGTGTTGGATTACCAAGTCTGGTATATACATATCCGTTATCTTCTCCGGCAAAAATAGCTGCCCCGTGCTTGGCGCTTTTAAAAGCAAATGTTGAACTCTGGTAGATTGGAACGGAAATCGCACCGGTTTGCGGATCAACACCACCAGAACCATGGACACACAATGTAGCAAATTTTGCTTTTGATAAATCGAATTTGCTCATATGAATTCCTTTTTTTACTTCAGAATTAGGTAAGATAAGTTTTAGTCAAATATCCAGTAATAAAAAATATTGCTGAATTCCATTTTTTTATCAAGAGTAACATTTTTTTAAATCATGGATCTAAAACATGATATACTGGAACAGCTAATATAAAAATATATACGTGAATTAGTTCAATAATCAAGTTTTCAAAAAGAATTACCTAAGAATGAAAAAATATAAAATTTTGTTGCTTGAAAATAATTATTTATTAAATTTATAGGCTTTATTTTTATCGTTTTGTTCAATGAACCAGAAATTTAGGCCGATGTAGCTCAACTGGTAGAGCAACTGATTTGTAATCAGTCGGTTGGAGGTTCGAGTCCTCTCATCGGCTCATTTTTTTAGTGTTTTGGGGAGATAGCGAAGCGGTCAAACGCATCAGACTGTAAATCTGACGGCAGAAGCCTTCGGAGGTTCGAATCCTTCTCTCCCCACTGATGATAGCTCGAGCGGCTGAGTTTTGAGCGAGGGGTTGGATAAAGGGTATAAATCGATGCGGGAGTAACTCAATTGGTAGAGTCACAGCCTTCCAAGCTGTTGGTTGCGGGTTCGAGTCCCGTCTCCCGCTCTGCGATGAGGGGTCTGGGTTCAGGTACTCCAATTGCAGTTTTAGCCCACGTAGCTCAGTCGGTAGAGCACATCCTTGGTAAGGATGAGGTCACCGGTTCAATCCCGGTCGTGGGCTCTTTTTTATTTGGATAAATTTTGAGAATAATTAACACAGTTTAATTTAAAGGAAATCATTGGAGGAATACTAAATGGCAAAGCAAAAATTTGAACGCAGCAAACCGCATGTTAACGTTGGCACTATCGGACACGTGGATCATGGTAAAACAACGTTGACAGCTGCAATTACAATGTACTTGTCGGATAGGGGTTTGTCGGATGTCCGTACATTCGATTCTATCGATAATGCACCTGAGGAAAAAGAAAGAGGGATTACCATTGCCACTGCGCATGTGGAATATCAAACCGAAAAACGTCATTATGCGCATGTGGATTGTCCGGGTCATGCAGATTATATCAAAAACATGATCACCGGTGCAGCACAGATGGACGGCGCTATTCTGGTGGTCAGTGCAGCTGATGGACCGATGCCGCAAACCCGGGAACACATCCTGCTAGCCCATCAAGTTAATGTGCCAACTATCGTGGTGTTCCTGAACAAGGTTGATCAGGTTGATGATCCTGAGTTACTAGACCTGGTAGAGCTAGAAATCAGAGAACTGCTTTCTAATTACGATTATCCGGGTGATGATATTCCTATTATCAAAGGAAGTGCCCTAGAAGCAATGAACAATATAAATGATCCATCGAAAACCAAATGTCTTCAGGAACTCTTAGATGCAATTGATGACTATATTCCTACTCCTGAACGTGATGTTGAAAAACCTTTCCTCATGCCGGTTGAAGATGTTTTCTCTATTACTGGTCGTGGTACTGTAGGAACTGGTCGTATTGAGAGAGGTAAGGTGAAAGTTGGCGAAGAGATAGAAATCGTTGGATTGGGTGCGCATCGTAAGACAGTGGTGACCGGTGTGGAAATGTTTAGAAAATTACTCGACGAAGGTATTGCGGGTGATAATGTTGGTCTCCTGCTGCGTGGTGTGGAAAAAGATGAACTGGAGCGTGGAATGGTTTGCGCAAAATCCGGCTCTATTACACCTCACACTAAGTTTAAAGCACAGGTTTATGTTTTGAAAAAAGAGGAAGGTGGTCGTCATACGCCATTTTTCAATAATTATCGACCACAATTCTATTTCCGGACAACTGACGTAACGGGAAGTATTCAACTACCAGAGGGTGTTGAGATGATTATGCCAGGTGATAATGTGGATATGAACGTAGAATTGTTAAAACCGATCGCATTAGAAAAAGAACTTCGTTTTGCTATTCGTGAGGGTGGTCGTACGGTTGGAGCAGGTGTAGTAATTGAGATTGTTGAATAAAAAAGATTGAGGTTCAAATTGCGCGATATTATCACACTAGAGTGTACCGAGTGTAAACAGAGAAATTATACAAAGACAAAAAATAAACGTTTACATCCTCAACGAGTAGAATTCAAGAAGTATTGCAGGTTTTGTAATAAGCATACTATTCACAAGGAGACGAGGTAACTCTTTAATAGGCACAGGCCTGTAGCTCAACTGGCTAGAGCACCGGTCTCCAAAACCGGTGGTTGGGGGTTCGAGTCCCTCCAGGCCTGCTCTTTTGTCGATTATAGAGTTTATTTGAGTAAGAAAGCGAGATGGTGATGATTAAAAAAGCAAGACAGTTTATCGAAGATGTGCGCGTTGAGATGAAAAAGGTAATATGGCCTGAACGCGATCCATTAATTAATTCCACTGTAGTTGTAATTGTGATCTCAGTGCTCTTTACACTTTTCATTTTCCTGGCTGATAGCATAATTTCAAGAATTATTAATATTTTATATTAATCTATAAAGAACAGAGTCGACAAGTGGACAAAAAGTGGTATACATTAAGGGTTTATTCAGGACAAGAGAGTAGAGTGAAAGCTCATCTTGAAAATGAAATAAAGTTTAAAGAACTTGAAGAAAGATTCGGAAGAATTGTGGTTCCCTCTGAACCCGTTCTGGAAATGAGGGATGGAAAGAAAAGATTAAAAAACAGGGTATTTTTTCCCGGTTATCTTCTGATTGAAATGGTCTTAGATGTTCAAACGATTCATCTTGTTCAGGAAACACCTGGTGTAATCAGTTTTGTTGGACCCAAAAATCATCCTACAGAAGTCAATCTGGAAGAGGTTGAATCTGTTCTCCGCAAAATTGAAAGAAAAGATACTGAAGTAGAGAGAATTGAAATCCCGTTTCGCGTCGGTGATGTTATTCGCGTTAATGATGGCCCATTTGCAGATTTTACAGGTATTATTGAAGAAGTGAATGAAGAAAAGAAAAAAGTAAAGGTCTCTGTTAGCATATTTGGTAGACCAACACCAGTGGAATTAGACTTTTTGCAAATAGAAATAGAGAAATAGAGGTAACCCTAAAATGGCAAAAAAGATTATTGGATACATAAAGCTTCAGATTCCTGCAGGTCAGGCGAATCCTTCACCACCAGTAGGACCTGCACTTGGTCAGCAGGGTGTAAACATTATGGAGTTCTGTAAAGCATTTAATACGAAAACACAAGAGAAAGTCGGCTATATTATTCCGGTTGTCATTACTGTTTATGCCGATCATTCTTTCAGCTTTATTACAAAAACTCCTCCCGCTTCCACTTTACTACTGAAAGCTGCCGGAATTGAAAAAGGCTCAGGTGAACCAAATGTGAATAAGGTGGGAAAGGTTAAGAAACAACAAGTGGAAGAAATTGCCAAAACTAAAATGGAAGATCTCAATGCAGCGAATCTAGAAGCGGCCATGCGTATTATTGAAGGAACGGCCAGAAGCATGGGTATAGAAATCGAATAATTGAGGCGAGGATATCGATGAAGAAACGAAGTAAAAGATATGAAAATTTAAGAAAGCTTTTAAATGGCAAAGAGTATTCATTAGATGAAGCAGTTGAGTTAGTGAAGAAAACTGCTAGCGCCAAGTTTGATGAATCGGTTGAAATTGCAGTACGCCTAGGTGTAGATCCCAGACGAGCGGAACAG
>SMTZ1_10005388_pt1 | contig 16954 bp, 15 predicted proteins | sample DeeMarSWOR136_30_FD_25667 | JGI IMG/M metagenome (IMG submission 25667)
TATTCAGTTTGTTTCCTACAACACCCTTTATTATGGAAGTAGATACTCAATTATTAGTTTTTGTTAACGTATCTTCTTCAGATGTTCAAAGGAAATTATTCTGCTTATTGTACGACATGAAGAGAAAACAAATGATAAAAAGGTTCAGACACGCAGTAGCCCTCTTTAATTCTCAAAACAGGAGATGATTAAAAATGCATGTTACACGTGTAACAAAAAACCACTGACAGTACCTTTAATCTCACTAACCAGGATCACATCAGACCAAAAAGATCTGAGATTCTGATATTCTTTAGAGATCATGGGATTAAACCATTTCTGAATACTTCACATTTCGAATTTATTCTTTTTGAATTACCAAGATTTAGGCAGCTTTGTATTTTTAAATTATATTCGCCTTTTATATCTTCTTTAGTGTAATTATCTTCTTTTAAAAAATAATAAAAATTTTTCCCATTTGTATAGAACCAACTATTTTTATCCCATGCAGAGGTTTCACCAACCCTTTATCACACTCTTTTTTTGTAGTATATTTTTTATTCCATTTATGCATTTTTTCAGGTTTTTCTCTGGAAATATTTTATTAAATACAAAATATTGGTATTCCTTTGTTTTTTTCTTTATTTCTTCTGCAGATACTCTTCTTTCAAATAACCATTTTCTTCCATCATCAAGATCTGAAGCTGAAAAGCACCACTGCATTTCTTTGGTTATCTACAACTTCTTAACAGAAGACTTCTGCAATTTCACATCTTTTCAAGGTCTTTTAGACTGACATGATCTGAAAGTCCAATAATGACATGATCCAGAACTTCTATATCAACTACTTTTCCACACATAAAAAGCTCCCTCGTTAGTAGAAGATCCTGTTCAGAGGGAGTAGGATCTCCTGATGGATGATTATGCACTAAAATGATAGACACAGCACCTTCAGCAATGGCTGGTCGAAAAACATCCCTTGGGTGGACCAAAGCTTTATCCAAGGAACCCAAGGAAATCCTTTGATGACGGATTAACCTGTTCTTACCATCTAAAAGAAGAACCCTGAATTCCTCCTGCTTCAGAAACTTCATGTGTGATGCCACCAACTTTACTACATCCTTTGCAGAAGTAATTTCTGGATGCATCTCTTTACAGTACGAATTAATCCTTTTCATCAGCTCAAAGGCAGCCTTAATTTTGCAGGCTTTCACAAATCCAATGCCTTCTACTTGTGTCAACTGGTGAATTGAAGCAGAAAATAGGTCTATCAAATCCCCATCAAATGCTTTCAACAAATTTGCAGCAACCTCAGCTGCTGTACCTTTCTTGCACCCTGGAGATACTAATACTTCCAGAAGCTCTTGAGAATTTAGATGTTCAGCCCCATAATGGATTAAGGCTGTTCGTCCATCCTTTTTGCAGATCTCTAAGAGATCAGTAACTTTATATTCCTCATCACCAATATCTGTATTGGTGGAGGTGGTTTCTTTGTCAGTTATCTAAATCACCTTCACCCCCAGCAGAGGTATAGTTTCCAGCTTACCCTCTGCTGGGTTATGAATACTTTTTCATCTGTTAGGCAGCTTCAACTACCTACATTATGTTTAACCCACCATATATAAATGTAATCAAAGAGCAGTGGAAAAATATTATCAAATTTCATATATAGAAGCAGAAGTCTTCAAAATCATAGATAATAACACCAATTCAAACTATGATGCTTGAAAAAAGCCAATAGAATGTTACACGTGTAACAAATCTGAGAGAAACACTAAAGATTTGACAACTCCTGAATACATAGAATTGTTGTAATCATGATATGAAGTACGAGTTGCAGGATTATTTTCAGAATATTTGGGATCTTGCCTATACTCCTACAACTTTCACCACATTTGGAAAAGAAAAAAACTTTACGCGATCTTTATCCCTCGGTTTGAAAGTTCATGAGTATCAATAATGTTGTAACGAAGGTTGATTCCGACGGTGATGGTATTATCAGACGTTCCCACAATTTCTTTTCTGATTTGACTTACTCTTGTGAAAATCTCGTCTTGCACTTCAGAACTTTCATTGTGCAATTGGTGTGTTAAATAGATAGCATAAGTTCCAATAAACAGACCAAGGATCGCCAATGCCAAGCCTAGAATAGCGATTGGGCCAGACCACTTATTCAATTCGTTTCTGAGATTTTTCATGATTTGACTTCCTCATTTCGTTATTTAAATTCTTCGATTCTTTAAATGCTTCAAATGAAAAATTCCTGAAGTATAGGAGGAATTGTTGCATTTGTGGTCTTCCCATTTCTCATAACAATCTTTTGAACTGCTATGCAATTACGTGTACCATGTATACAGGTTGACCTATTATAAAGCCCGTCCTTGTTCATATTGATGGTCATACCTATGACTTTGTTTCTGTAGGTGATCATTTTATTTGAAGACTCTCTATGAAAGAGACCGGATTTGGGCCCCTATAATGATGAATGAGTATGAGTGTAGAAACAGTTATAATGCGTACATGGTGGTAGCTGCTCCTAACCAAAATTTCTGAAAAGTTTATAAAATTTCAGCAATATTTCGAAACCTTTATGGGGTATTCAATCCAGCTTATAATCTCTTGCTTTGGTACCAAATTGGTACTAAGCGGTGCATTCTGAGAGTATCTTTTACCCACAGCAAACTGACAAAATACCTGATCGAATTGGAAAATTTACAAACCTTGAGATTCGTGACTAAAATCTTTGAAAAGAATATGAAATTTCAAGTTCTGCTTATTTTTGGCACTTTTTAATATAATTCTTGCATTTCTTGACTTCTGCAGAGTTGCCTGTTAATTCGTACGTAATTTTCGCTTGGCTAAAAAGCTGTTCAGCCAACTCATAATATTCGCTATTAAAGGGTATCATAGCCTCCTCAAATCTCTTCTTTGCAAGCTCGTCAAACCATCGGATCGCTGCCTCGTAGGTATCATCTTTTTCGAGCAACCATGAGATGAAACTGCTATGATTCTGAAACGGATTCTCAGACATCAATTTCAGAAGTTCAAGATAGACAATCTTTGATGTATACATAATACTATCGATTAGCTTTTCAAGTTCAAGCTGGTCAACTTCTGGCATTTCGATTTCAGTCGCTTCGTGCATGAAATCATTTCTTTTATCGTAGAGATAAAGAATAATAGGAGGAAAAAGAAATCCTCTTTTTCTACGTGACAAGAAGAGTATAACTCTAAACATCAATTTACTCTTTTTTGTCCCTCTTTCCCTACCTGTGAATACTGTTTCTAATGCCATAAATACTTTGATCAATTTCATAATTGTTTCAGATTCTGTGTGTGCCTCAGCCAGTAGCTTGATCCCTGCTGTGACTCGTTTTGTCATTTCAGTTGGATGTGAAGTCAATAGATCTGACCACTTCTGTAGGTAGTTCATGTCATCCTTTATAGGAAGAAATACTTTCTGGGGGATTTCATCAAGTCTTACCCAACTCATATGATTGTGTGGGAGTGTTCGTACATACATCGAGCCAACTGGACTTATTCTACTTATTTTATAGATTCTAGGCAATATCTGAAGCAGTGCTAGGAAGGAAAGGCATCTGTTTTTTCCTCTTCGAACTGCCTTCCAACGGGAATTTGCCTTAACTGTGGTTAAAAGGACGACTTTTTCTTTTTCATCTTCAAACAATGGCAATTCGAGTGGTCCCCATTCTCTTGCCAACTCTTGGCTAAAAATCTTGAGTTTAAAGTCTTTAGTAGATATCTCTTCGTAGATTTCGATATTCGTTAAGGGGAGAAGTATTTCATATTCTTTGTCCTCCTCTAATATTTCGGAATAGAATCTCTCGGCCTCATATAGAATATCCTCTTTATTTGAGTATCTTTCTGGGTTGGTCTTGATGTCAAGGACGAATCCCCAAAGTAAATCTCCCAAATCCCTTCTTTTCCTATAATTGGTTTTGTCGTCTCTCAATAGTATTTCAATGATCTCGTTAAAGAGGTAGGTCGCGTCTCCAGGTAAAATTCCTACCTCTATATTCCAAGCGGGAAGACCTTTGCTTCCTGATACTGGTTTGTTTTCCATTATCTCTTCTATGAATCTCACAAGTATTTCTTGTAGCTCAATCTTCATAGGCTCGCCTACTTTTCTTGGCTTATTCTGCTGTCAATAAAAAGCTACCGTTTGAAGCTTGTGCAAGTTCGATGAAAATCTATTAAAAAAGGTACAGATAGAAGATCGAGTAATTGTACTACTACTGATCCTAAGAGAATGTAAGATCAAAATGAACTGCTACAAGACCTGGATGAGTGAGCTATCCAGATTTGCTTGTATGGAAACAGCTTTCTTTCCTCATGGTTCCAAAAAAAATCTTTTCTATGACTTCCTCTTCGAATCTGATTATCACAAAGAACTGGCATACATTCTGGGAATGCTCCCCTCAACATGTGCATTCTTTTCAGTAGGGAATCATCTCTTTGCCAGGTTATCTTTAGTGGACAGAGAACAGGAGTACGATCTTTTCTCTCTTGTTCATCAATTAAAGGATAAAGGAGGAATTTGAATTTGAAGAGATAGAATACAAGAAAAACAAAAAAGTACTATTAATCCCAATTACTAATAGGGGAAACGCGCTTCAAGATGTATACATTGAAGTTGAAACTGAGAAAAAATGAAATAGCAATTACACGCTTCTCAAAACCCTATTCATGGAAACCTGAAGAGACAAGAAACTTATCGATACATGCGCAGAAAAGAACTTCTGGAGAAACAATAATAAGTATTATCATAAAACACAGAAAAGGTCGGAAGCGGTATAGGAAGAAGCTCTTTTTATTGTATGATGATTTTATTAGAATACGATGAATGTTATTTTTTTTATTATCCACCGCAAGCTGAAAGAACAATAAGCTTCTTATGGGTTGCGCGATGCGCGAACTCTTCTAGCAGCATAATCACGGAGGAGGTACATTGAAAGAATCAGCGCAGCTGCCGCCGTGACTGTAGAACAGGGATCAACCCCTAGCCATCCCAGCTACCATTCCTATTATTTCATAGAGAAAGGTTTTTAATCTTAGAACACAAAAAGTACTTATGTCGACAATAACATTCTATGGTGGGGTAGACGAGATCGGCGGAAATAAATTTCTCCTGGAAGACCGAGATTCCAAGATCTTCCTTGATTTTGGAAAGAATTTTGCCAAAGAGAAACTATACTTTGATTACCCTTACATAATGGCAAGGGATGAAAAACACCTTCTTAATCTTAATATCTTGCCACCGATAAAGGGATTGTACAAGAACGACGAAGGTACCTGTAAACTAGATGGTGTACTTGTCAGTCATCCACATCTGGACCATTATGATGCTCTCCGTTTTGTTAAAGATGATTATCCCCTTTTCTGTGGAGAAGAAACCAAATGTGCGATAATTGCGAGAGAATTTTGTTTTCAATCGATAGGAAAAGGCTACAATATCGCCCACCTAACTGCCAAGAATGGGAAGGAGATTTTCAAGAGCTTTAATACCTTCAAGGCGGGCGAAGAATGCAGTGCCGGCAACATGAAATTCAAAGCTTATGCTGTAGATCATTCTGTCCCTGGAGCCTACGCCTTTATTATTGAAACAGAAAATGGGACAGTCGTCTATACAGGCGATTTTAGGATGCACGGACTAGGAAAGGAGAAAACTGAGACTTTCATAGAAAAAGCAGCACAAGCAAATCCCGAGATACTCTTAATAGAAGGAACTCATGTAAGCGAATGTAAACTTGAAAGTGAGGAAGAGGTCAAGTACAAAGTCGGAGAGATAACATCGTGCACAAAAAAACTAGTTTTGGCTGGATTTGCCACTGCAGATACTGACAGAATGAAGACATTCTACGAAGTAGCAAAAGAAAATGACAGAAAGCTTGCTTTATCGACGAAGCAAGCCTACATTATTGATAATTTATGTAAAATCGAACACTTGAATCTCTTTTCTCTTGATGATCCGGATATTCTCATCTTTCAGAGAGAGAAAAGGCAGTATAGACAATATGAAAAGGACTTGAAGGAAAAGTATTCAAACATTGCTACCGCTACAGCTATATCATCAATGCAGAAAGAGGTCATATTAGTTGCATCACTCTATGATATGAACGAGGTGGCTGAGATAAAACCTGATGCTGGAAGTTCCTACATACTTTCACAGAGTGAGCCATTTGATGAGGAAATGGAGATAAGTTATGAAAAACTCTTAAATTGGCTTAGCTATTTTGGCATACCGCTTTATCAAGCCCATGCTTCAGGACATGCAGCACCTCATGATCTTAAGTATGCGATAGAAAATATCTCTCCTAAGATAGTTATACCTATCCATACAATGAGGCCAAAATTGTTCGAAGGATTTGTCTCTGACACGGATATCGAAATTATGATTCCTTCAGAAAAAGAGAGTATTGAATTATAAGAAACGTACCTTTTGTAGGGAATGCTCTAGGGGAACTTGTATATTTCCTCAGAATGCAACATAAGATTGGTGGTTACAGTGAATGAAAAGTCAAGGAATGGGAGATTGAGTGGAGAAAAGACATTGGCAAAGAAGGAAAAGGCGATAATCAAATTTCTGCTTGAGGAATACACTCAATGTTTCAATCAAATGAGGCATTATGACAATATTAGAATATCACTAATGGCTTTTGCTTTTTCGTTTTATGCATCCGTAGGAACTGCAGCATTTGCGATTTATCAGTTTTTTTCAGAAGAAAAGCTTTCTGATTCTCAAAGATTTCTTAGTCTACTTTCACTCTTTGTGTTCTCGATAGGTCTTATTATAGTCTTCATGCTTGCAAAAAACAGGAGGTATTTCGTTTTAGTTGCGCGGCAGATCAACGGAATCCGAAATACTTTCTTTCCCAAAGAATGGTCTGATTTCAAATTTAGGAACTTCTTGCCCACAGATCCTGACAAACCCAGAAAATTTGATCTGAAGAGCACGCATTTATTATCAATATCTCTTTTATCATTGTTAAACAGCTTTGCGATGTTTTCTGCTATTTATTTCTTGACGAGTCACCTAAAGATAGAAAACCAATTATGGATGGCGCTATTATGTTGTCTGGCTGCATTCATTTCTCAGCTATTATATGTGAAGATTGTACTGAAAGAGAATAACAACACGTAAAATCAAGTTTCCCATAAAGAACCATATCGATGAAGAATGAATAAATAATAAATAATTAATAAACTGGAAACATAAATCAACAGGAACCTATGTCTTTGCTACCTATGTCATCTGCCATGATAGAGGATGTCCTCTCTGCAGGACCTGACTAATGTGGGGAAGTTTATACCGCTGCACTGACAGGAGCACTCTCTAGGAGTCTATGCCTGTCTTCAGCCTTCTGACCAAAGATAATCCATTCAAAATCGGATATACGAGTGATACCAGGCAAGACGAAGATGTTGAAAATCAGTACAAAGGAGTTGATATCATAATCCCTCACCTTGGATCAATAGATGAGAACGATTTTAAGTTCGAGGAAGAAAGGAGGGGCATGAATCATCTCATGCTGAAAGGTATAATATCAACAATAAATAAATCAGCCAATTCAATTTGTCTTGTAATTCTTTGCGGTGGACCTCATCTAGATCAGGAGATTTCAATGATTTCACATTCTTTGCGGTGGACCTCATCTAGATCAGGAGATTTCAATGATTTCACAAAGATTTCTTGTTCATAAGATACTTTTCCAATTTTCGAGTATTAACCACTCTACCGGTCTTCAAATTGTAGTAGCGAATGATTGTTGAGGTTTCTTGCCACACTAAGATGCTTCTCTCCGTAGACTTCTTTATCAATTTCTAATGCTTTCTCATAGTACACAATAGCTTTCTTTGGATCTCCAAGAGAGTCCCAGGCTCCACCTAGATTGTTGAGTCTTATTACCACATCAGGATGTTTCTCTCCATAGATCAGTAGCACATGGAATGTTTGGCTTAAATAGGTATACCCGGATCATCATCTCCTGAGACGCCACAAATTGTATCCCAAGGATTCCGTTCGATTATTTTGATTTCCGTGTTGATCATATCCCTTTTTTCAATTAATCTTTTAAATGATTTTCCATTTATAGGAGCATTCAAGCAGCAAGAATTAGACTCATCCTCTACACATATCTTCAAACAATACTCACCTGAGTCAGCACATCCTATGTTCTTAATACGAACAATGATATTGAAACTTCTCGTTCTCCGGGATTGTGGCAATTGAAAAACTAGGAATTGAAAATCAACGTGCAATGGTTTCCTACTGTTGGAACAGAAAAACTTAAAAAGATTGGATAAAAAAAGAGAAAGGAGGAATGCAAGATGTCGAAACGTACTGTTTACTATGTCACTCCACATGGGAACAAGTGGCAAGTAATAAAGGAAAAAGCAAAAAGAGCATCAAGTACCCACAGCACAAAAGAAGAAGCCAAGCAAACAGCAATAAGATTGGCAAAAGAGAATAAGCCTGCACAAGTAAAAATTCAGAGAAAAGATGGTACATTTGAAGAGGAACGTACGTATGGAAAAGATCCCAGAAAATATCCCGGCTGATATCAGTTAACGGAGCAAGTCCAATGCATCCAAAAGGTTATTATCCGGCGCCACCAACGGTGCAGAAAACAGCCAGTTGGTTTAGCTTCTTCTTCAGGTTCTGGAAAAGCACCCTCAATTGTATCCCCCATCAGTTCACCTCCTTGTCATCTGGATCAGGTTTCGTGTCACTGCTTTCACAGAGAAAGGAAGAAAGGTTTTGACGTTGATGGAAGAAATGATTAAGACAGTTGAGTAAAAAAGAAAGTAACCTCAACTCAGCAAAAAGCATAGAAATGTTACACCTGTAACATGGGAGAGTATACGGATCAAAAATGAAGCTTTCTTGGGGCGGCCTGAAACCTTAGAGCTTCATGAATAATTTGCATCGATTAAGATAAATGATAGACCACAAGACGCAGCAATATTAAAAATGGATAAGCATAAGGAACGGAGATATTTCTGGAGCCGATATATTTCTGGATATATATTTGATGGATACATTAGTTCAGGAATTTCACGATAAAACGTTAAAATTCCATAGAAAAACAAGGTAACAGCCAAAATGTAAAGAAATAGTCTTACTGACCCATTGCCATCCTCAAATAACACTTTTTCTAAAGTTATGATATTGCCAGCCAAGACCAAATTGCTGAAAAACACTCCATATCTTAAGAGATTAAAAGGTAAAAAGCTAATTCCGTAATATGAAAATTCAATTACCTGAACTTACCCCTCTTTTTATGACAACGTCCTGGTGTAAGCTCTCTTATAGACATGAATCTATATAGCATAATATAAAGAAGAAATAAAATTTAAGGACAGTTTATAGATGATTTTTAAGATAATCGCAATTATAAAGGGAGCGACCGAAACCTTTATAAGTGTTGTCATAAAAATATATGACAATAGTATTCAAAAAGAAAATAAAATTGAAAAGCGGCACCTACCTCATTGAAGTCCACGGATACAGAGATGAGAATGGAAAGGTCAAGCACAAGTTTCTCAGGTATTTAGGAAAATTAGATGAGAACGGGAATCTAATTCCCAGAATGAAAATAGAGAACATTGAACTTGAACGGGTGAAATTACATGGACCTGTCCGTGCGTTGCACAGTATCACAGAGGATATTGGGTTAGAGGATATTTTAGGGAAATATGCACCAGAAATACTTACGCTGGTGTATTCCCACCTTTTACGACCTGAGAGTTTGAACAACATCAAAAGAGCTATACGATGGATTGACACAGAGGAGATAGGGTTGAATTTACCTGTATCACGGAAAAGGCTTGAAAAAGCCATGGATACACTAGAACCAGAGATTCAGCGTATAGAGAGATCATTGTACGAGAAGATAAAGAGTGCATGTGATATAGATACCATCTTCTACGATATTACGGATATATACTTTATCGGAAAGAAAATGATCATGGCAAAGAGAGGACACGGATCAAATCTGCCCCAGATTGGCATTGGATTGGCTGCAGAAGCTCAGTATGGTATACCGTTATTCCACCACACCTTTGATGGGAATGTGTACGATTCAAAAACATTTCCTGTGATATTGGCGAGATTACAGGAAATTAAACGGGAAAATTGTACCTTAATTTATGACAGGGGAGTTTCATCCAAGAAGAAAAACGTTGCAGACGCTGTAGAATCTGGATTCTCAGTGATCGCCTGCGTCCCCATAAAGGGAAAAAAATTAAAACAGGCTGCCTTATCTGAAGTGCACAACATGACACCCAAAGATGCCTGTAAGCTGCCTTCAGGATTCGTCCACGCTCGAGAGATCAAGGGAGAATGGGAAGGTATCCCCGTCAGGATGATCATCTGTCAAAACAAGCTGTTAAAACACCAAATCCAGCAGAACAGGTACTACGAATTAGAGGAAGCGGTAGAAAAGTCAAAAAAAGGAGTAAAAATAAAGGACGGTCTAAAAAAATACATAAAGAAAGTGGACGGAGCACCTGGAATAGATTATGAAGCAGTGGCAGAGAGTGAGAAATTCGATGGAGTCTACGTTATGGTCACCAATACAGATTTCCCCATCCATATGGTGATCAAAAAGTACTTTGAAAAGGATTTAATAGAAAAATCCTTTTACTCGTTAAAGAGCCTTATATCTATCCAACCAGTCAGACACTGGTTATTAAGAAGAGTCAAAGCCCACATTTTCATCTGTTATTTAGCCTACCTCCATTTATCCTGGATGAAAATGCTTCTCAGAAAAAATGACATCTCTAAAAGTCCGGTAAAAGCACTTGAACAGTTGGAGAATATCTACACGGTCACACTCACTGATAAGAAAACTCACGTGAGTACGACACGGACAGTGCCCTTAACAAAAGAGCAAGAGGCAATCTACAAAGCACTCAATTTGTTGTCATAAAAACAGGGTGAAGTTCAGGTCAATTAAAATGGAAAGAACGGAACTTGCTAATAAAAGAAGTACGATTATTTTTTCTATTTTTCTTACCAAGAATTTTCTAATTCTATAATGAGAACGGCTCATTGTAGGATCATATGGACGATGAACAAAGATTGTGAGTTGAATGAAAATTCGAAGCCCGGTAGCAGCCCCACATAAGAAACCAAACATTGCAATAATGACTGAATATAGTATCGCAATAGGTAAGGCTACCACTATGGGAAAAATAAAAAATATACAAGTAAAGACTGCAAAACCAAAAAGGAAACCAAATATAAGTTGTTCAGTATCCAAATATTCCATACAACCACAATAAAAAGTGGCATCGGTTCCTTATAAATGTTATCCAACACACACTAGATGAGATCAAATCGCAGAAACGCTAATATCGAAATATTCCTGATCAAAAGATGGAACGAACTCTGGATGACTCTTTCTTAGTTGTTCAACTACTCTTCGCAGTGTAAAAGACTTAGGAATGGATATATCCTGTGAAAGATCGACCCTTCTCATTGAATTGTAGTATAATCTTAGATAATTCTGGGGACTATTCGTAGATCCTCTTGGAATATGTTTGAGATCTTCTTTGATTTGTGACTCCATTTGAATTTTCTTCATAGATGTAGTTGGTAGGAGACATTCTTAAAGTAGTCGTTCAGCAGGAACAATGTAAACCTTTTTGGATATGTCAGCAATTTCAATGGAAACCAACACGTGGAAACTCTTGGGTCCAAAGTTGACAATTTTCTTCTTTAAAATAGGTCTTGTACCTTCTTCCTGGAAGATGTCCAATTTACGATTATTTATTACCTTGACTATACATATTAAAGACGGGAGATAATTATTACATTTATGCATCCTTTATTTACTAGAGTGAAAACAATAGAAGTAGATAATGAATTTCTCTTGCTGGGGGTGAAAAAATATGAAACAACAATGAGAAATGTAATACAGAAGTTGATAGCACTGAAGATGATTTCAGTGATTACATCTGGATTTACACAAAAAAGTTCCATATTTTTTAGGGGATGATAAAAATATCAATGATGAAATAAAGGACAAAAGTTAGATGAAAAAAGAAACCCCCCTAAACCCCTACAATTTAAGGGAAATAAAGGTCAATAGTGAAGTATTGATAAATGGATCGATAGACCAACACTGAAGATAGTACCAGTAGTACTATGCAGATCAAGCTTCCTAGACATTCATGTTACACGTGTAACAAAATTGAGAGAAACACCAAGCAATTGATTTGAGCTTTCTTTTGTATCTTGACTTCTAACATTGTTTTTGGGTTACGTGGGTAGCCTTTTCATTATTTGTTGTCATTTTATTGGGGTTCCTAATTAGTTCATACTCATTCTTGAAGTCTTTCCATAATTTCACGGATTTCTTTGAGGGGAGGATCTTCTGTGAATTCCTGTTTCCACGCAGTTATGAATTCTTCCTCTCCCATCATTTTCAAGGTCTGACCAAGAAATACCAGGATATCTAAACTGATCCGCATGTTGTATTCTAAGGCTATTTTCAGTGCTTTTCCCAGCCATGCTACTGATTGAGTGAGTTGGTCTTTTTCCCGGTAAAAAAGACCAAGTGCAGCTAAGGTTTTTACCAGCAGGGGAGGGTGTCCGAGACTTTGGTAGATTTCCAGGGCCCTTCTATACCACTTTTCTGCCTCATCAAACTGCTGCTGTTTTTGGGCGATCATTCCTAGTTGGTGGTAACTATCTGCAGCATCCCTTTCTAATCCTAATCGCTCATATATTTCCAGAGACTTTCTATACCACTTTTCTGCCTCATCAAACTGCTGCCGTTTTTGGGCGATCATTCCTAGTTGGTGGTAACTATCTGCAGCATCCCTTTCTAATCCTAATCGCTCATATATTTCCACCGTGGTAATCTAAAGCAGCATCCCGTTCTAATCCTAATTGTTCACGTATTTCCAGGGCCTTTCTATACCACTTTTCTGCCTCATCAAACTGCTGCTGTTTTTGGGCGATCACGCCTAATTGGTGGTAATCTGAAGCAGCATCCCGTTCTAATCCTAATTGTTCACGTATTTCCAGGGCCTTTCTATACCACTTTTCTGCCTCATCAAACTGCTGCCGTTCATCGGCGATCATCGGTTCAACATTTGGATCATCTGAGGACACCAAATAGTCAATAATGTGCTGGTAAGAAGATTCAGCAGTTTCAAGCTCGTTTCTTCTTAGTGCACTGTTTGCTTTGTTACCCAGTAAAAACATCCACAGATTAGCTTTATCACGGTCAGTATCTGCAAGTATTTCATAACCAATACTGTCGAGAAGCCTATTACGGAGAGCATTCCACTCATTGAATCGGCCACGACATTCATAGAATTCACAAAGGGCTTGGACAATGTATTGAGCAATTGCCCATTCTTTGTTTGTCTCAGCAAGATACAGAGCACGCAGAAGATTCGTTTCTTCAATAGCAGTGAGGACAAGAGCGTTTCCACTGCCTTTTCGTATTTCTACATCAAGAGAAGCTGCCCAATCTCCATAGAATTTCATAAAATCAAAATTTAACTTTTCTAGACCATCTGTGCCAATAACTGATGCTATTTTCTGCCGTAGAAACATTGGAAAGGTGGGATGGAGTTCATATAATCCACTGCCAAGCGACCTGATCAACCCTACTGATGCAGCTTCTTTTAAGATTTTCTTCCAGTCTCTACTATCTACTTCACCCATTACCTCCTGGTAATTGTATTCCTCGCGTTGAGAAAACAAGGTGACAATGCCCTCATTCACAAACGACGTGAACAATCCAACAACTGGTAGATGCTTTTGTGTCTGTTGAGATAACAAGGGAAACACGTAGGTAAGAGAAGCATCTAAGACGTCTTCCAATTCATTTAAGTGGTGCTGCAACCCCTGGATAATTACTGCAGGTGATTCATCCTGTAAGTGGGGGAGGACCACTTCCAGAGAACGGGGGTGCCCCCTCAAGAGCGTTAACAACTGGGAATAGTCAGGATCATCTCTAAAATCTTCAGGGTTACGCCCCACCATCTTCAGGATTGATTCTGCCAGTTTTCCAGAATCCCTTTTGTTCAATCCTTTTAATTCCACTAACTGATATCCAATTTTCAGCCATCTCTCATCAGGCTTTCTGGTGGTAATTATTACTCTTGTTTTTCCACCTTTCAACCTTTTCAAAAATGCAGACAAATTCTTCTGTTCTTCTTTTGTAGCCAAGGGTTGAGAACCTTCAGGGTAACCTGTTACTGTCTCAAAATTATCCCAGATTAACAAACACTCATTTTCATATAAGTAGTTTATGAGTAAATCCAATTGTTCTTCCTGTGATAACTGGGAAAAATCAGTTCCAAATCCAGTAATACTCCCTATGACCTGTGCAATATCTGCCTTTTCCTTAAAGGGGGTGACAAACACACCACCAGGGCATCCTCCCGTCTCTGCATACCACCGGGCAAATCCATACGCCAATGCTGTCTTTCCACATCCTCCCATGCCGCTGATGACAACCCAGGGATGGTCACTTTCGTATAGAGCACGTTCAATCTTTAACAGATCATAGTCTCTGCCTACAAATCCGAATTGTCCTTCTGGACACACCTCTTGAGCTAACAGTATCACATTCTCAGCATCGGAAATATCTCTTTCTTCAACAGTTTCAATTGGAGTATACCCGTATTCTTTCTGGTACAAAACAGGGATCATCCAGTCCTGGAGCTTCAAAGGACCTACCACAGAATCTCTGTATGGATCTGCATATAATGTCCGTCTTCCTGAAGCCACAGCTTCAGAGAGTAATTTCTGATCAATTAAAGCCTGATAGAACTGGTGCATGAACTTGGCAGCAGCTGTACTGTATACGGAATAGGACATGGCCACCACACCTTCAGCACCTGAAGCAACTAACTGGGATGCCACTGACGAATAGGGATCTCTCCCTTCTCTCGCTGACTGACATGCATTTAGAACAAATAAGGGGACTCTGCAGGTGGATAATTCCTGGCCCAGTTCTTGGCTGCTGACAATATGTTCTGTTCCATCCTCTTTTTCAAATAATAAGTACCCAGCACCACGTTGTGCAGGATCCTCACGTCCAAAGACACCGTGCCCATCAAAGTGGACCACATGGTAGTACCCTTTGTTATTATGTAACCGTCTCACTAACTTATCAAAGGTAGGAGGACGCAAAACCTCCAGTTCAACAGATCTTCTTAAGGGGTGTAGTGCCTCCAATACTGGACGGGCCACAGTCTGCAGAGGAATATATTCTTCTCCTTCAGGTCTGGAAATCACCAGCAAAATCCTAAAAATCCCAGAAGAAGGTGTACTACCAATTTCTTTGCTTTTTCTCTGTCGGTATAACCCTTTTAGTAATGGTGCTAAATACCTTCCTGGAGCAGGATCTCTTAGTAACTCCCAGGGGATCATCAAAAATCTAGTATCTTCTGATATTATACACAATTCACAGGTATCTAACCCTCTTTTTACTGCCTCTTGGTACAAAAAATGGGGATCGGGATCATAATTACCTTGTGGAAATACCTGGTTAAAGAGTGATTCTCCCCATTCTTTCATTTCTTGTTCAACCTTTTGTGCTTTGTCTCTTTCAGCACCATAGGGAAATAACAAGTACTCCTCTAGGTACCAGGTGAGTCTTTTGAGGATTCTCAAAGTTAGAGGATTCGGGAAGGGGACAGGTTGACAAGATATAATGGAGTCTCCCTGCTGCCACGAGATCTGAATGTGCTCATTTTCAAGATCATCAATTTTAAGGACATTTATTCCATTTACCCGAGTAGATTCAGACATTGGGTCACCTCTCAGTATAGATAGTGTTTGTACTCATTTTCATGGTGTACTATTAAAGGTTACTGTAACCTAGGGCATGGAAACATAGAATGTAAGATTTCATTTGAGAAAAGTGATATTTGAAAAGTGATATTTGATACTTAAGAAGCGATATTTAAAAAATGCAGAATTGAGCCTGAAAATGATGAAACTATGGGGGTTTACGAAGGTTTATATTTTAAGGATATATTTTCAGAGGAAAAGCTCAAAGGATACATTAGAGAACTGGAAAAAATATGGAACAAAAATGGGAAATACAATACAGAGGTTAGTAGTATTGTGAAAGAGTGTAATAGGTACTCTTGGTTTTATACGGAAAAGGTTCCATATTTTTTAAAGAAAAATAACGGAATAAATGAAGAAATAAAAGATGAAAATTACATGAAAAACGGAAGTTCCATAAACCCCTATAATTTGGGTGAAAAAAAGGAAGATTATAAAGTATTAGAGGATATTTTGATAGACCAATACGATGAAGAGACTGTTTTATTGCAGATTCCGCAAGAAGACACAAGAGTTGAGGATGTGATGAAGAAATTTAAGAATCCAAACAAGGCAGCAGACACAATTTTCATCTTGAGAGATAAGGGAAAGGTTATTGTGGGCCAGGGTTACATCAGAAGAATAATGGGGTCACAGACCAAATATTCTGACGAAACAAATAGATCTGGACTCGATACTGGAGGAAGATTATAGGATCTTGAGAATGAACCCTTCATTTGAACCCCCAAGATCCAGCTGATTTTCAACTATCAATATTTGGAAAAGTTTATAAAGTATATCTTTATTCTTTTATGGAAGAAGAATAATATATGTCTTCTACTCATGAAAAGATCAAGAAGAATGGATGGTTCGGGATTTAACAACCTGTTTCATCCCTATTGAAGGGATCGCCCAGTGAGAGACTCACCGTGAGTGTTCCATCAGTACCAACGTCAGCCACTATCCCTTGGGATACTCTTCCACTCAGCAGACGGGATTTTTCAATGAATGCCTTCACTTTTTCATCCCTTTTAGAGTATGCGACTGCTTCCTGTGGGGAATCAATGGGAGGTTCAACCAGACCATCATAATGTATGAAAGAGCTTTCCATGGTAAGGCTGTTCACTATTGTTTTATGGATGGAGTCGACAT
>SMTZ1_10003023_pt1 | contig 16953 bp, 14 predicted proteins | sample DeeMarSWOR136_30_FD_25667 | JGI IMG/M metagenome (IMG submission 25667)
TTCCATAAATATCACGAGCATATAAAATCTCACCCATTTCGAATTTTAAATTTATAATTTCGGATTTTTAAGTGCTATCTTGCCCTTCTTCAAGTTGCTCTATGTCTTCTAGCTCTTTTAGAGCAATTTCCTTCTCTTTTTCTGTAGGTGCCCTGCCATGACAGTCAACTACATGTTCCATAAAAGAAACCCCCTTGCCTTTGACAGTATGAGCTATAATTACTGTAGGCTTTTGCTTTACTATTTTTGCTCTATCGAATACCTCCAGGATCTCTTCTATATTATGACCATCGCATTGAACAACATGCCATCCAAAAGACTCCCACTTGTTAACTAAGGGTTCTAAATTCATTATCTCTTCAATCCTTCCATCTATTTGAAAACGGTTATAATCAACTATGCCACATAGGTTATCTAACTTAAAGTGCGCTGCTGCCATAGCTGCTTCCCAAATATTTCCTTCTTGAATCTCTCCATCCCCCATAAGACAGTAAACCCGATAATCCTTCTTATCGATTTTAGCAGCCAAAGCCATACCTAAAGCCACAGAAAGACCCTGACCTAAAGAACCACTACCTACATCTATCCCAGGAACCTGTGAATCAGAGTGCCCTTGCAAAATACAACCTAACTTTCTTAGATTCCAAAGTTCCTCAATCTTAAAATAACCGCAAATCGCTAAGGCAGCATAGAGGGGAGGGCAACAGTGACCTTTAGAGAGATGAAATCTGTCTCTCTCAGGCCAACCAGGGTTTTTAGGATTATGGCGCAAGACCTCAAAGTAAAGACAAGCTATTATCTCTGTGCTGGATAAGGAGCCACCAGGATGCCCGCTCTTAGCATGGGCGAGCATTTCAATTATTAGCTTTCGTATCTGATTGGCTCTTTTCTTGAGAAGTTTTATTTTCTTCTCCATACTTTTGGAGTTTTTCCTTTAAGCGCACACTTTCGGGCTCAAGCTCTAAGGCTTCCTTATAATAATTTACTGCCTGCTGGCTGTTATTTAATTCTATATACAGGTCCCCTAAGTGCTCATAAATTACAGGGTCATTGATATATTCAACGGCTCTCTTTAGATACTCTTCTGCTTTATTATAATCTTTCCTTTTAAAGTATACCCAACCTAAACTATCCAGGTATGCACCATTATTAGGATCTTGTTCTAAAGCTTTCATTATTAACTTCTCTGCCTCGTCTAAATATATTCCCTCATCAGCATATATGTAGCCTAAAGAATTTAATGTATCAGCATGGGAAGGATTAATTTCTAAGATTTTTTTCCATACCTCAATAGCCTTCTTGCGCTGACCCCTTTCTTCATAAAAATAACCTAAAAGATAATGGGCATTAACGTAATCTGGATGCGCCTCTACAATTGCCTCATATATTCTTATAGCGTCATCTAATCTATTTTTATAAAAATAGAATTGAGCCAAGTATTCAGAAATCTTTATATCTTCTGGACGAAGCTTGTGTGCCTTTTCTAAAAATTCTCCATATTCGGCTTCTAGTTCTTCTTCTCTATTTGAATAAGAGTAAAGAAAAATAAGGCCTAATGATGCCTCTAAATTATCAGGGTCTATTTTCTTTGCTACCTTTAATTCTTTCTCTGCCTCCTCAAGTTCGCCCAATTTAATTAGGACAAAAGCTATCTTTAAACGGATGAAACTAGAATCTGGGTCTAACTTTTTAACTTTTTTGAATTCCTCCAAAGACTCTTTAAACTTTCCTTCTTCAAAATAATTAAGCCCTTTTAGATACCTTCCATAAATTTCTGGAAGATTTTTTTGTGTGGCTGAATATACTAAGGTCGTTATTAGGAAGGGGATAATAAAGAGAGGTATCCTATTCATTAAAAATTATTTCTTCTTATGTCTCTGTTGTTTCCTTCTTTTCTTAAACCAGTGACGTTTAACTTTCTTTAATTTTTTCTTTCTTCCACAAGGCATCTCTTCCTCCTCGCTACGTCCCTCGGACTTGTTTCGTTCGCTCGGGACGACTCTCCAGCGAAGTCGAATGGGTCGCTCGTCGTCCACACAGATGAGCGCAGATTAATAACAGATTGGCACAGATAAAATATCTGCGATTATCTGTGGCTTCTATCTGTGATCATCTGTGTATCAGTAGATAAGTTTATTTAAAGGGTATTCGATAATCCCTTGGGAACCTCTTTCTTTAAGTTTAGGTATCAGGTCCCTTACAAGTTTCTCATCAATGATTACCTCCAAGGCATACCAGTCTCTAAGAGTTAATGGTGAAATAGTGGGATTTTTCAAAGCTGGTAGAATCTTTAAAACCTTATCTAAATCATTTCTTTTTACATTCAACTTTAAACCAACTTTACCCTCTGCCTCTAATGCTCCTTTAAGAAGCAAAATAATATGATTGATTTTCTTATTCTTCCATTTATCCTTGTAAGAATCTTTGTTGGCAATAAATTTAGGAATAGAGACACATACCACCCCAATCTCTTTTAAATTGTTTGCCTTCAAAGATTGACCTGTCTCAGCGAGTTCTACAATAGCATCTACCAGACCACTCTTTACCTTTACCTCAGTCGCTCCCCAGCTAAATTCTACATCTACATTTACCCTTTTCCTTTTAAAGAATCGCTGGGTATAATTAACAAGTTCTGTAGCGATGCGCTTGCCTTCTAAATCTTTTAACCTTTTTACCTTGGAGTTGTCTCTTACCGCTACTACCCATCTGACCGGTTGCTTAGTTTTTTTTGCATAAGGTAGATCCTCTAGAATCAAGACCTTAGAATCATTTTCTAAAATCCAGTCCTCGCCAGTAATACCGCAATCCAAAATACCCTCTTCTACATAGCGAGAAAGTTCCTGGGCTCTCACTAAGACGGGCTGAATCTGAGAGTCATCAATGGTAGGAAAATAAGACCTCGGGCTAACAGAAATATCAAATCCTGCCTTCTTGAATAACTCGATGGTTTTAGCCTCTAGACTACCCTTGGGTATTCCAATCCTTAATCTCTTCATGGCTTTTTAAGAGATTAAATTATACAATTATAAATATAATTTGTAAAGCAAAAATATCTTGCCTCGTATTGTGTAATGCACATATCCTATTGACTACAGCTTATATTTTATTCAAAAACTAAATACTCGTTACTTGATACTGTTCCTAACCACTTCTCATCAATGTTTTGGCTGCCTCAAATACTTCCTCCACCTCAATATCTCTTAAACATTTTTTATCATAGGGACATTGTGGGAGACGAAACTTCCTATAGCACGGCCTGCAGGCCAAATCTCTCTTTATAATGGCTTGGCGATGAGGTTCGTAAGGATAAGGACCGTATACTCTCTCATCCACTGGTCCAAATAAAACTATAATTTTTTTCTTCAGGGCATCAGCAAACCTTAAAGGTCCTGTATCATTGCCTACTATTAAAGAGCAAGTTTCTATTAAAGCTATCATCTTTTCTAAAGGTAAATCTGTAAACTCATGACAATTTATGTTATATTTATTTAGAGTCTCTATGATATTATAGACCTCAGCCTTTTCTTTAGGCCCAGCAAATAAAAATATCTTGGCATTAAACTCCTTAATCAATCGCATAGCCAAGTGAGAAAATTTCTCCTTGGGCCAGCGTTTTATATAAGCCTGACTACCGAAGGCCTGACCTCCACAAGGAGCAATACCAATTTTTAAATCATTACCTAAATCATTCTTCTTTAAAAATTCCTGCACCCATCTTTTACTTTCTCTATCAGTATATACTTCTAAAGGATATTTTTTAACAGGCACATCGAACAAACTCAACAAATCCAAATAATACTCAACTACATGCTTATCTTCAAAACCATCTATTTTTATTTTATGGGTCAAGAATCTACCCCGCTTTTTATAATCTAAACCGATCCTTTTTTTAATCCCCGCCCACCAAGAAAAAAAACCAAATTGAGAGTTAAGTGATAAATCCAAAGAAACATCTATCTTGTTTTTTTTAATCTCCTCAAAAAATGATAGAAAGCTCTTAATCCATAAAATTTTTGATTTTTTCCTAATTTTCTCAAAATCATCCCTCTCATATATAAATACCCCTTCAATGAGGGGATGATTTTTAAGTATGGGGTAGGTCCTTTTGTTACACATGTAGAATATTTTTGTCTCACCAAAATTTTCTTTTAGGTTCCTCACCAGGGGTGTGGAAAATAAAACATCGCCTATTCCGAAAGGATTTATTACAAGGAATGAATTTGACTTTGAGGACACTATTTTCTCTTAGATAACACTACTCTCTTTTCAAAAAGTTCATCGATCTTATCAATTAAGTCATTTCTGGCTTGATTTGCTAAGTCTATCTTCTTCTTTATCTTCCCAATGTATGATAGAGTTGCGTCTTTGCTGCGTGCCTCATCTTCTAAATACCACAACTCTAGATTCTTTTTAGACAACTGGTTTATTGCCTCGGAAATAGACCTGATATTGCCAATTCTATTTGCATTATGGGGCCTATTGTAAAGTTTGAGCTTCTGATCTCTAAGAGATACGCCTTTTTCCCATGCCCGTAAAATGAATTCCTCCATCTCTTTAAGCAAAAGTTTCTTTTGTCTTGTTAATATTTTCAATTTTTCCTTAAGCTTATGTTGAGAAGATTTACCCTTTTTTGACTTAAAGATACCCCTAATGTGAAATTCTCTTATTGTTTTTATTGTTAATTTATCTACTAAACTCCCTAAGGTCTCTGCCATAATCGTTCCTTTCTTTTAATCTTTAACGTTGTACTAATAAGAAGTGTATCTTTTAATATCGTCCTCTCCCAAATAGGTGCCAATCTGCACTTCAATAATTATTAAAATCTTATCTGTGGGGTTATAAATTTTATGTTTTATACCTTTAGGAACAAAAATACTCTTATTCTTAGCAACCTCTATCTTTCTATTCCCTAGAGTAACTTCTGCTTTTCCCTCTACAACATTCCAATGCTCACTTCTATATTTGTGTTTTTGTAAAGATATAAACTTTTTAGGATAGATTCCTATTTCTTTTACTTTATAATTCTTTTTTTCTTTTAAAATTGTATAATACCCCCACGGTCGATAAACAGTTAGGCTCTCTTTTAACTGAGGGATGTGCTTCTTTTTAAGAATCTCCACTAGCTTCTTTACCCGATCAGAAAATCCCTTCTTCATTGCTAAAATAGAATCAGAACTTTCAACAACTAATACATCCTTAAGACCTAAGAGGGTAATGAGCTTATCTTGAGAAAAAGTAAAACTTTTTTGTGTCTTGAAAAACTCTGCTCTTCCTATATTGACGTTACCCTCTCTCTTTGAGAAAAACTCTAATAGGCTTTCCCAACTGCCTAAATCAGACCACCTTAGTTTAAACTCAACCAGACTTGCATTTTTTGTCTTTTGCATTATGGCATAATCTATAGAATCAGCAGGAATTCGAGAAAAGTTCTTAATAAGTGACTTGTAACTTTGTAAATAGTGCTTAAAAATTCTAGGAGAGTGTTTTTTTAACTCTTCAAGGAATATCTTTTTCTTAAAAGAGAAAATACCTGCATTCCAGTAAACTCTCTTTCTTAGCAAACGCCGTAGCTCTTCTAAGGATGGCTTCTCGACAAATTTCTTTACCCTAAACCCCCCATCCAGCTTATTATCCACTAAAACATAGCCAAATCCAGGCTCGGGTTTTTTTGGTTTAACACCAAAAATAACTAAGTAATTAGCTTTAGCTAACTTTTCTGCCCTTTTTAAAATTCTCTTAAAAGAACCTAAAGGTTGAATGATGTGATCAGAGGGTAAAACAAAAAATATATCGTCATCTTTACAGGTACCCTCCAAGCTCTTCATAACTAGCATTACTGCCACAGCCGTACTCTTGGGATGAGGTTCCAAGATTATATTCTTCTTCAGATGTTCTTTAGCTTGCTTAGTAATATTCTCTGTCGCCTCAATCTGATTAATGATATGGAACTTATAATTTTCTGAAGAAACAATAAAAATATCTTTACTCCTAAAACATGCCAGGGTGCGTTTTAGGGTAAGTTGAAATAGGGACTCAGTTTTTATAAACTCTACAAACTGCTTAGGATAATTTTCTCTTGATAGGGGCCAGAGCCTTGTTCCTTTGCCACCTGCTAAAATTATCGTCCTCATCTCATTAACTTGATTGGTAATCTAATAAAATCGTTACGGTATTAAGATAAATATTTTACCACACTATTTAAAACGAGCAACCATGAACATAATAAGTCCTTGAAACTATCTACATTTTATGTGAAGTTAAATAAACCTCTAACTCTTTTTATCTTATTTTGGTCGTGCGATTATTCTTTCTGTATTTGCCTCAGCCTCTTAGAAAAATATCCTCCTGTATAACCATCCAAAGCAGAGGTTAACTCTCTTAGACGAAGTTCCTTTTTAAATCGTTCACTTTCATCTTTGAATGATTTACTCATAAGTTCTTGTTTAACTCTAAGTCGCTCATGATATATAGTATTGATATCATCAAGGATGTTTATTCTCAGTTGAGTAATTAATCTGCTACGTGTATCCACATCATCCTCATAAGAGTTCCAGATTAAATCACCAAGGTCCCAAGATAAACTCACTCCCCAATCGTATGGTCCGGTATAGTATCTATCAGAACCACTGTCATAAGTTACAGTTTTATCGTAATCGATGTTGACATCAGGAAATAGAGCCCGATATTTTAGATTTTTCCTCCATCTTTTAATTTTTTCTGGGTGAACTTCATTGTATCGCAATGCCACCTGCTGAACATCTTCTATGGAAGGTTCCTTTTTGACCAGCTCTTCTAATTTTGAAGAGGAAGCTGAAGGATTAAACTGTTCCTTAAGAAATAACCCTCTATCTGTAGCTACAAAGAGTCTACCCGTTCTATCAAAATCTAACCAATAAATCTGGTTTGTAGGTAATCCTTCAAAAAGAGTTTGGTATTCTTCCTCTTTTGGGTTAACCCTAAAAGCACCTCTATCGGTAGCTAAGTATAAATTGTTTTTTTCCAAAATAGTCTGACAGATACTCCGAATATCGGAATTCTCTACTACTGAAATATGCACCTTAGACCAAATTGAGCCTGAGTCATAAGAAACAAAAATACCTTTTGAGGTGCCTAGATAAACTATGTTATCTTGGTATGTATCTACCTTCAAAATCCTAGAGACTAAGCTATATTCCTCCTCCTCCTCGGTATCTACAGCTTTTAAAACAAATCTTCTCTCAAATCTCTTATTATCCCCAGATACATAAACCCCTAAATTTGAGGCTACATAAATATTCTTAGAAGAAAAATCAATAGAGTAAACTGCTAAATCTTGAGGTAGACCATCTAACTTCTTCCATCTCAAAAAATCCTCAGTTGAATAATATATTCCCTCAGTTGTGCCCAAATAAATAATCCCTTGGGATTTTCTTACGCATATATTTTCCACTTCTGGAGGAAGTGTAAAAATTTTTTCTACTCCTTCTCTTGTAATTCGATAAAGGAAACTTTGTGAAGCTAAATAGACCTTATCATATAGATACTCATCAACAAATAAATCTTTTATTACCTCATCCTTGGTAACAAATATCTTCTGCCAGCTTTTACCTTTATCTTGACTTTTAAAAAGAGTATTAGAAGATGCAGCATAAACTAAATTGTCATCTAAGCCTGATACATAAACCTTATAAAGAGAAGCCTTCTCTATACCATCTACCTTCATAAACGCAGCCCAACTTGGGTTTAAAAAAGCAAAGAAAAGAATTATACATAGAATTAACCGCATCTGACACCTCCCTTTTTAACCAGACCCCCTATACTTGAACCTAACTAGTTATCTGGTAGAGGGAAAAAATGAGCAACAAATGCAGGCGATAAAACGATCAAGGCTACAATAGCTATATTCTAATTTTGATTATTACTATTTTGGTCAGATCGATATAATCTACCGTGTTATTTACTTCCTATATAAGGCAAGCGCTTTTTTGAATTTTAATCTAAAGAGTATAAACAATAAAACCAATGCTGCCATTGTTACCGAGGATAATTCTTCAAGCAGGTTCTCCAAATTATTTCCTACCAAAGATTCACTTCCCCAACTGGCCAAAGCGAAAGAAAGAAATACTAAAACCGATGTAAATCTATCCTTAAAATTAAATTTTAACAGATAATAAAGAATAGTCATATATACAAATATAAAGATAACAAAGTTCGCCATCCAAGCATTAGGATTAAACAAAGCCATGCAGATAAATAGTAAAGAGTAGTCTATAGGACTATGAATATTATAGCGCCTTTGGGGAAAAATAATTAATGAGTAAATAATCGCTCCTATGATGAAAGCTACAAGCAAACCCTGTCTAAAGGTTAAGTTGGCTACAGAAACTCGATAAAAAGAGGCCGCAGTAAAATAGCGCAATACAAAAGAATATAGAGACTGATTTTTATAATCGTACCATGAACCTTCATCAAGAGAGGTTTTGGTTATGAAGGGCAGCCAATTTTTAACATACTCTATTTCTCTATCTACACCAACATAAGCCGCGGGGATCAAACAATAAAGTATAATAAATACCAGAATGAAACCCACTATCCTTAATTTCTTTCTCAATAAAAAATACGGTATAAACACCACAGGCATATATTTAAACATTACTGATAATCCAATAAACGCTGCACCAACAATATCCTTCTTCTTCTCAAAATAGTAAAGACCCAAGATAACCAAGGCGAAGATCATAATATTTACCTGTCCCGAGTCTAAAACCTGAAGAATAAAACGTGAAGTGAAGATTATAGGTAGAACATATAAGAGGATCTTTTTTTTAAAAGAAATCTTATCATCGACAATTAATCTTTCAGAGAACATACAAATAACTACCAGTAGAATAAAATTTATGGTAAAAAAAATAAGACTTGCTGCTTTCTGTGAAAAAAAGGAAAGTGAAGATACCAACATAGCAAACATGGGAGAATATTTAAAAGGGGTGATTGATTCATCGGGTCGGGCATAGATATCCTCTTTATCAATGAATCTCTGGGCCGTGGCATAATAAACCCTAAAATCACAGTAGTGCCTCTTGGGAGCTCTATATAGATACCTAACAAACATTCCTATAAATATGGTCGCTATAATTATAGAAACTATATACCTTCTATCTATCCTCATAGCATCCCCTCACATCATTAATTTTTATCTGAAATATATCCAGAAACATCCTAAAAGAATCTCTTATCATAGAAACTCGGGAGCTCTCCCTATTTATCCATTTTACAGGAACCTCCTTTATCGAGTACCCACACTTTTTTGCAATATATAAAATTTCTGCATCAAAACAAAATCCATGTAACCGCTGCAATTTGAATATCTTACGTGCCACATTCTTCTTCAAACATTTAAACCCACACTGGGTATCTTTTATACCACCAAATAAGATAGCCTGTATAAGCAAATTAAACATTCTCCCCATGTTTCTTCTGAAAAAACCTTGTTTCTTTAAAATATTAGATTCCCTTAAAGCCCGTGAACCTATGACTATATCTATACCCTTTTCTAAATAATTAATAAATTTATTGAGCTCATCTATAGGAGTGGATAAATCAGCATCGCTAAATAAAATATACTCTGAAATTGCAGAAAGTACACCCTTCCTTACACTGAATCCCTTACCATAATTGATATCGTTTTTAAGAACTTTTAAACTATGGATTTTTCCTGATAGTCTTAAGGCAATACTGTATGTATCATCGTAGCTAGCGTCATCCACCACAATGATTTCAAAATTATTAAAATTTTTTATTAGGAAATTATGAATATTTGATAATGTTTTTAGGATACACTCTTCTTCATTAAAAGCAGGCACAACAACTGATACGCTATTTTCTATCATTGATTATAAGCTATCTATATCGGGCAGAACTTATAATCTCGTACGGGAAGGAGAAGATAAGTAGCCATAAGGCCATAATTTGAAATTATTTAGTAATTCTATTTTTGATTTCCCAATATTTACAATATGTATAAAACTGATACATACCACTATATAGAGCCAGAAAAAAACCGACAAACCCATCCAAGAATCCCTTTTTTATAAAATAAAATTTGAAAAAACGCTCAATTATTTTTCTGAAACATATTCCTAAATTCATCTTTCTTCCATCCCTGATCCACTTCCTTGCTTCAAAATCTGTCTGATGATTAATTTTCGCAAAGAGGGAGTGGAAATCGGGATAATTGTAATGGATAATATCTCCTTTAAGAGTATAAGTTTTTCCCTCAAGAAATGATTTGGGATGATACTCTGATTCTTCATATCTAAAATTATCCTTTTTAAAAATTTTAAGCTTTGCATTTGGGTACCAACCCCCATGTCTTATCCAATACTTCCCTAAGTAATTCCGATGGGGGATGTTATAGCCTTCATATTTTGGACCTTTAAGAAATGTATCTATTATCTCGTCTCTAAGCTCGGGGGTAATCCTTTCATCGCCATCAAGACTTAAGATGTAATCATAACTTGCCTTAGAGTAAGCAAAGTTACGCTGACTACCCTCCATTTCCCATTTTCTTTGATAAATTTTATCTGTATAGCGTCTTGCAATATTTAAGGTTTTATCAGTACTGTAATCATCAACAATAACAATTTCTTGCACCCAATCTTTTACAGAATCTAAACACTCTGATATGTTCTTTTCTTCATTTTTAGTAAGGATCACTATGGAAATAGGAATTTTATTCATAACTTATTTAAAAAATTCTCCATCTTTTTATTATAAAATAACCATATCTTAATCTCACTGTCATTATATTAATTATACCAATAATTAAGTATCTAAAATTTACCTTTTTCTAATTAAAAAATCTCCCATTGCAAGATATTCTAGGCCACTACCTTCAAACATTACTAAAGCATCCTTTGGTGTACATACTATAGGTTCTCCTCTTCTATTCAAAGATGTATTTATTACAACAGGAACTCCAGTTTTATGATAATAATTTTCTATCACTTTATAAAACTTAGGATTTATTTCTTTTTCTACCACTTGGGGCCGGCAAGTTCCATCGACGTGGACTACCTCAGGAATTCTATCTCTCCACTCAGGATTAACTCTAAAAGATATGGTCATAAAAGGGGCGGGATGATCTGAGTTTAGAATTTCATAAGCAAATGCTTTAAGAATAGAAGGGCAGAAAGGACGCCATTTTTCTCTGAATTTAATCAGAGCATTTATTTTATCAGCCGTTCCTTTCATGGTTGGATTACCCAATATACTTCTATTTCCTAAAGCACGCGGTCCCCACTCCATTCTTCCTTGAAACCAACCAATAATTTCTCCTCTGAATAATAGATCAGCTACAACATCACAGATATTATTTTCGTATGTAAAAGGAAATTTAAATCTTCGTATTTCTTCTTCAATTTCTTTATTGTTAAACTCTGGACCTAAATAAACGTGTTTCATGGGATGAATGTATTCACCTAATTGAGCAGCTACATACACAGCAGCTCCCAGGGAAGTTCCTGCATCATGGGAGGCGGGCTGAACCCAAAGATTTTTTATATAAGGCTGCTCTAACAACACTCTATTGAGAGCAACATTTAAAGCACATCCACCTGCAAAACATAGATTTCCATGATTTCTAAAAATATCTTTTAAATATATATCAATCAATCGTAAACTTATATCTTCGAGCTTCCTTTGCGTTATAGCTGCGATATGTATGTAAGGTTCTGATAAATCATCCCCCTCTCTTTGTAGCCCAAATTGCTCAACCATCTTTCTCGAATAAACCTTATCCACCCTAAATCTTTTATTCCGCTTAACCCACACGTAACTGTCGTTACATTTATAGATTACCTTTTTTTTGTCCCACCAGATAATTTTGTCAAAATTTACCTTTGCCGCATCACCATATGGTGCCATTCCCATAACCTTATATTCGCCATCTTCTCTTCTGAATCCCAGATAATCGGTCATTGTAGAATAGAACATCCCCAAAGAATCAGGAGCTATTATCTCCTTAATCTTAAAAATATCTCTATCTTTAGCACAGCCTAATAAAGTAGATGTTATTTCTCCACCGGCATCAATTGATAAAACTGCTGCATCTTTGAAACCAGAGAAGTAAAAGCTAGAGGCAACATGAGCAATGTGATGTTCAATCCACTGTATTTTTATCTTCCTTACATCAAAATCGCAACTTTCTAAGGTATGCTCAATAAAATTAACCTGGCCTCTTAATTCTTTCTTATTGCGGAAAAACTTTTTATATGCCCGAGATGTCCTTGTAAAAATGGTGCGGAAGAAATATTGGGTTCTTTTATCCCGCAGAGCCTTAAACGACCAAGGGTAAGCAATATAATCTATATCTTGAGGCTCAAGATGTGCTTGTTTTAAACAGAATTTAACAGCATTTATAGGATATTGACCTTCAGCATGCTTAATTCTAGTAAATCTTTCCTCTTCTACGGCAGCGACAACTTTTCCATCAATAATTAAAGCTGCAGAGGAATCATGACCGAAAGGAGCCGCTATCCCTAAAATTTTCATAGCATAACCTTTTCTTCTTCGTTAAAATTACTGCAATTAAATGGTATTATGTATATTTCTTTAAATCACCTATTACCTTTATAATCTCTTCTCTATTTTCTAAACCATTCTTAATTTCTTTTAATGTATAATCATTTTTTACAAAAATAACTTTTTCAAGAAATGACTTAACTTTATATGAGCTTAAGATAACACTATATCTCTTCAAGGTAGAATGCCTCAAATTATTCATTATATTTAATGAACATCTTATTCTTATAAAATGAGGTACGTATTGGAGCGTGCAATTCGTATGTTTAATAGTAAAGTGTTTTTGGTTATGAATAATAAATAATGTATGCTGTTCTCTTAAAAGATGCAATATAAAATCCTCCAAGGAAAATAAATCTATTTTCATAGTATCATCAATTATCAAAAGAATTTTTAGAGGTCGACCCCACCTCTTATAAAATACAACACCTTTTTCTTTTAAAAGATTATTAAGCTCTTTACCCCCTAAAATATCCGAATAGGTTATATTCCTATAATGATACACAAGTGCACCCATTGCCCTCACACACCGAAATCCTGACATTATTGCTCGCATAGAATAATCCCAATCATCATAATAAGCAGGAGAAAACGCCTCATCCAAGCCACCAATTTTATCTATAACGGCCCTTTTTACTAAGAAGCAAAAGCCTCTTGCCCAATCTGTTTCTATAAATTCCCCTCTTTGATCTTTAATTACGTTACTGTAATAATCGTCTAACGTGCCTTTAAATCGTTTGGGCAATTCCCATAAAGGATTTACAATCCCTATTCTATTATCCTTTTGGGCAGTACCCACCATTTCTGAAAGCCATCTAGGATAAACAACTGTATCGTTATTCATAATACACACATAACCATGGTCTGAGTACAACATTGCCTGGTTTACTGCTTTTACCCATCCCAAATTTTCGCTGTTAAATATAACCTCTGCAAAATTCTGCTCTTTAAGATACTTTAAATACTGAATAGTTTCTTTATTACTTCCATTATCTACAATTAAAATTCTATAAGGATATTCAGTAATTTTTAATATACTTTCAATACATTGCCTTGTATAATCTAACTGATCTAAACTGATTATCGCTATGAGGCACTTAATATCCCTGACCATACAATTTCTAATTTATGGTATAGAATAATTTCACTATACATGCTTTCAAAATTATTGACCTATTGTAGGCTCACGTTGACTTTTTGAAATAATTTTATTGCGCCAATCCTCTCTTTTTAAGTTCTGCTTGGGCTTTTTGGGTGTAATCAAAAGCTTTTTCAGTCCCTGACCAGGCAATGAGTTTTTTCATTCCTTCTCTGAATGAAATTTTAGGTCTAAACCATAATTTTTTAGAGATTTTTGAAATATCAGCATAACAGTGTCTTATATCTCCAGCTCTAAAATGATTTAAAACTTTAGGTTTAAAACTTTTTTTATACAACGAGATTACTGTCTTTGCTATATCTAAAATTGTATGGGGTCTACCTGTTCCCACATTAAAAAAATTATAATCTGCTTCTTTTTTATTCATAGCTAGAATATTTGCCTCAACAATATCAGAAATGTAGATAAAATCTCGAGATTGCCTTCCATCCTCAAAAATTAAAGGTAGTCTATTATTCTTTACCCTCGATAAAAATATTGCTGCTACTCCTGTATATGGATTGCTTAGAGACTGACGGGGTCCGTAAACATTAAAGTATCTCAATGCAACAGTAGGAATTTTATAAGCTTGTCCTACTTCTAAACACATCTCTTCCTGAGACCTCTTTGTGGTAGCATAGATTGAGGTAGGAAATAGAGGTTTGTCTTCAGAGGTAGGTATAGCCTTAACCTTACGTCTACACTTAGGACATCTCATTTCCCAATCTCTTCTCTTAAGTTGTTTATCTTCTCTTAGCAAAGGGTAAACAGCTCCACACTCCTTACATCTATAAGCGCCTTCTCCATATATAGACATACTTGATGCAACAATCAGTTTTCTCACATTGTTCTTGGTATTAACCATCAAATCTAAAAGAATACCAGTACCCTGTGAGTTGTGGGAAACATACTTTTCTATTTTGTACATAGATTGACCCACTCCTACCTGCGCAGCCTGATGAAATATTATATCCACACCTTTCAAGGATTTTTTTAACTTCTCTTTATTTCTTATGTCAGCGAAAATATATTCTGCTTCTTTATTTAAATAAGAAGGCTTTTTTCCTAAATGAACTTGGGACTCTAATAAATCATAGGCTCTCACTTTATGACCATCTTTAACCAACTTATCTACCAAATGTGACCCAATAAACCCACAACCACCAGTAACTAATATATTCATTACAATCTTCCTTCCTTTTAAGTAGAATAATGTAATATATTTTTACTCTATTTCCCTATTGCAATCAATCTTACGGATATGGGACCGACATTACTAAATACTTTTATAAGAACGGGAACCCTTAATGGCCTATTTAACAAAAACATAGAAAAGCTAGAGGAATGACGTAAGCTTTTACCTCGCCTCTTTACTCTTCCTTTAATCTTATAAATATCAAAATTATACCCTTTAATGTTATAGGTTTTTCTTTCTATAACTTTAGCAAGAAATTGATAATTTTCCTGGTTTGTATTTATATTCAGATCTATTGTTTTATCAATATTTAAATCAACATTTCTTAAGAAGAAAAAGAATAAAGACAGCGGCTCATAGGTATTAGGAAAGATTACTCTTTTTTCTCCTTCTATATCCATAACATGGTTCTTCTGGTCATAGAATATAACCTTCTTTTCTTTAGGCTTTCCTTGGATTTCTAAAGATTGTATAAATTTCAAAGGAAGAAAATTCTCCGTATCTATAAACGAATCAACCTCTAAATTAACCTTATAAAAAAAATTAAAAAGATTATTAGGTTTGGCAGAAGCTTTCAAATGGTAAACGGACTTGCCATTTAAATTTTCTATATCTTTATCTTCCAGTACAAATTCTCCCGCCGGTATAAATCCCAAATAATCCATTCTAAATATAAATTGATTGATTTCTTTATTACCTAAAGGTAAATCTCTTATAATAACTTCCGGCCTATTTGCATATAAACCTTTAAAAAATACTATCAATAATAAAAGAAGTGATCCACAAACAATTAATTTAAAGATTTTCATTTTTAAACTCCCCTTAATGGATATGAATATAGATATAAATACAGCACTAACGTTTAAATCTATACCTACACAAATATACTATTGTTTGTATATACTAGTTTCGATGTCTTTATATACTTCCTCCTTAGGTAAGAGGGGCTCTGCTACAACTTCGTAAACATCTATTTGACCGACCTCTTGAGATGGGAAGTTTTTTACGAGTTTAAGGCCTGGATTCTTCTCTATTTTATTTAATTCATCTATCCATTCTACAAGCTCTGTTTTTAAATAATCATCTTGGTGAACTAAAACATACCTTACTCCCATCCACGAAAGTACAGAGACAGTAGCATGCTCTGACAATTTAAATAAGCTTTTTGCTACCCTATTAGGATACGTCCCAGGAAGGGTTCCATTGATTAGCGGTTTATGATGTATCGTTTGATAAAATCTATAAAATTCATTAGGGGATTCTACATCTAAGGGATACTCAGCAACAACAATGTTATCAGGAACATCTTTAAGCCAATAATAAACCTGGGGAATCCTGAATGTATATATGCTCTGAGGCGGAAAAAAACCAAATTCAAATATAACGAAAGCAAAAATCAAATAAAAGAACAACCTTGTTATATTCTTTCTTCTTTCTTTAACCATAAAATAAAAGCCCAACCCTCCCAAAATGCTAAGAGAAAAAATCACCAAGATTCCAAAACGCACGTAAGCCCGAATATGAGGAAATACCTTAAAGAGAAAATAGGAGGGGAAAAGAAAGGTTATTCTGCTTATGGAAAAGTATGGATGCAATGAGCAAATTAAAAAGAAAACAAAACAGAAAATACATAGCTCAATTATGAATTTATATTCTCTAAATCTTTTTCTCCTCCTAAAAGCAAGAAACCCAAGAATCAGAGGAAGAAAACCCAAATATAAGGTGTGCTCAGAAATAATATAACCATAAAGAGTAGAACCCATAAGAATCCTTGCTGCTCCACCTAAAATAGGATGATGATAAGGAGGTATTATGTAACTTAAAAGTCTTGCAGTTTGTGTGGAAATCTCTTTTATATCTCGAAAATTAAGCCCCCACCCTTGAGCTGCCTGAATATGGGTACTTCTATATATAAATAAGCAATAATTGAATAACAAAAACAAAGTTAAGAAAAATATAAGAAATTTGGTATTTTTCAATGTAATCAAAAAAGAATTTAGTTTTTTCCCAGAGAAAAATAATTCATACAACAAGAATATAGCTGTAAGCATACTTACAA
>SMTZ1_10035320_pt1 | contig 16951 bp, 19 predicted proteins | sample DeeMarSWOR136_30_FD_25667 | JGI IMG/M metagenome (IMG submission 25667)
AACTCCGGCCTGGCCCATATATTAAAAATTATATACTCAGGGATGGAAATATGGTTGAAAAAATATTATTTTCTTTGGAAAACTGTATGAAATGTACACAAACAAAAGAACTACTTGCAAATAGAGATGATATAAAAATCATAACATATCCACATGAAATTAGTGATTGGAATGATGAACATTTAGATCAAGCTAGATCGCATGGTGTTTTTGAGGACCTACAAAAGACTGCTCCAATTTTATGGATTGATGGTCAAAAAACTATTGGTTATTTAAGAATTAGAAAATGGTTACAGGATAATGATATATAATTGATTAGGCGTTTGAAGAAATAAAACGAAGAAAAGTATAACAAATAAAAGAAATTGAAATTAAAGGACGAATTATTGTGAATAAAATTTTTCCAACAACACCGATTGAAATAACAGATGCAGATATTGATAATAACATCAAAAAATATGATATGATTGTTATTGATTGTTGGGCACCATGGTGTGGTCCATGCAGGATGGTAGGGCCAGTAATTGAAGAACTTGCAAAAGAACTTCAGGGAAGAGTTGTATTTGGTAAACTAAATGTTGATGAAAATCCTATAACATCAACTAAACACCGAATAATGGGCATTCCTACTATACTTGTTTTTAAGAACGGTAATCTAATAGATAGACTCGTCGGAGCTTATCCAAAGGGTGAGCTAAAAAAGAAGCTTGAAACATATCAATAATATTGTGGTAGTACTCAATTTGACTATTTAATTTAGATAAAGAATTAATTATTATAACAATATTAACTCTATTCCTATAAGCTACCTTTATTTTTATAATACTAATAAAGGTGAAAATTAGTTTTTACTACCAATAATCGAAGTAATTTTTTTTAAGTAATTATAGAGATAAGATTTAAATTAAATAGGATATTTAATAACGATAGTGGTAGTATTTTAGAAAAATATATGAATGAGAGTGCAATTCTCACTCTTGCTGTATTTGACCAAAAGGGGAGAATCTATTATAAAAAGGCACCTGTGCATGAATTTAGAGAAATCCAATCTGGATTTCCTGAAAACACACCGATGCTTGCCCCAATATTAGATGAGTTGATCAGCTAAAATTGGAGGTAAAAGAATATGAAAAAGATATTGACCGCCACAATCGTGCTATTAGGCTTGTGTATATCTAGTGCTATCGTATATGCTGAACCGGTTGTTGAAGATGTAACAATAGAACCAGCGGAACCTGAAGTTTTGGGAACAGTGACAATTACTGCAACAATTACTAGTGAGGATGAAATAACCGAAGTTACAATGAAAATCCATGAGTGCGATCCTACTATGTGTATGCCAACAGAAACCTATGAGATGGATTATGTAAACGGAGAATATACAGCCACTCATGACTTATCTTATAATAAGGCAACATACTTTGGATACTCTTTCATAATTACTAGTAATGGAAATGAAACAGAAACCGATTTTGAAAATGTAACCTTGAAACCAGCTGAAAATGGTGGAGACAATGGCGGAAATGGTGGTGACGGAGATGGAAACGGAGGAATTCCAGGTTTTGAACTTGTTCCACTATTTAGAAGAAAGAGATCAAGATGAAATTTCAATTGAAAAGACTTTGGTCTCAAATTCTCATTTTTTTTTCTGTTAATTTAGGAGCTTTAGGTATAAAAACCGGATTTTGTTTTCCTTTGTTTTATTGCCATGCATGTCCTGCAGCTTCGTCAGCTTGTCCCTTGAGGTCTATGGAAAAAAGTGTTTATAAGGGAAATTTTGCTTTAGATCAACTTTTATATCCAATTCTAATTTTAGGTTTTTTTGGAACACTTACTGTTACAAAGAGCAACAAGTGGTCCTGCAAGAAAACTTAAGAAATATCCAATAGTTAAAAAAATCGGTAGACACAGGATAGAACCTTATCTAAGATTCACCAAATATTTTATGCTTATAGGTCTTGTCATTGTGATACCAATATTTATTGGGTTTATGTTTACTGATGTTTGTCCAATAGGGGTTCTTACAGGGACTATCCCAATAATAATTCTAGATCCCTATAAATTTGTACCAAGTTCTTTCTTTTGGCCAGCTATTGGTATATTTATTTTATTTATTGTTTTGATATTTTTGGTAGAACGAGGATGGTGCAGATATTTCTGCCCGATTGGAGCCTTTCTTGCACCATTCAACAAAGTAAGTATGATTCATGTTGATGTTGATCTAGAAAAATGTGTACATTGCAATGCATGTGTTTTAGAGTGTCCTATGGGAATTGATGTTCCAAACATGCACAGAGATCCAGAATGCATTCTATGTGGTAAATGTATAAACATTTGCCCAAGGGATGCAATATCCTGGGGGAAGTTTTAAATGAAAAAATTATTTGCAATTCAGGTAAGCCTCCTCTTAATTGTTTCTGTTACATTAGTTGGAATGCTTTATTATACAGATATTTATGAAGTTACACAAGGGGGGATTGTGGAAGTTTTATGTTTAAGCTGTATAAAGTTATACCCTTTGACATCTACAGATTTTACATTTGATACAGGAAATGGAAAATCACATCCAGATTTTATTTTAGAAAGTTTAAGAGAAGGACCGATTTTTTTGCATTATAGCGAGGATGCTTGTGCAGCATGTGAGGTTATGTTTCCTTATATATTGGAATTTCTAAATGTTCAACCTAAGAAGGATAAATCATATCATAAGGTTACAAGCTTTGAGGATCAACCTGTACCTTATTATTATATTTATCTAGATGATGAAGCAACCTCCCAGGAATGGTTAGATACATTTGAAATTTATGACAAAGACCATATTCATGGTTTACCAATGTTTAGTGTTGTAACAATTAATTATGCTCATAGTGGTATTATTGAACCATACTATACAACTTTATATGGCATATTTGAACAAGATCCTGAAAAAAGAATAGACTTCTTAACAGAATTGATGCAAGAAGCATTTACGTTATATAATGAAAATAAACCTGGGTTTATAAAATAAGTTAAAAAAAAGAAAAATTTTGAAGGAAGAATTCCTTCTTTATTTAGAGTTCACCGCTTTTAACCTTTTGTTTTAATACTTCAAATTGCTCTTTTGTTAGTGTACAGATATTATCCTTCTCTCCAATTATAACCTTATCTTCTCGTACATCAACAACCGGGCATTTGTTAGGTATGCAGAAATCACCAATGCATAATGATACTTTCATCTTGTTATACCTCCCATTATTTTATATTTTAACATATATTAACGGTTATCTTCTTATATAATTTTTGCTAAAATAAGGTTTTTTTTATTAATATATTAAATTATCAATAAGTAAATTTTTAGGCATAACCAGTTATTTTTATATTATCTCGGTTTATTTTTTGTATAATCCTAGGCTTTTCTTTATCTATTTTTTTAACTTCTTTTGTTATTATTTCAACATCAGAGCCAATTTTATTCTGCAAACCATGTATTAAGACAGAGAATATCTCTTCAACAGATGGACCAATGTTTCTTTGTTTTTCATCAATTACCACTTGTAACTCAATTTTTTTTATAGAATGCTGTATTATTAATGCATCCTTCAACTTATTTGTTCTTAGCTCGTATAGGACCTTACTGAAAATTTCTCCAAAGGAAGCTGGAAGAATAATTCTTCCATTTGGTGTGTATAAAGATATATCATCTCTTCCATATATCTTTGATATTAAATCACCAGATAGACCACAGTTACATTTCTTATAAAGAGGGGCAACAATGTCATTTATTGCATCGTATCTTATAACTGGGGTACCAATACCAAATAGCTTTGTTAAAACAATCTTTCCTGCTTCTTCAGATTCAACTGATTTTCCATTTTTTAGATATTCTAAATAAACAAAATCAGACATTACATGAAATTTTCCGTTTTTACATTGAAAAGCAATTGGACCAGATTCGGTTGAACCATATGATTGAAATATTTCAGCATTGAATGATTTTGTCATTAATTCTTTAAGAGAATTGGTGAGAGGAGAACCTGTTGTAGCTATTACTCTTGGAGAAATATCTCTACCTTCTCCCTTTTCTTTTAATAGGGCCAGATGTCCCAACATTCCAACATAGCCACCAATGAAATCAGGTTTAAATTTATTGATTTCCTTAATTACTTTTTCTGGAGGATCATTTGTGTTTAACCACTGCATATTCTTAAATAAGAAATTAGAACTTATCCCTGGTTGTAATCCTCTATAAATATATCCACTCTCAACTGTATGGGGAGCAAAGTCAGCAATAATTGATAGTCTGTCCTTTCTCCAGTCAATTCCATGTTCTTTAATTGACCTAATATATCCAAAGAGACCTAAAATAATGTCAAACATATCAACATAGATAGAAAGAGATTTACCTGTTGTCCCAGATGTTCTAACCTCGATTAATTTATTTCTATCAATATTTGATGAAACAATTCCATCTGGATAATATTGTTTAAAATCATATTTAGAAACCATCGGAAGTTTTTTAATGTCTTCTATTCCTTTTATATCCTCAGGGTGAACCCCTTCTTTTTTATATTTATCATGGTAAAGAGGAACAGTGTATGCAAATTTGACAATTCTTCTAAACTTTTTATTCTGATATTCCCTTAATTTTTCATCTTTTAATCTTCTTAATCTGTCAATATCGACCAGATAACTTTTTAGAACTTTTAATAGGAAAACTGGATTATTAAATGAATTCATTTCTACCTCAGTTTGTTTTGTTAATCATAATTACTTATTTATTGGCTAGGAGGAAGAAAGTTAAAACTTACTGAAAAATTATTATTGAATACCTTTTCAATTCTTCCTACATTATTTGCTCGTCAATTAGCAGCAATTACACCAAAAAAATATTCTGTTGAGGTTGTTGATGAGAGATATTCAAAAATAAATTTCGATAAAAGATATGACTTGGTTCTTATCAATTTCAACCTTTCAAGTGTTCCTCGAGCATATGAGCTAGCAGATATATTCAGAAAAAAAGAAATACCAATTGTGCTAAGTGGGTGGTATCCATCTGTTATGTATAAAGAGGCAAAAACACATGCTGATAGTGTATTAATTGGTAGAAATGAATTAAATTGGCTTGATCTATTAAATGATTTTGAAAAAAATAAATTAAAACCTTTCTATGGACCAAAAAAATATGATAGATCTATTAAAATTCCTCCAACAAATGTAAGACTTCCTGGTTTTGTTTTAACAGGTGCTATTGAAGCAACAAGGGGATGTCCATATAAATGTGAATTTTGTCCAGAAGCAAATGATATTGAGGGTTCTCAATATTTTACAAGACCAGTAAACGATGTTATTGAAGAAATTAAATCTATTCCACAAAAAACAATACAGTTTTATGATAATTCTTTGACTATTAACCCAGATTATAGTAAAACATTATTTAGAAAAATGAAGGGATTAAATAAAAAATTTTTTTGTAATGGAAACATTGATAAATTAGCAGAAGACAAAGAACTTGTACATCTTTCAAAAGAGGCAGGTTGTGTATCCTGGCTTGTAGGATTTGAATCTATCTCACAAGAAACAATTGATGAAAAAGCTGTTGAAAATATCCATAAAAATAAAATGGCGGTAATCGGATCATTTATCTTTGGATTTGACACTGATACAAAGGAAGTTTTCAAAGAAACACTAAAAATTATAAAAGATTTAAAGATTGATTTAGCAGATTTTTGCATACTAACACCATTTCCAAGTACTCCGCTATTTGAGAGATTAAAAAAAGAAGATAGACTATTTGAAAAAGATTTGTCAAAATATACAATGAGAAATGTTGTTTTTAAACCAAAAAATTTTACACCTGAAGAGCTACTAGATGGAGTAAAAGAGATGTATATTGAATTTTATTCAATACAAAATACGGTTAATCGTATTTTTAGAGGTTTAAAACTAGGGATATATCCATTTTTTTTAGTATTGGCAAGAAATGCTGTAGCAAATATGAACAGTAAGATTTTGTATGTATCTCAAACAAAAAAATAAGAGATTTTAGAAGAAAATAGTTAATACATCCATTTCAGCAGAATTAAATTTTCCTGTTTTGTCATATGCAACTACTTTTATTGTATGTTTTCTTGGAAGAATCTTTCTAAATGAACCACTTTTTTCAATAGTATATTCAAAAGGTTCTTCTTCATCTGTATACAATGATTCATTATCTAGGAAGAAATCAACTCTATCAATTCCATCATCATCTTCAACATCCAGTTTTATATCTATTTTACCGACCATTACTGTCTTTTTAGCTAATAGAATTATAAATTTAAAAATTGGTTTTCCGGATATATGTAAAAATTGTGATTCTGGAAGAGTAATTCCTAAAAATGGAGGTAAATTACCACCTTCTACTACTTCTGCTGCAGCAACATTGTCTGCAAAATGGGCATCAAATTCATGTTTATCTCCATTAAAATCTTTATCTTCCGGATCAGAATAACTTTTTACTCCCTTTGGGTTATAGATTGCTGCAAATATAATTAGATTTTCCGGATCTAACTCAGTGGAATCTATTGTTTTTGAAAAATTCATTAAATCTTTAGAAGGAATTTCTACATCTTCATCTGCAATAATACTATGAGATCCAAAATGAAATGGCTTTTTGCTTGCATCTAACCAATATTGTGTAATAATCTCTGCTAAAAAAATCCGTAAATTTCCCTTATAGTTACTATTTCCATCGTTTTTTATTTTGCCATTAATTCTTATTTCGCTTTTATTTTCATCCCACTCTGCAGTCACATTTATATAGATTGATGAAAAGTCTCTTGAAGCAGCTTCTTTTATGTTTTTTTCCATGGTAGCCAAAGCTTCATCTGTTGCTCCAAATGAGGTTCTAAATCCTCCATCTATATAAACTGATGGATATGCCCAATAATTGTAATGTTTTTTACCATATTCTGCAGTTTCTGTTTGATCCATTATTAGACTAATATAATAAAATGGATATTTTCCCGCTTCATATAGCTCATGTAATTTTTTACTAATTTTAAGACAAGGATGACAATCTGCACCTGTTGCCTCTTCTATAAAAACAAAATGTGTTGAATCCCATGGGTATTTTTCTTTATTACCACCATTTCCATCATCGCTTTCATTTCCATCTTCTTCAACCGGTTCCCCTTCCACTTCATATCTATCAATTTTTGGTTTATTACCACATCTAGGTTCTGTTAAAAATATGGCATAAGCAGATGATACAACTAAAATGATAACAATTAATATTGCTATATTTCTAAATAAAGGTCTCATTGCAATATTACTAAATAAAGGTCTCATGTTTTATTATTAGAAGACATTGTATATATAAATTTAACTATTATCTACTTTTTTATATTATAATGAGATTTTTTCCCCTTTCTTCAAGGCATTAACAGATTTATCAGCGATTTCATCTAGTTTATCTTTGTCCATAACAGCCTTACGTGCTCTTATATTTTGCTCCTGTATAGCTTTTTTTGCTTCATCCCTGCGTTTTCGCCTTTCACCCTTAATAGATATAATCTTAGATCTCATCTCATATGCTTTATCATGTATCTTTTGTGCTTCATTTCTTATTTCAATATATCGTTCATGCTTTTTATTAGATTCAGCAATAGATAAAGAAAGCTCATTTACTAGCTTAATATACTTCTCATGTTTCTTCTGATTTTCTTCATAATATTTTTGAACCAAGGTATGCTGCTCATCAGCCTTTTTAAAAAGTTCATCTATTGCGTTATCTTTATCTGTTATTTCTATTTCTACAAGTTTCTGTTTTTCCATTAGTTTCTTTGTTTTTTCATACTCTTCTTTCTTTTCCCGAATTTTGTCGATTAAATCATTTTCTTCTGCTGAACTCATTGGAACTGTTTCTTGTCTGTATTCAAGCATCTGAACATCGGCTTTAAGTTCCTCTACACGTAGAGGAAGATTCTTGAAAACCTCACCTTTTTTCTTTCGTCTAGCATCAATTAGTTTTTTAGCTTCTTTTTGAAGCTTATTACGCATATCCTTATGATATCTCATCTTAGAAACTAGCTCATCCCTCTCCTTTTTAATTATGTCCGCCTGTTTTTTTAGGTCTTTTCTACTTTCATTTATCATATCCCGTTCTTCACGGATAATTTTAGCCATATCGTTGAGTTCGTTTCTCTTTTCTATATAAGCCTGAAACTTTTTTTCTGCATCTCTTAACTGTTCGGATTCCTTTTTATCAACAGGTTTTTTTACCATAAGAAACACTAGATGTAATTACTAATTTGATACGCCGAATCACTTTACTACTATATTAACCTCATTTTTACCATTTTCGGCAATCCAAGGTATCTCAATTTCGGCATATCCTTTACGCGGAATAGTAATATCATCTACTTTATTCTTTTCCTCACCATTAATATATAAAATAACAGAAACATTATCCATAGATACGTTTCCAATGTTATTGATTCTGAAGGATGTGTTAATTCTATCTCCTTTCCTGAAAATCTTTGGCCAGCTAAATGCTCCAATTATTTTTAACTCTGGTTTCGAATCCTTAATAGAGGTAACTGTTGACAATTCCTCTTTTTTCTTTTTATCTATAGGATTTACCACAATCTTTACTTCTACCCAATCATCTTTTTTTATGTAATCTGTTGGTTTAACAGATAAATCGATTGATTTTGTTTGTTTGGGGCCAATAGTAATATTTTCAGTATCAACTGAAATGTCCCATCGTCCCGAAGATGAATTTACCTCTTCTGCTTGAATCCTATAATTGTGCTTATATTTTGTTGGATTTCTGAGAGTTACTTCAAATTCGGCTTTATCATCTGGGTCAATTTCTTTTATCCTATCTAGACAAATGATTTCAATATATTCTTTTCTGATAAAGAATATTATTGGTATTAAAAATATTAAAATTATGAATATTATTACAAATATTAGAAAAGCTGCTGCATAATCTCCAAGGAATTCATCAAGACCGATATCACTTGACACAGATTCAAAATAATTATATATATGTTCAAAAATATTTGGGCCAATTACTTTAGTAATTACCCTTGCTGTCCAAATTATTTCCTTTTCATGCCTTATACTTTCCTTTGATGTTATGTTAAGTTCTAAAACATCATAACATATTTCAGAATCTTCTGGAATCACCATTTCCAACTCTTTCAAGTTCTTCTTCATTATATAATATATCGACATCAAAATTATGCTCTGAAAAAGCCTCAAATTCGTAGCTATCGTACCAGAAACCTGTATTTTCATTTTTTATTTTAAACTTATAAGTTCCACTTGTGCCATGTTTAATTTCCTTGTCAGGAGGAATCTTTAAATCTATGTAATAATCAACTGCATCATCTGATACTTCAACATCTACTTTTTTACTAACAAAACCAGTTTTTCCAGTAATGTTAAAGAAAAGATTTATTTTATCATTATATGCTGAAATATTATTATTTGTAGAATTAACAAATATGAAAATTATTTCTCTACTCTCATTATCAATCTGAATTTTATTGGGATACTCAATACTCCAAGTTTCAAGATCATCAGGATTTTTTGGTGTTACTTCGATTTCCAGATTTTCCTCTCTATATTTACTGTAGATGTATAGTGTGAATTTTGCACTTCCACCAGGAACTACATCTTTATCTTCCAGTTCTTTTTCAATTATGATATTATCAGTTTCTGTAAAATTAAAAGTAATTGAAGATGGAAAATCTGCTGAACCACATAAAAGCTTAACTTTTCTAAGAGGGTAGATTAGTGGCATTCCACTAGAAGTAATGGATAATTTTAAATTATGACCGTTCCAAATTTCTTTTCCAGCTAAGTCAAATTCAAATACTGTAGGGCTGCCTGGACCTTGGGATATAAATTCAAGTATATTTGTTCTATCCACTTTTTCCTGAACTGATGCGATAACATCTTCATTATCATATAGAGTTGCATTAACAGTAATTTTCCTTAAGATTGCAACTTTTGGGTAATATACAAACAATTCTGCTGTTGCATTATTGATTATCTTGTTTCTACTGAAAGTAAAACCCTCCCATACTTGAGGATCCGAAGATAAAGTAAATCTAGATTCCTTATCATCTTCAGGTTCATCTAAAACAAGCGTTTTTTCTTCAGTTAAATAATATTTAATTAAATCATTATCTTTTTCTTCTGGAGGAACTACATTCATTTCGATATAATAAAGCCATGTTGTAAACCAATATAACCACTCTTCTGAATTTACACCTGGTTCATAAGGGTCCATTGAGAAAAATTTTGTTGGCCAGGTCATAACTGTACCATTTGGAATTTCCTTCTCCATAGTTACAAAAGATTCAGATTGGAATTCTTCATCATATAGAGCGCTGTGAAAGTAAAGAGTTTGATTTTCTCCTGAAGATAAAGGAAGTATAACCGATGATGGGTAATCTTTAGAATTATAAACAAATGATGAAGAACTGAAAGAATTAGCCAAGCTTCCAAATTCTTCAGCAGAAATCCCAAATTCTTCTGCGGTACCTAATATCTGCATTATAATATCGCCGATTTGAGCTAAATTTTCATTTCCACTTTTATTTAAAAACTCTGCTACTTTTTTTGCACGTTCTTGTAATTTCTCCTGGTACCTTTTCTCTATTATATTACCAATAGGTTTACCAGTTTGGATTACTTCAACTACGAATATTAAAATTTCTCCGTCGCTTAGATTATACTCAATATTTTGTAAAGTAACGTTTATTTTTTGTACTGTTTCACCAAAAAATTCCTGTTTAATTGTTCCTGTAGTATTAGCATTTTCCAATTTAGTTGCTTGAAAAGTATCAATATCTAAGGAGTAAATTGAAATTTCTAGATCATCATTCCATAAAGTTTGCGTTGACAATGTTGAAGAGAAATAAAGATTAAATTCAACATCTCCTTCAATTTGAATTGATTTATTACCATAATATTCATACCATCCAGCTGTAATATAAGGATGAAGTCCAGTTAAATATAAGATTTCATCAAACCCATCTCCATCAATCGCTTTTACAGAATTTGGAGAAATATAGAGAATTGATAGTGAGCTAACAATTAACATAAATGTTATAAAAAATGTCCTGAATTTTATGTTACCTTGCATTCTGTTATCTCACCTTTATACTTAAGTTGGTACTATTTATATATAAATTTTTGTTTACAATAGTTACCATTTTTATTTATGAACCCCTATTATCTACGTTTAAAATAATATAATTTGTATTTAATAAATATTTTGATAATTTTTTATTATTTGATAAATTTTTATTATTCAGATTAGTTGAAATATCAAAAAGTTTATATCTCTATTCAAACAAACATTAAATATTGGATAAAACATCCAAGAAAAGGCACTCTAAAAACAAAGGTGTTAAATGAGGAGAAAAATATATTTAATAACTAGATTTAATTTCAATAATATTCTGTTTTTTTTATGTTTAATATTAACAATTAATGTATTTTTTAGTGAAAACATATTTGCTGCTGAAGGTGATAATTTAGAGATAGTAGCACCTGATGAGATCTATGAAGAAGAATATTTTTCAGTTAGTGTAATGGATCCGGATATATTAGAAGAATCACCTTGGTTAATAGATGTAATAATTGAATTTAATGGATATTTGTATCAAATTAATGAAACTGCTGAAGTAGAGATTCAAGCTCCTTTTGTAAATCAGGATACAAATTATATAATAAAGGCGTTCAAAGAAGGATATCAAACGACTAACAAGACAATAATTGTTCGAAATACTGAAATTAAAGTTTTATTTATATCTCATGATGATTTTGTTGTAGATGCAGGTGAACGATTTTCAGTAACAATTACTGAAAATGATAAAAATGGTGACCCTGTTGTTGGTGTAAGGATAGCAATTCAGAGCTTTGGACAACCAGCTTTCACAGATGATAATGGACGTGCATGGTTAACTGCTCCAGAGGAGTGGGAAAAGATTACAATACTTGCTTCAAAGGATGGTTATGTAAATGGACAAGTTCAGATGGAGGTTAATATTCCTCCTACTTTATTTGATTTTATAATTAGAAATCGATATTTTACAATATTTATTGGGACAATTATTTTAATCTTTGTAATCTTATTTGTAAATCTTAGACAAAGATTATCAATAACATCTAGAGCAAAAGAAATATCAAAAGATAAGCTTGATAATAAATATGAAAGTGAACTTGGATTAAATAAGCCAAAAGAAAATCCTGAAAGTTATTATTATGAAAAAGAGAATATAAGAGTAAAACCAGACAATGACTCAAAGGTTGAAGAAATAAGAATTACAAGACCTTACAAAGAAAAAGAAGTTGTTCCGGTAGAAAGTAAAAAAGATGAAACTGAGAAGATTATTGATAAAAAAAGGAGGCAGAAACGCGACTATGATTGGTTTGAAGGGACTGATGATTTAAGATATGAAATAGACAGAATCACTGGTGAGATAGATGAAGAAGGGATTGATAAATGGTTTGAGGGAGTCGACCATCATAAAGATAAGATTACTAAAAAAATGAAGAAAAAAGACAAGAATACAAAAAAATAAATATTATAGGAAGTAGTTTTTAAATATAACTTTTTAATTAACTGAAAATTGATGGCTAAAGAGAATAAATTAATAAAAGAATTTTATGAACTCAAGGTTAGTCAATTAATGGATAAAAGAGTGTGGGATCTTCCATTAATTGTAGAAAATGAGGATATTTCCCATGTCCTGTCTATTCTTGGTGCTAGGAATCATATTTGGGTTGTTAAAGATAAGGAAAAAAAAGAACTTGTAGGTGTTATAACAGAACACGAGAATGCCAGATATAAGATCTATTCAGCATGGTACTGCACGATCAGCAGGAGAAGTAATGGCAAATAAGATTATAACCTGCAAAGCGGATGAAAAAATAATTGATGCTCTTATGAGAATGGTAAAATATAGACTTAGAAGGTTACCAGTTATACAAGATAAAAAAATCATTGGTGAACTTACTCTTCATCAGTTAATTAGAAAATACTATGGTGCAACTCAATATCATCCGATTATAGAGGATAAAGAAGGTTGATATAAACGGAGGAATTATTTAGCGTTTTATTATTAATAGCTATAGCTCTAATATTTGCCAGAATTTTAGGGTTTTTATTTCATAAATTAAAACAACCTGTAGTAATCGGTGAGATAATTGCTGGTATAATCTTAGGTGGTATTGCAATATTTGCGTTTTCAGGCCAAAATATTAGTTTTTTTGGTTACGTATTTACTACGCCTAATCTAACTAGTATCTTCCAATCTTCAGAATTTGTTCTATTTGCTGAAATTGGAATATTATTTTTGTTATTTATATCTGGACTTGAAACAAGTATATCAAAGTTAAAAAAGACAGAGAAAGCATCAACTTTTGTAGCTTTTGGAGGAGTAATATTTCCTTTAATATTTGGATTTTTATGTGGTATTTTGTTTAATTATTCTGTTATAGAAAGTATAGTAATAGGATTGATACTTACAGCAACATCTGTTGGTGTATCTGTTAGAACATTAATGGATTTAAATGTTTTAAACACAGATGTTGGTGCTACTATTCTAGGTGGAGCGGTTATCGATGATGTAATCGGAATTATACTGCTTACTTTTGCAATGGGTATCGGATCTTTAATAGACGCGGTTTGGATTGGTATTAAAATTGCTATTTTCTTCCTAGTATTTCTGTATATTGGATTAAAAGTTATAGATAGGGTGCTTTTAGTTGGTGAAAAATTAATCCTACCAAAATCTTTTCTTAGTATTACTCTAGCAGTTCTTTTTTTATATGCCTTTTTTGCAGACGAGGCAGGTATCTCAGGTATAATTGGTGCATTTGTTGCAGGAATTATTATTGGACAAAATGTAAGATCAAAAAATATTATAGAGGATATAAAAGCTATTGGCTATGGATTTTTTATACCAATTTTCTTTGTTTATGTTGGATTGAATCTCTGGAGTAGAGAAAATATAGAAATCACTTCTTATGTTACTATTATAATGTTTATAATTTTTATTATCTCTGTTAGTATTATTGGAAAGATTATTGGATGTGGAATTGGCGCAAAGCTATCTGGTATGAGCAACATTGAGTCCTTACAGGTAGGTGTTGGAATGATTCCTAGAATGGAACTTGCTCTAATTATTGTTACAGCAGCTATATCTCATGGTATTTTAACTGGACAGGTGGCTCATACATTACTATTAACTACAATAATTCTTACAATTGTTACATCTATTATAACTCCATTCTTGATTAAAGCTACCTTTAAAAATAATACATAATTAATAGGAATAATCATGAACTATCTATTTGAGTTATCTAAACAACATAAAACACTTCCAGCTGCTGAGATTTTAGAATGTTTACGCGCAGAAGATATAAAGTTTAAAATTTTAGAATCAAACGAGGATATATTAATAATTGAAACCAATTCAAATGAAAAAAAATTTGAGGATATTTCAAAAAGATTATCTTTTACATATTACATTGATAAGTATCTTTTTTCATGTTCACCAACTTTAATTGATATAAAAAAAAAAGCCCTGAATAATAAGATTGAAGAACCTGGTTCAATAGCAATAAAATATAAAAACAGATCTGTAAAAATAGATTCACGACCAATTATTAAGACTTTAGCCGAGATATATACGCCAAATAGAATAGTGAGTCTTGACTGTCCAGATATAGAGGTACGCGGATTGATTACAGATTCAAAAGTTTATGTTGGTTTAAAAATTGCTGAGATAAATAGAAAACAATTTGAGGAAAGAAAAGTACAATTCAGACCTTTTTTTTCACCAATTTCTCTGCATCCAAAAATTGCTCGTGTAATGGTCAATCTTTCCTTAATAAAAAAAAATGAGATATTGCTAGACCCATTTTGTGGAACCGGTGGTATATTAATTGAAGCTGGAATTATCGGAGTAAAAGTGGTAGGAGGTGATATTGAAGAAAAAATGATTGAGGGTTGTAAAAAAAATTTGGATTTTTATAAGATAAAAAACTACAAGTTATTTTGTTCTGATATAGGAAAAATTGGAAATTATCTTGATAAAGTTGATGCTGTTGTAACTGATTTACCCTATGGAAAATCAACTACGACAAAGGGGGAAGAAAAGCTTAAACTTTATGAGAGGGCATTTGAAAATATTTCAAAACTTTTAAAAGAAGAAGGGAAAGCTGTGATAGGATTATCAAATAAAGATTTCATATCAATCGGGGAAAAATATTTTTTACTTTTAGAAAAACATGATTATGTGGCACATAGAAGCCTTACTCGTCATTTTGTTGTATTTCAGAAATAACCACAATGCTTTTACAATAAATTATTATCTTAGTTTTTAATGACGCAGCTTAAAATAATTTTCCTTGGAACGTCTGGAAGTTGGCCTACAATTAAAAGAAGTGCTCCATCAGTTGCTATTAAGAGAGGCAGTGAGGTGTTACTTTTTGATTGTGGAGAGGGTACTCAACGTCAACTTCAAAAATCAAAACTTAGTTATATGCAGATATCAAAGATTTTTATAACACATTTTCATGGGCCAAAGGGCATGATTAAACTTGTTAACCAACTCTTATCATTAGGATATTTTGCACCCAGTTATTCTATAATTGCCCACGAGTTAGATCAAGGGTCAAATCTTGAATTTAAGGATTATAAAATAAACGTTTTAAGGGTAAAACATGGAGTACCTACAATTGCTTATTGCCTTGAAGAAAAAATACGACCTGGAAAATTCAACAAACCAAAGGCATTAGAGTTAGGAATACCAGAAGGACCACTTTTTAGTAAACTTCAAAGAGGAGAGACTATAACTCTGAATAATGGTAAAAAAATAAAACCAAGTATGGTTCTTGGTCCGCCTAGAAAGGGTAGGAAAATAGTAATATCAGGAGATACGAAACCTGTGAAAGAAATGATTGATTTTGCAAGATTTGCTGATGTTTTGATCCATGAGGCAACGTTTGATTCAAGTTTTGAAGATATCTCAAGTGATTATGGGCATTCAACAGCTCAGCAAGCTGCAACAATAGCAAAAAAAGCAAATGTGGAAAAATTATTATTAACTCACATAAGTCCTAGATATCTAGATAGTAGCTTATTACAAGAAGAAGCAATAAAGGTTTTTAAAAATTCTTTTGTTGTTAAGGATTTCCAAGATTTTGAAGTAAAGCTCAAAAATTAAAAAAAACATATTATGGTTTATTAGACCTGTTGGTAAACTTAGATATAGTGGTACACTATTACTTCTTAATAGAAATCTAAAAAAATGGATGCATGGAGTTATGATTTTATGAGAGGAATTGTTAAAGATATGATTGAATGTGAATTGGGTAGACCTCTAACTAATGAGGAAGAAAATATTGTGGATGAACATACGGAAATCGTTACCGAGCTTTACAGACTCGATAAACGAAGAAAAGAATTAGTTCAAAAAATAGTTGATATGAAAGACATATCAAAAAAGTTACCAGACTAACCATTAATTAATTATGCTTTTTTTTATAAAGAGATATTTGACCTTGAAAAAGTTTGTTAAATCATAATTTTATTAAGCAGATTATACTATTATCTTTTTGATTTTTATGGAGGAGCGACCGTCTTACGATGAATATTTTATGGAAATGGCTCATGTAGTTTCAAAGAGAAGTACATGTTTAAGAAGAAAAGTAGGAGCATTGCTTGTTAAAAACAAACATATTCTTAGTACTGGATATAATGGAGCTCCAAAAGGTCTCAAACATTGTTCTGAGGTTGGATGTCTAAGAGAAAACTTAGATGTTCCATCTGGGGAAAGACATGAACTATGTAGAGGACTTCATGCCGAACAAAATGCAATTATTCAAGCAGCTGTTTTTGGAGTTTCAATAAAAGATTCAACGCTATATTGCACTAATACTCCATGTGTTGTATGTGTGA
>SMTZ1_10003130_pt1 | contig 16950 bp, 18 predicted proteins | sample DeeMarSWOR136_30_FD_25667 | JGI IMG/M metagenome (IMG submission 25667)
CAACATTCTCATTTCGTTAGCCGGAGAACCAATGGAAGCAACTAGACACATCGTAGAAGCCGCGAGAATAAGACACTCTCTAGGGTGACACTTTTCAAATTTTTTGATTATTTGTTAAAAGGAGTCTTCAGTTTTACTAAACAACTGGAGAATCTCACTTCCGTTGCCGGTTATACTGTAGACTTTCGTTGGAATCCCTCCCTTCTCGACTTTTTGAGAGTAGCAATCGAACAAGTACTAAAACTGACTTGATAGACAAGTTAAAGCGGTTTAGGTATCTTGGTTAGAACTTCCTTGTTATATCCTCCGAAAACATTAGCAGCATGCTTCAAGTAATCGATTTCCTCAGGGTCCAAGCCCAGCAATTTAGCTGTAACCGCATCTGCTTCCACTGAGTTTTTACTACCTACAAAAACGTCCAATTCTCTTATCTCGTTAATCCAACAACAAGGAGAAAAGAGGCTTCGGTAAATTTTGTTAATGTCTATGATGCTTTGAGACAACCTTCTGTCGTTTTTGCCGTGCCATTTGCGAGAACGTGTAGGGTCAGGAATCAAGCCGAACAGGTTTTTGGTTGAGAGTGACACTTGTTCGCGGGTTCGGCGACTGTCGCTTAGGCTGATGAGAGTACTACCTTTAAGCTCGTAGACCCTAGTAGGCACAAAGCCGTACATTTTTTGGCTGACCAACACTCCATACTTAGAATCGACAAAGTCTCTAACTTCATCAGCATCAAGAGTTCTGTTTGACCAAACTTCTTCTGTAACATTTATGTATTCGACGTCATGTTTTGCTAAAACTTTGTCAATGCCACTAAATCTGAGAAACCACTCATCCTGCTCCTTAATCCATTGCCACTTGGCTTTAGCGTTTTTGGGAGTAATAACCTCCTTCGGCTCTGATCCAGTGTTAAGCTCATTACGCCATGCGCTGTAACCCTCAATCACTTTACTTCTACCCTTCAGAGCAGAAAAAAGCCAATCCAACGTCTCAGCAGAAGTGAACATGTTTGCATTAGCCCAATTTGGCTTCACCGCAAAAATCACCCCCTTAATGTCTATTCCTTTAAGAAAACGACGAAAATCTTCCACTCCAGTTATTCTACCGGCAACCACCATAGCCCTACATCTCTACGAAACTACAAAATACACCATACCTAGATTAATAAAATAATACTTTGCCCCACTAAACCCGAATTCTTGACTTTCTTGGGCGCAATATGCGCAAGGTTTCCTTAGCGACCATGTTTTTCAAGCGCAGATCTCAATATTTCAAAGTCCTCCCTCAGCAAATCCTCATACTTTATATTGTACAACGCTGCCGCAGGATGAAACATGGGGATGGCGATGACAGGAAAACCGAAAGGACTAATCTCATATACTTTCCCGTGAATCTTCGTTATACCGTTCACCTCGATTCCTACTCTGGAAAGAATATAAGCTGCTGAATGTCTGCCTAACATAGCCAAAAATTTAGGTCGAATAGTTTCAACTTGGCGAGTCAAATACAAATTAGTACAAGTATTAATTTCATCTGATCTCGGGTCACGATTCCTTGGTGGGCGGCATTTAACAATATTGGTTATATACACTTCATCTCGAGAAAGCCCGATTTTATCTAACAATTCGTCAAGAAGCTTTCCCGCAACACCCACAAAAGGCAACCCCTTCAAATCCTCTTGCCTTCCGGGTGCTTCGCCGACAAACATGATTTTAGCGTCGAAATTTCCATCGCCAGGAACTGCGTGCTTACGTTGCTTCCACAGTCTACATTCAACGCAGACTTTTGCTTCTGAGTTGATTTTTGCTATCAATTTTTCTTTTGACATCAAAACTCACAGCTGTCTTAACTAGCGAAAAGTTTTCGTCTTTAGTTGTTACGAATCGTTTATTTTATCCATCCAGATGACCCACGTCTTCTCCGACACTGTAGAGAAAGATGCGGGCCGAAGACGGACCTAAGCGTTGAAATCTGTTGCTAAGCTCTCTAATCACTAAAGAATAGTTCATTGATTTGTCAAGGCTTTCAAGATATGAATTGAACGACTCCCACCGCTTTTTAATTCTCTCGAATTCTTTTGCATTGTTTATGGTAGCCTCAATCTTGCGCCTATTTCGCACTATCGCTTTATCCGCCATAAGTCGCGCCAAATCATCATCACCGAATTTTGCAACCTTCTCAATGGAAAAGTTGGCAAAGGCCTTTTTGAAGTTCATCCATTTATTGCTAATCATCTTCCAGCTTAAGCCCGCTTGAAAGATAACTCGTGTCATGTTCTCAAAATACGCATCATCATTTGACTGTTGGTTTTTTCTGTACATCCAGCCTGGAGGACGCCAACTTGACTTTTTCACAACGCATTCTCTCCAATACGTATTTGCAGATTTCAAATAAAAGTAGTTTTCCATCTCTGTGCTCAACGGATACTTTATTTAGTTAAAAAGCGGAACAAATCGAGAGATTAACTATGCCAACTTTTGAACACACATACAAAGATGTCAAAATAAGAGTAGTTACGGGCGACCTAACAAAACAGAAAGTTGACGCCATCGTAAATCCTGCCAATAGTCAGATGTTTATGGGCGGCGGCGTAGCAGGAGCAATAAAACGCGCAGGAGGAGCAGAAATTGAAGCAGAAGCATTAAATAAAGCCCCAGTACCTGTAGGAGAAGCCACGGCCACAAAAGCAGGACGACTTCCAGTAAAATTCGTTATCCATACGCCTACCATGACTAGGCCGGCAATCCACATTAACAAAGAGAACGTAAAACTGGCTATGCAAAGTGCCTTAAAATGCGCTCAAAGACTGAAAATCAGGAGTTTAGCATTTCCAGGTCTAGGCACAGGTGTCGGAGGAATCTCAATGAGAACAGCAGCAAACGTCATGATGCTGCAATTGAAGCAGCATATTGATAAATCGACTATGTTGACGGATGTGATATTCGTCGGTTATCGAGATGAGGCGACAAGGGAATTCGAAAATGCCTTACTGAAAACCTTCAGAATGTCGGACTAATCTAACAAACTCAAGATTGCGCTTCCAAGAAACGTCGGAATGTCGGAACATTTGTTGTCTGAAAGGATTTATCCGACAGTGTTAAATACCACATAGTCCTAGAAGCATATAGTGATGTTGTTATGTCGAGCAGCACTGGTAAAAAGCCAGCAAGCGGAAAGGAATTTATCCGACAGTTAAGTGAAGCTATTGTCAAACAGATTCAAAAAAAGAAAAGACCGACTATCGCTGGCACTGCAAAAATTCTGGATATTCACAGAGACACACTATACCAGTGGATGAAAGAATTCGACGTGAAGTTTAATCAAGTTTACAAAGAAACAGTGATGTCTATGAAAAAAACAGCAACTGAAAGACCTGTCTATCTAATTGGAGAAGCTTTAGTGGGCGAGGGAGATGAAGTTGCCCACGTGGACCTGTTGATTGGCGACAAGGATGGCCCAGTGGGCGAAGCCTTTGCCCAAGGCATGTCAAATCTGTCAGCGGGACACACACCTCTCCTTGCGGTGATCAGGCCGAATCTTCCCCCAAAACCTCACACCCTTCTAATCCCAAAAGTGACAGTTAGAAATCTTGAAGAAGCAGGCAAAATATTCGGTCCAGCACAAGCAGCCGTAGCAAAGGCCGTAGCTGACTCTGTTGAGGATGGAGTAGTTCCTATAGACAAAGTAGAAGATTGGGTAATCATGTGCAGCGTCTTCATTCACCCTAAAGCCAAAGATTACAGAAAACTTTACCATTACAACTATGGTGCTACGCGGCTAGCACTGAAAAGAGCCTTAGCTAAGTATCCATCCCTCGACAAAATTATATACGATAAAGACAGGGCGAAACATCCCATAATGGGCTTCAAAGTGCCTAGACTTTGGCGACCACCATATCTACAAATCGCTCTAGACATTCCAAGCCTCAACAGAACAAAAGACATAATACAGCAACTCCCAGAGAGCGATAGAATAATCCTCGAAGTAGGCACACCACTTTTGAAGAAATACGGTGTCAGAGTAATCAGGGACCTAAGAGAAGTCGCAAAAGACATATTTATCATCGCAGACTTGAAAACTTTAGACGTTGGAAAAGTAGAAGCAGACTTGGCATTTGAAGAAACTGCCGATGCTGTCGTGGCAGCAGGAGTGGCTGCGAAAGAGACACTTGACAGTTTCATTTACGAAGCGAAAAAACTTGGAATATATGCAGTGGTGGACATGATGAACGTCGAGGATCCTGTCAAGAAGCTTAAAACACTGGAGGAACTGCCTAACATAATCATTTTGCATCGTGGTATAGACATGGAAACTGGAAGAACACTTGGATTAGAACACATTAAGGAGCTCAAGCAAGCCTTTCCAGATCAAAAATTCCTAGTTGCTGTAGCAGGAGGCATAATTCCAGAAACTGCAAACGAAGCACTGAAAGAAGGCGCCGACATCATTATTGTAGGACGATATATAACCCAATCTAAAGACATAAAACGTTCTGCAAGAGAATTCTTAGAACTAACAAGACTGATGAGAGAAGACATAGACCTTTACAGAGTCCATGTGGAATGATAGATTAACACTTGCGGGCTAAACTGTTAAAAACAACATTGACCTAAAGAGTTGCCACGTCACGTCTCTCTGAATGGGAAAGGTCATGGTAGACGCTATAGCGGTTTTCTCAATAGTGGCTGCTATAATTGCCATAGGTTTTCTAGCAAACCTGTTCTTCAAGAAGGTTGGGCTTCCAAGCAGCCTGTTTCTAATTCTAATAGGTATAATTTTAGGCCCTCTTCTGAAGGTCTTTTCTACAGCAGAACTTGACCCTATAACGCCTTTCTTGACCACTCTCACCTTGATGATGATTCTTTTTGAGGGCGGACTCAACATGGATATATACAAAGTTATCTCGCAAAGTTTTAGAGCAGCTATCCTTGCAATCTTGTACATCATTTCTGCAGCAGCATTTGTCACGTTATTTGCTCATTTCCTTTTACATTTTCAGTGGCTCGAAGCATTAATGTTAGGTCCTATGACTGCTGGAACAAGTTCCGTAGTCATAATACCAATAGTCTCAAAATTAGACATCAACAAAGAAGTTGAAATCACGTTGTCGTTGGAGTCAACAATAACGGACGTGTTGAACATTGTTTTAGTGTTGGCTATTCTACAAACCTATGTAAGCGGACTTGTTGATATTCAGCAGACTCTCATTACGATTCTAGGAAAATTCGCAATAGGCGCGGTTTTCGGCGCTGTTGTCGGTATTGTGTGGATTAGAATGCTCTACGTAGTAATGAAGGAAGAGTATACTTACATGCTTACCATCGGTGTTCTCATTGGTTGTTACGCAGCTTCTGAAATGTTTGGAGGAAGCGGTCCACTATCTGCTCTTCTCTTTGGTCTCATGTTGGGAAATGATAGGGAGATTTTCAAGACGTTGAAAATCCAATTAGACTTGGGTTATTTGAGTGAAATCAAAAACTTCGTAAAACGAACTCAAGGAGAGCTTGCATTTCTGATACGCGCGTTCTTTTTTGTCTTTCTGGGGCTCATTTATGGTGTAGGTGGAGGTGAGTTCCCAGTATGGGTAGGCATTCTTATAGCCGTAGCAATTGTTTCAGTAAACCTAGTGTTTCGACACGCCGCTGCGACTGTTGCTACTTGGAGGAGTAACATGTTTCAATATCGTCATTTTATGACCTTTATGTGTGGAATAGGATTGGCTAATGCAACTCTTAGCATTCTGTTGTATCGAGAGTTAACTCCGACCGTGGCTTATGCTTATCTATATCCCGCCATAGCAACAAACGTGATCATAGTGACAAACATAATTACTTCCATAGCACCATTCTTAATAAAAGTCCGTAGATAAACAACTGGAATACCTATAATGAACAAGTTAATTGCTTTCGGTAAGTTGGTTCGACCCATCAACTGTGTAATGGTGGGTTTCGCCGTAATCGTAGGTGTGGCACTTGCTGGGAAAGAAATGCTTTTTCAACAACTTCCGAATTCATTATTTGGCTTCTTAACCGGCTTTTTCTTAACAGGTGCAGCCATGGCTATAAATGACTATTACGATAGAAAAATCGATGCCATAAATGAACCTAACCGACCGATTCCAAGTGGAACAATAAGCCCTAAAGAAGCATTGATGCTAAGTTTCATTTTCACATTTATTGGTCTTGCAACAGCCTTGTTGACGGGTAAAACTCCAAATTGGCAATGTCTAACTATAGCTTCAGCCTCATGGGTTATTGTCATTCTCTACATAACAAAAGGGAAAAGCACTGGTTTTCCTGGAAACTTGCTCGTTAGTACTTGTATCGCAGTGACCCTCATATATGGAAGTTTTGTGGTCGAAGGAGGATTTCCAGCAACAACCAGCATTTTCGTTGCCATGGTTTTTCTTTCTAACACAGCTCGGGAAATCATAAAGGGAATAGTAGACGTTCAAGGCGACAGACAAGCAAACATAAAGACAATTGCGGTGCTTTACGGAGAGCAGAAAGCAGCAATTGTTGCCGCTATGTTTTATCTTTCTGCCGTTTCTCTAACTCCATTGCCATGGATTTTGAGAATTGTGTCTATCTGGTTTCTTCCATTTGTCGTTCTGACAGACATAGGACTCATTTTGGCTTCCACCTTGCTTCTTTTAAACCCGTCAAGGGAAAACGCTAGAAGAATCAAGAATCGAAATTTGTTCTGGCTATTCACTGGGTTATTGGCTTTTATCACAGGAACTTTTTAGTTAAGATATGCACAAGCAAAGTTTATCCTTCTGGTTGGAAAAAGAGCAATTGAGAGAAGATGGGTTTGCCAGGTAAATATGATGCTGTTAAGGTTGTTGAGTCCAGAACTGTTTACAATAAATGTGGCAGAATTGTCCTCGCGGATGTTTTAGAGTTTGCTGACGGTTCAAGACATGAATGGGTATATTTTAAGGGCACAGGGGGCAAGTCAGGAGCTGTTGCGGTGGCAGCATTTACATCATATAACAAAATGATCCTTACAAAACAGTATAGACACCCCCTACGAAGGATTATCTATGATTTGCCAGCAGGTGGCATTGAAAAAGGGGAAACACCTGATCAAGCGGCGTTAAGAGAGTTAGAGGAAGAGACAGGCTACACTACTGAGAAACTCGATTGGATAGGTAGATTTAGCTGGGCTCCGGGAGCCCTTGGAGGGGTGGTTGAAATATTCTTCAGCAACAGTCTCAAGCGAAAAGGAAATTTTGACCGGAATGAAATAATGAACGTTGAGTTTGTAGATTTCAAGGAAGTTTTAAATGGAGTATTGCAAGGCAGGTACGTTGACTCAGCTTTGGTCATCGCAACTTTGCTTGTTTCGACGAAAAAGCTTCTTAACTTATAGAATCTGAGAGAATGCTATTATCAAAGCGGAACTGCGTTTAAACTGTAAGTATTTAGGGTAGAATCGAGAAATAGGAGAGAGATAGCCATGTCCTTCAAGCCAATCCAAGCCATACTTGCAGGCAAGCATAAAAGCGAACATGTAAGCATTCGAGGATGGGTCTACCGAAAGCGAGAGAGCAAAAAAACCATCTTCCTGCTCATACGTGACGCCACAGGAATAATCCAAACAACCACAAAAAAGGAAACAAAAGCTTGGAAAGAAGCGGAAAAAATAACCATCGAATCTTCTCTTAAGCTTAGTGGAACTGTGAAAAAGGATAAACGAGCACTTGGTGGATACGAAATTGCCACAGACAAAATAGAAATAATTGGCTTAGCTGAAACGTTTCCAATAGGCAAAGATCAAAGCGAGGAGTTTCTCAGAGATGTTAGGCATCTATGGCTACGTGGCAGGAAAATGAATCTTGTGATGCGAATTAGAAGCGAGGTCTTGTGGCTTATGCACAAATTCTTTCGAGAAAGAGGGTTTATAGAGATTTCACCGCCCATGTTCATAACAAGTGCATGCGAAGGTGGCTCCACCTTGTTTAGTGCAAAATACTTTGACAGAGACCTATATCTGACGCAGAGTGCCCAGTTGTATTCAGAAATTCTCATTTATTCTTTAGAGAAAATTTACACTTGCGCTCCGTCCTTTAGAGCTGAAAAAAGCCGAACAATTCGTCATCTTACAGAGTATTGGCATGTAGAGCCAGAGTGGGCTTTCGCAGACATGAATAGCGTTATGGAGATTGAAGAAGAACTAGTCAGCTATGTCTGCCAGAGAATAACAGAAAGATGCAAACAAGAATTAGAAGAACTCGGCATTGACCCAGAGATACTGCTACAAATCAAGCCGCCTTTCCCAAGAATAACTTACAAAGAGGCAGTTGAGAGGCTGCGAAGGAAAGGTTTCAATATGAAGTGGGGTGAGGACATGGGCTATGATGAAGAGAAAGCTTTGGCTGAAGATTTTGGACACCCTTTCTTTGTCTACGACTATCCTAAAGAGATAAAGGCATTCTACTGTAAAACGTACCGGGACAGACCTGAAATAGCTATGTCAGTGGACTTGCTTGTGCCTAAAGTTGGGGAGATAACAACTGGAGGCGCAAGGGAAGATGACAAAGAAGAGCTGATTAAAAGAATTAAGGAATCAGGATTGCAAGTGGAAGATTACGACTGGTACATTGACATGAGAAGATACGGCACAGTGCCTCACGCGGGATTCGGACTTGGCGTTGAGCGCCTGCTTATGTGGATGCTTGAGTTGGACAACATAATTGATGCTATTCCGTTTCCGAGAACCATAAGGAGAAGCTACCCTTAACTCTTAACAGTCTTTCAGAATTGTCATGTCGATTTCAACTTTCTTTTTAAGCAGCCTCTCCTGCTATTTTAATGAGTGCTCAACGTGAAAAAGCAGTTCGGCAAAGCAAAGAAAGTTGTAAGAGGCGGTAGTAGAGGCAATCTTTGGATACTAAAGCTTCTCGACAATCCAAGTCTTGCCAACGAACTAAACGAGAATACAGACATGTGGGCAACAAGGCAAGGCAATGCTAGTTTATGTGTAGCATGCAAAGGCTCACGAATGCTGTGTGGCAAAACTCGCTGCCCTGTAATGGTTCGGGTGAACTCTTTCATACGCACCGTTCCACTTATCAAAGGCCTCGAAATAAACGGAGCTTCACCACCCAGCGTTTTTGTTGGTAGAATAGGATACCCCTATGTCTATGCAGGCCCCATGGTACCACCTGTTCACGAAGACACAAGCCTTTACGATCTACCCGAACTTTGGTTTGGCAAAACTATAGACGAGATAGTTGGCTTCCGTTCCATGCTCGTGAGAGGTAAACACCGAGTGCATGTACGTCGCTTTGAAGAAGCGGGAAAAATCATGGACATGACCCGCGAGTTGGCTTTGGCTACCGCAGCTACAGACGTAGAATTGGCTTTGAAGAAAAGACCGCGGGGCTTTCTTTTTTTAAATGACGACGTTCAGCCCTTTGGTCCTTCTGCGCCCATCAGGGATTTGAGAGTGGATTCGGCGCGTTGGGATCAGCACATTGAAAATGCTTATTATGATAATGATTTGAAGGCTAAACCTGCTGTTTTAGAACTCTATGACAAAGGCGTGATGGTGACAAAGATTCAGAGAGCTTTTAGCATCGGAGCTTTCGGCGTCGAACAGCAGAGACGTTTGGTGCCGACACGTTGGAGCATTACGGCAGTTGATAGCATAGTCTCAAAGGACTTAATGGAGAAAGTTAGGAGGTTTCCTTCAATCAACGAATATCGTCTTTATGAGTCTTCATACCTGGCGAACCAGTTTGAAATCTTAATGATTCCTGACGCTTGGAGTTATGAAGCTATTGAAGCTTGGTACCCTGGCACTGTTTGGAACCCAAGTGGCAAAAACATTGTGCTGTTTGGAGATTGGGAAGGCTATGGTGGACGAACTGCTTATGCCGACATTGGAGGATGCTACTATGCAGCTAGATTGGCAGTATGTGAACTTTTAACAAAGGAGCGGCGTCAAGCAACTGTTGTTGTAATGCGTGAGGCAAGACCTGGGTATATTATGCCTGTGGGAGTTTGGCAGGTGCGGGAGAACGTGCGGAACGCTATGCGGCAGCAGTCCTTGAAGTTTAATACTCTAGAAGAAGCGCTACAAAGAATTTCAAGCCAATTTCACATTCCTATCCAACAATGGATAGATAGAAGTAGATTGATTACTAGCTTTCGGATACAGAGGAAATTAACGCAGTACGCCTAACCCTTTGCTTGCTATAGTTTTTTGCCGCATTTGTAGCAGAACTTAGCTCCCGTGAGATTCTTTTCTTCGCAATTGGGGCAAACGATGGGTTCTTTGCTGGTCGCCTCTCTTATTTTGTCTCTTGCCGTTTTGAAGGCATTCTCCATCTCTTTGCCAGCTATTGTGAATGCTTTTTCTATCTCTTCTCCCATTTTAGAAAAAGCGTCTCTCAAATCTTCCCATGGAGTGGATATGCCTGCTTCGACACCCTTTTTAGTTCTCACACCACATCTGGAACAGAAATATGCTTTTTCCGGAAGCTCCTCACCACAATTAGAGCAATATGTCACAACTATCACCCTACATCTTGAAAAGTAGTGGGTAGATTTAAGCTTATATTCTACAGAGTGTTGTTTTTTTCCTGACTAGTGTTTTTTGGTTTGTATCTCTTTTCCGCATTTTGGGCAATATTTCACCTTTTTTCTGACTTTTGTGCCACACCGAGGACATAGCCTTGCGGGAAGCGAAACTGTTTCGTCTTCTATTTCTATTTTCAGAGCTTTTGAGTACCCCCATTTTAACGAAGTGAGAAAAGAAGCAGTGCCTGTGCAAATTATGAATACTGTGAAGCCTATTATGAAAAGCGGTGTGAACAGCATCAATCCTAAAACTGTTAAAGTCAAGCCTGCAATTAAACCCGCAACTGCTATTCTTCTAACGCGATTTGTCTCCGAAATTTTTTCTCGCAGTTCCTTTTTCTTTCTCAATGTTCACTGTTTCCTCTTTCACAATACGGCGAAAGCTGTTCAAACACAAGCGTCAAACAGGAATGGTCAAAGATTCCAAATCTCTTGAATAGTAAGTTATTAGCTCTGCGCCATCCTCAGTAATTAGAACAGTGTCAGAATGCCTGAAACCACCAAAACCTGATTCATAAATACCTGGCTCGCAACTCACAACCATTCCAAGCTTCAACAATGCATCATTTCCTACATCCAACCACGGTGGCTCATGGCCCTCTAATCCCAAACCATGACCAGTATGATGTCGCATTAGCTGACTAAATCCTGCTTTTGTGAAAACCTTTGCTGTTGCCTTGTCAACACTGCTGCATTTGACACCCGGTTTCAAAGCTTTAATGGCTTCCTCCTGCGCTTTCAGCATAACTTCAAAGTATTTCCGCTGCTTTAATGTTGGCTCGCCTAAAATCATGGTGCGCTCAAGCTCACAACTATAACCTCCCACATCCGCTCCTGCTCCCGTCACAAGCACATCACCATCTCTCAAAAGCCGCCTCGTCGCTATTGAATGCGGAATAGCAGACATCTCACCGACCTGTCCACGGAAACCAGCGCTTGCTGGAGACCGCCCCCAACGTTGAGGCTCATAGTCTGGTCCAAGAGCCTTTTTCATAATCACTGACGCTTCATAACTGGCCGCTGCTGCCACATCAAAATCCCATAAACTCGGCGCAGTATATTCATGCAACAGCGAATGTACTAAGTTTGCCCATTTTGCGCTTTCCCGAATGAGTTCAATTTCCTCTTTAGACTTGACTAACCGCATGTTCTGTATGATATCTTTTGCCAAAACAAACTTGGCTTTCGGCAGCTTCTCGGTAATCTGAGGCCCTTGGTATCCCCAAATGGCCGCGGCACCAGCTAGGTTGTCAGTCCCTATTCGTTTGCTTGCCAATTCCATGTCTTTCATAAACTGGGCAAAGTGGTCGATGGGGTGTTTTTTTCCAGGATAGTCGTAGTAGGTTTTGATGTTTTTTATCAAGCGAGTTTTTAGGGGGATGTGGTCGATTTCCAGCAGTGGTCCCATGAAGGTAATTTCGCCGTCTAGGGGAATTATCAGCGCTGCGGGGCGTTCTGTGGGAATGTAGGAGTATCCTGTTAAGTAGAAAAAGCTGACACCACTAGTAAGGTAAAGTGCATCAAGTTTTCGCTGAGTAAGCTTTTCTCTAACTTGTTCTATCCGTTTTAGGAGCTCGCCTTCGCTTATGGCTAATTTTACCATTGAATCTCCGTAAGCATTTTTGGCGGTGCATATAAAAGATTTTGCGATTATTCTCAAGACTCGAAGAAATCTGCAAGTTTGCGTGTTTGAGATTTATGAAGAATTTCGGCGCATTTTCGTGGGTCTAAGGGCTTGAAGGCCAATCCAAGCGTGGCTAGTAGCCGCTGGGTTCCCTTTGCAATGCTTGGCGCTGCAAGTATTCCTCTTACTTCACGGTTAACAATGCCCCGCACAGCTTTCACGTACTTTGACAGCTGCAACGCTGCGTTGCGTCCTGCAGTTTTTCGCTTAATCTCTATAACAACAAATCTACCCTCTCGATCTATGCCATAAACGTCCACAAAGCCAGGCTCAACTCTCTTCTCAAAGCTAATTGGTTTAAAGTCTGCCTCTATTATAGAGGGTTTTAGTAAAACTGCCTTCTGCATGTCTTCTTCACTGGCATGAAGCGAGAACTCGCCCGTGTCTTCCATCTTCATGGTGAAGAGCAAGTATATTCGATCAAAGTGTATGCGTAGAGATTCTGCAGGTTTACGACGTATAGCTTTAATCTGCAGAACACCATTTTTAACTTGCGATTGAAAAATACATCCAGGCGGTTGCCAATTTACAGCCTCGTAACTGCTTGGTCGGTGAACCAAGACTGAACCATCTTCTTTAATAATGACAATACGTTCTCCGGATTTAAGTGTGCTACTGGCTCGACCTTTGTAGTCAACCCAACAGTTCCCGACAATAAGTAGAGCTTTCCGTTTAGCGAGTATTTCTTTCACCGACTTCTCGGTCTCTCCATCAATTTTTGGATTTTCTAGAACAAGAACTTGCTTTCGACTAGACACCACATTCGCCGACAAACCTTTAGTAAGTCCATTTTACATAAAACTTCTGATGCCAATGGCTAAATGGAAGCAGAAACACCAACATATGCTTCATTACAATAGTACCGCTCATCTCTATAACATGCGCTATGCCCAAGAACAGAATCTAAAGATTAGAGCTGTTATTCAAAATTTGAAACTTGAAAGAGAAAATTCTATCCTCGACCTAGGCTGCGGAACTGGGCTGCTGATTTCAAAGACACTGCACATGACGAAGAATATTGTTGGCATAGACATATCAAGAAACATGTTAAAGGTTGCAAATCTCAGTATAATGAATGCATCAAACGTCCACTTCATCTTAGCTGACGCAGATCACACTCCTCTTCGTGAAAACGCCTTTGACACTGTCTTCGCCATAACATTGCTACAGAATATGCCAAACCCTCATTGCACCCTTCAGGAAATGAAATGTGTTGCAAAACCCAATGCGTCAATAATTGTTACTGGTTTTAAGAAATATTTTACTAAACACTCCTTTCTGAAAATTCTAAAAAACGCAAAAATGAGGATCGAGCTACTAGTAGCAGAGGACAGTTTAAAATGCTTCATTGCTACATGCCACAAAATGTAGGCAAAAGGTGCAAAGTTATTTTACCTTAAGAACCTGCCATTTTTGTAAAAGAGTTGACCATCTGCATAGATTTCTCCGTCTTTCTTCATGTCTTTCAGAATGTCCCAGTGGATTGCAGATTTGTTTAAACCACCTGTCTCAGGGTAGGAGTTTCCTAGGGCCATGTGTATTGTTCCACCCATCTTTTCGTCGAAAAGCATAATTTTTGTGAATTTGATTATACCATAGTTGGTTCCGATGGCAGCTTCTCCGATACGATTTGCTCCGTCAATTTCTAAAATTTGCTGCAGCAGTTCATCACCTTTAGTTGCTGAGGCTTTGACAACTTTGCCATCTTTGAATGTGAGTTTTATGTCTTCAACCTCTCTGCCTGAATAGATTCCAGGATATGTGAACCTAATTGTGCCGTTTAACGAATTTTCGATGGGAGCTGTGAAAACCTCGCCACTTGGCATGTTTCTTTTTCCGTCAGAGTTTATCCATTTCCTGTCCTTTGCCTTGAAAGTCAAGTCTGTATCCTCGCCGAATATGTGGATTTCGTCTACCTGGTTCAGAAATTCACAGATTCTCTCTTGATGCTTACTGATTTTCTTCCATTCTGCAATGGGATCTTCTTTATCAACTAGACAGCTGCTGTAAACGAAATCTTCGTATTCAGCAAGGGACATGTTGGCTTCTTGGGCTTGAGCAGTTATAGGATAAGCCAAAAGAGTCCATTTGAGTTTCCCTTCGGCAGCACGTTTATTGAAAGTTTCAGCAAGCTCCCTTCGAGAAGCAGCAGCCAGCTTGATTTTTGAAGGATTAACATTTGTTAGTCCTTTTGGGTTGGGTTGACAAAATACACTAATTAACACGTCCAATTTTTCATATAGAAACTTGTAGAAAGGTGAAACAAATTTTAGCTGATGTTCCCTTGCATGTTTGTAGAAAGCGTATTCGACATCGAGGTGGGGCATGATCATTGGGTATGCGTCACTTAGCAAGCACTCTTTATATATCTCCTTGATCAGGGGGGCGGCTAATTCGCTACCTCGTATGAGAACTTCCTCTTTTGGCTTAATGTATGCACTATAGTGGACACAAAGTTTAGCAAGTTTTTCAACTCTAGGATCAACCATTCAAGTCACGACCTATAAAGCGAATAGTGATATTATGTATTTCTATTTTTTATGAGTACACTTACACCTACGATTTTAGTCTTTGCCTCATTTTATCAAAGAAGCTTGTTAGATCTATGTTGCCGCCACTAATTATTATTCCCACTTTTTTGGACGCTAGATCGATTTGTTCTGAGAGAACCCCAGCCAGTGAAACTGCTCCGGAGGGTTCAACCACTAATTTCATTCTCTCCCAGAGAAACTGCATAGCATCCACAATCTCTTCTTCTGAGACAGTTATTATCTCATCCACCTTCTCCATTATTATCCGAAAAGTGTTGCTTCCAAGAGAAGTTCTCAAACCGTCTGCTATCGTATCAGGATTCTTCACAAGAATAATTTTTCCAGCTTTGAACGATCGATAAGCATCGTCGGCGTTTTTGGGTTCAACACCAACAACTTTAGCCGAAGGAAGCAAGCCTTTAATTGCGATTGCTGTGCCACTTAATAATCCACCGCCACCGACTGGACAAAAAACATAGTCTAATGTATCTACCTCTTTAACCAGTTCATAAGCAGCGGTCCCAGCGCCAGTGATAATTTTAAGATCGTTAGATGGATGGATAAGAGCGTAACCATGCTTTTCGATAAGTGGAACAACGGCTTTCTCTCTATCTGTCGGATGAGAACCGCAAAAAATTATTTCTGCCCCGTAACCCTTTGTTGCGGCGACCTTCGCTGGAGAGGCATTTTCAGGCATAGCAATCACTGCTTTTATTCCTAGAAGTTTAGCAGCTAAGGCAAGTGCTTGTGCGTGGTTTCCAGACGAGTGAGTAATTATTCCTCTCTTCTGTTGTTCCAAAGGCAATTTAGACAAAGCATTATAAGCGCCCCTGAATTTGAAAGCTCCAGTCTTCTGAAAATTCTCACACTTAAGATAGCATTCACCGCCAACCATCTCATTTAAAGTCACAGAAGACATAATAGGAGTACGAACTGCAACCCTTTTTATTTGTTCATAAGCCCTTTCTATTTCTCTGAACATTTGAATCGAAAAAGAATCATTGTTACAGGTAAATAAGTTAGCGGCTCTATTCTCTACTTAATGTTAATTGCTTATTGAATAACAAAACATATAAGGTATGCAACAAAATATACCAAGTATGCAACGATCCGAAGACGCACCACCGATAAGAGACAAAAAAGAACATGTGCGACGTACAACCATAATCCTCGAAGAAGACGAACGTGAATACGTAGACAAACTCATCGAGGATGGAAAAGAAGCAGGCATAAAACAACTCATCTCTAAAATGCTGGATGTCTATCGAAGCATGATGATCTACGATTGGAAGTACCCCGGCGAGTACTATGCGGGCATAAGCCGTGTGGCTTTTATCAATGTTGAATTCATTAACATTCTATTACAATACATTCCGTCAGATCAGCATCATGAAGTTGGCAGAAAAACAGGTGAAGCGGCAAAAATAAGTTTGGATGCTACTCTAAACCTAAACACTGCAGACAGGGAAAAATGGCCAGACGTCTTCAAACGCCTTCGCATCCAAGGCATGGGTGACTTCTACCAAAAAGACAAATACGTAATCATCAAAACTCCCTTTATCAACAACATTGAAGCACAACGAGGATACCTCGAAACTCTTCTGGATGTAAACCTCCAAACACGTACAACAAACCCACCTTACGTCTATGAAATTGTGGATTAGAATAATTTTGTAAAGGAATGATTACATTTCTAACACGAATTATTGCCTACTGTTATGTTGCAATTTAATGATTCAATTTGCTAATCCGAAGTAAATACGTTTACATCATATTCTAATTCTGATTCAGAATTCATACGTCTTAAATTTCATTCAAACAACTTTTTCTCACCCTGCAGGAAATAGAGAAAATGCAATCCCTAATGCCAGAGTTCTTAAAACTCGCCTACCTCTACCAGCTAATAGCACTAGCAGGCTTCGGACAACTCCTAGTCACGCGAGAATTCCTGATTTCCTTTGCAGACTACATGCGTTTCTGGTATAGCATCATTTACCTAATCGTCGCAGTAGCCAACATTGCCGCCCTTAACGCTTACTTATACTTCTACAAAAAGACAAAAAATATGGCAAAATTCTTCTCAGTAATAGCCACAGCTCCAAGTTTCATCATATCAATAATGTTCCTCTACAATTATGCCGTCGTA
>SMTZ1_10011378_pt1 | contig 16948 bp, 14 predicted proteins | sample DeeMarSWOR136_30_FD_25667 | JGI IMG/M metagenome (IMG submission 25667)
CAACTCTTTGTGGCATTGACTGCTCAGAGCTACTACATATTGTGCTTCGAGCTCATCTTGCGGAGCTCTTTACTTCCAAGCAGGTTGTCGCGGGTTCGAATCCCGCCGCCCGCTTCTATTCTGCTTCACACACCTCCGGGCAGGAGACCCTTGCCGGGTCTGGCATTGGGAACTGGAGCTGTGTTGAGGTAGACATGCAACCGCAAATCACATACCGATCAACGCACTGAAACGTCGCAGCCCTCGTCGTACTCCTTGCGTCGTCGAGGGGGGTATGCATTTCGGTGATTCGTAGCCGACCCCTGTCCGGGAAGCGCGCCCGGTGGGGTCGGCTCTTTTTGTGGTGGATCAGGGGCGTCGAGGACGGGCAGCATGCGCCAGTTTGGGGTTAACGCGGAGCCTGGCAAGGGCTACTTGGCGGTGCCCGAGACGGGTGTGGGGCCTGGTGTAATGGTTCTGCACGCTTGGTGGGGCCTCACCGCGTTCTTCAGAAAGGCCTGCGATCGGCTGGCTCAGGAGGGCTTCACTGCTCTGGCTCCCGATCTCTACCACGGGGCGATTGCATCGACAGATGAGGAGGCAAAGTGCCTTCGCTTTGGGCTGGACAGCGATCGTGTCGACAGAGAGATTGGAGCGGCTCTAGCCTGCCTGCGGAGCCACGCGGCGGCCAATGGCCCCTCTGTTGGGGTCGTAGGGTTTTCATTGGGGGGCTACCTAGCGTTGCGGCTGGCGCGCACCAGGGCCGACGATGTGCGAGCAGTGGTCGTGTTCTACGCGACTGACGGGGGGCGGTTCGACAAAGCGCAAGCGGCTTTTCTAGGGCATTTTGCTGAAAACGATGGATGCTGGGCTGGGGTCAGGGTAGTCCGTTCGCTTGAAGAGCGTTTGCGGGCAGCAGGTCGGGAAGCTATCTTCCACACCTATCCGGGTACGGAGCACTCGTTCTGTGAGGAGGATCGCCCAGAAACCTACAATGCGCAGGCTGCCCGTTTGGCTTGGCAGCGAACCGTCGAGTTTCTTTGCGCCCGCTTGGCCAGGCCACAGGCGGCGCGTGCAGCGTTGTGGCGTGCTGCCCAGCAGAGCGCCCAGATTGTGACGCACGTTCGCTCTGTGGATGCTCAGGGACGGCTGTGATGTGCACTCCTTGAGGATGCTGATGCGGCGCAGCTCGGAGGCCGTGCTGCAGCACTATCTCAATCTGGCTGGTGAGGCTATCCAGCGGGCGCACGTGGCGCACAACCAGTAGACAAACTGCTGGGTACGGGAGCCCCAAATGGATGTGCACCAGATGATCTGTGGTGCTCTGACTCCGGATAGGGTCAGAGCTAGAGCAGAACCGTCCCAGGTGTGCCCATATGTGCTGCTCACTCACTCCTGTCCCAGGCGCCACTGATGAGGCTCAGCCTCCAGGAAAGGCGTGGTTACGCCCGGCAGCAGGGCTTCCGCCTCAGGGATCAACTCGTTGTAGAAGCGATCTGCGACCTCGGCAAAACCGTGCCACTGCACATAGTCCGGCCCCATCATTGCTGCGCCGTGCCGCGCACGGCGGCCTTCGTGATGCCACAGGTAGAAGAATGTCCATTCAATCTGCTCATCGAATTGCAGAGCGGTGAGCTTCCCTGCTTCCCGCAGACGCTGCATGATATCCACAGCGGGCATGGCGAACTTGGCGTTGTAGAGTTCTACTGCATCGTCGAATTGCTTGAAAAAGTTGTTGTAGAAGCCTGGCGCGTGACATTGCTGGCACACTCGCATCATGCGCTCCCTTCGCACTCCCCAGTTTTCCTGCCGCTGCGAGATCTCAGGGCGCAGGCTCCAGGCAATCCGCAGTCCAACGTCATGATTCACTGCCATGCCAGGAACAGCGCTCATGTGACAGCTGGCACAGGTAGGCGCCGCCGAATAGTCCTCGCCCAGCACCCAGGGTCTCACCGCCAGGTTCATGCGTTCACGGTTGGCCACGAATGCAACACCGTGCTTGCTCTCTTCATATATCTCTTTCTGAGGATGGTCCGGTCCCAGGTGACAGTTCCCGCAGCTATCCGGTTCACGGGCAACCGCCACGCTGAACAGATGGCGGGTATGGCACGTTGAGCAAGCTCCCCGGCTGCCATCGGGATTGATGCGACCAATTCCAGTGTTTGGCCAACCAGCTGACACAGGCACTCCAAGATCGTCTACCTCGACGCGAGCGCCATGGCACTGCTGGCAGCCCAGTACTGTGGCAGCCAATCCCTCTACCTTCTCCCCGAGCACATTGTCCAGCGAGTCTAGGATGTCGCCACCCTCGGAGTGACGGCTCGAAGCGAACTGTCCCGTCTCGCGGATGTGACAGCGGCCGCAGTCCAGTGGCGTCACCAGAGTGCTGACAACGTAGCCATTATGCGCCATGGCATCGGGGTTCTCGCCTTCAGCCTGGTGACACTCGTAGCAGCCGACTTGATAGGCCGCGTGTTTGCTCTGCTGCCACTCTTCGATCTGGGCCATCATGAATTCGTTTTCGGTGTGACAGGAAATGCAGTGGGATGATTCCTCGGACAGTGCGGCCACAGCGGGCGCGGCAGGGGCTGGCCGGAAGTCCCGGAGGGGGAAGCCCCATTTCCACCAGGCGACGCAGAGCAGGATGCCTACCGCCAGAAGCAGATTGGCGTGTGCGAAAGCCACGAAGATGCGAAGCTCTCGTGACCGCCCCGGTTGTGGCTGGGCTGGGGCGACCTGGAGATCGCCGATCAGGGGCACGCGCTGCAACACGTCTTCGCCATGAGGTGCGCCCTCGAGTGCGGCAGTGAGATCCTGTCCAGCGTGGTGCCTGCGCCCATGAACGCCAGCAGGCCACAGCCGGCTACCGGACACGTCGTAGAGCTTGCCATCGACCGCCACGATGGCCTTTCTGCCGTCCTGCCCGTCGAATGTGGGAAGCAGCTCTGCGGTGATCTCTCCCGGCTTGGCGCTCGGTTGGCCTGCTGACGGTCTGGTACTGCGCATGCGGCGATCCAACACGGAAGTGGCGATTGCAGCGAGGAACACCATGAGGCCATACTGCAGGAGCTTGATGATGAATACTGTGCCAAAGGTACCTGAGAAGACCGTCCCCGTCTCCTGGTAGCGATAGATGGTCAACACGGTGCCCGTGACAGCCATGATGGCAATGCTGAGCCAGCCGATTCTTTTCTCTGTTTTGGGGATTCCACTGGTCAATTGGTTTGGCCCAATCACAACATGCACGTAGAAGATGGTGCCAAACCAGGCCACGGCTGTGGCCAGGTGGATGTAGCCGGCGATGAGGCGCATGGCTCGCGGGATTCGAAAGGGAAGGTAGGTCTCCGTGATTTCCACACCGGCGGGGAGAGGCCACTGGTAGCCCCCACGGACAAAAGCGGCACCCTTGGCTGTGAGTGAGCCCCCACCCTCGGGGCGCTCATGACAAACGGGGCACGGCTGACCAGCTTGTTGGGCATAGTCGACAGTGGCCACCGAGACAGATTGAAGGCCGGCCCACGCGATGAGGATGGCGAACAACAGGCAGCATGCAGAGACCAGACGTTTTGACTGGCGTGTCATCGTCGCTCTCCCTTTGTGGAATCAAGCCGCATTATAGCTGCTCCACCAGCCAGTTCAAACTCCACCCTTGATGTTATGGCAGTGAACCGTCGACTTCTCTCCCAGCCGCCTGGCCAGGGCACACGAACCGTGTGCGACATCACGGCGTCATAGTGGGCTGACGGTATTGAAAGCACAAGGGGTGCGCACTGCATGGCTCTCGACGCAATCATGACAGGGGCGGCTGAGATGCCGTGGTCCAACTGATCCCCGAACGGCGACCATTCCACTCTGCCCTTCGTCCAGTGTCACATCCCCCGACTTGTGCGCTGCTCACGCTATCGACCAAACCTACCGAACAATGGTGAACGGCCAGCTGTTTGCAGGCTTGGCAACTCTCGGCTATAATAGGATAGCGATCTTTCGACGCTGTGTTCGCGTCTCAGGTCGTGCCCAGGTAAAGGGAGCACTTAGGCCGGGGCCAGGCAGCCCTTGTCCTGTACCGGTGTGAGCCCCAGCTGGGCCTTGGCTTGTTGATATTGTTACTGGATCTGGGCGAGCTGCTTCGCCCGCTCCTGAAGGGCCCATAGCTCAGCGGTTAGAGCCCCCGGCTCATAACCGGGTTGTCCCTGGTTCGAATCCAGGTGGGCCCACTGAACTGGCCTGATTGTTTCAATTGCCTTCTCGTGGTCGCCGCTTCGGGCGGCTTTTTTGCTGCCTGTGTGGATTGTACGTCCGGGACGGGGCGCATGTTGCTGCTCCGCGACGCTTGCTGTTACCACCTTGCTATGAGGTGCGCGGCCAGAGCCCTGCACTGAGAGGGCAAAGCCGCCACGACGGGATGGCTTCAGTATCGGGCCTCGGTCGCAGAGATGCTGGGTTGTTTCCCATCTCTGCCTCGTTTGCTGTATAATATCTTGTCGGGGTTGGAGGATTGGCAGCGGCAGTGTGCCGTCCATCGACCCTCAGCGTGACTAGTTCTTGGAGGGAACTGTGGGATCGAGTTGGTCCAGAAATGGGTTTGTTTACCTGTTGATCATCCTGGCCGTAGTGGCCTTGATCTACTTCAATTTCGTCGTGCCGCCCGAAGATCTGCAGACGGTACCTATCAACCAGGTGGCAGGCTATGTGAAGGCCGGTGTGGTTCAGAAGATCGCCATAACTGGCGATGATCTGACAGTGTCGCTAACAGAGGGACAGGAGCCAGGCAAGGTTCGTTCACGCAAGGAACCGGGCGTGGGGCTCACGGAGATTTTGATTGACCTGGGCGTTACGCCTGAGGAGCTTGCGTCCATTGAGATCGTTCCAGAGCGGCCGAGTCCGTGGGTCGATCTCATCCCTATGTTGATCAACTTTCTGCCCTTGGTGGGCCTGGGGTTCATCTTGTTCTTCATGTTGCGCCAGGCGCAGACTGGCAACAGCCAGGCCATGTCCTTTGGCAAGAGTCGCGCCAGATTGGTCACTGGCGACAGGCCTACTGTGACTTTCGAAGATGTGGCTGGCGTGGACGAGGCGAAGGAGGAGCTACAGGAGGTCGTCGAGTTCCTGAGTGAGCCGGGCAAGTTCACCAATCTGGGAGCCCGTATCCCCAAGGGAGTGCTGCTGGTGGGGGCGCCAGGCACTGGCAAGACGCTGATGGCTCGTGCTGTTGCTGGCGAAGCAGGAGTTCCTTTCTTCAGCATTAGTGGTTCCGAGTTTGTAGAGATGTTCGTAGGCGTCGGGGCCAGCCGCGTCCGCGATCTGTTCGACCAGGCCAAGCGCAACACGCCCTGTATCGTCTTTGTAGATGAGATCGACGCCGTAGGGCGCCATCGTGGTGCGGGGCTGGGTGGCAGCCATGACGAGCGAGAGCAGACTTTGAACCAGATTCTTGTGGAGATGGACGGTTTCGACACCGACACCAACGTGATCGTCATTGCCGCCACCAACCGGCCGGACATATTGGATCCGGCTCTGCTGCGGCCGGGCCGGTTCGACAGGCGTGTGGTGCTGGATCGCCCGGACATGAATGGCCGAAAAGCGATTCTAGAGGTGCATGTGCGGGGCAAGCCGATAGCCGAGGGTGTCGATCTGATGGACATCGCGCGGCAGACCCCCGGTTTCTCAGGCGCTGACATTGAGAACCTGCTCAATGAGGCCGCTATCCTGGCCGCGCGTCGCAACAAGAAGACCATCGGCATGGACGAGATGCGCGAGGCGGTGGAGAGGGTCATCGCCGGCCCCGAGAGGAAGAGCCGTCTCATCAGTGATGAGGAGAAACAGATCATCGCCTACCACGAAGCTGGACATGCTCTGGTAATGCACAACTTGCCACAGGTCGATCCGGTGCACAAGGTGTCAATCGTATCGCGCGGTATGGCCTTGGGCTACACCATGCATCTGCCGGAGGATGACCGCTATCTGCAGGCGCAGACCAAGTTCGAGGAGGAGATCTCTGGTTTGCTGGCCGGTCGCGCCACTGAGGAGCTGGTCTTTGGCGATGTGACAACGGGGGCGAGGAGTGATCTCGAACAGGCCACCAAGCTTGCGCGAGCCATGGTCACACAGTATGGCATGAGCAGCGTGCTGGGGCCGCGCACCTTCGGCCAGAAGGAGGAGCTGATCTTCCTTGGGCGAGAGATCGCGGAGCAGAGGGACTATAGCGAGGAGATTGCCCGTCAGATTGATGCCGAAGTGAAGCGCATTATTGACACGGCTCATGAGCGAGCCATGACTATCCTGAAGGAGCAGCGCGATAAGCTCGAGGCGCTGGCCAAGCAATTGATCGAGGTAGAGACGCTCGAAGGTGCGGAACTGCAAGCGTTGCTTGCCTAGAGCGACGTCTGCTTGGAATGCCGGGTGCTGGTTAGTTTGGTATCCGGCATCTTTGCTGGGGAGGACACGTGTTTGAGCGGGTTCGGCGAGGCCTGGTTGGTGAGCGCGAGACAATGGTGGAAGCAGGGAATACGGCCCAGCACCTTGGCAGCGGCGCCGTGTCCGTCTTCGCCACGCCGGAGATGGTTCGGCTGATGGAGAGAGCAGCAGTTGCTGCCGTGGATCATCTTCTGCCAGAGGGATACCGCACCGTCGGTATCCATGTGGACGTGCGGCATCTGGCAGCCACTCCCTTGGGAATGACGGTGCGCGCTAGGGCAGAGCTGCTGGACGTGGAGGGACGCAAGCTCACCTTCCGCGTCGAGGCTTTTGACGACGTGGAGAAGGTGGGCGAGGGCGTTCATCGGCGCATGATCGTGCGGCTTGCCAAGTTCAAGGAGCGTGCGCAGTCAAAGAGTTCGACGATGTGAGTCGAGGAAGGTAGAGGCATGATAGGCGTGCAAGAATTGCGCAAGGGAGTGACTTTCGAACTGGACGGGCAGATCTACCGTGTCCTGGAATACCAACACCACAAGCCAGGGCGGGGCGCTGCTACGATTCGCACCAAGCTGCGCAATCTGCGCACTGGCGCGACCATAGATCGCAACTTTATCTCTGGCGATCGCGTACAGGACATCCGCCTGGATCACCGGACGGTTCAGTACTTGTACAGAGATGGGAATCTATACTATTTCATGGATGTGGACACCTATGAGCAGCCCGCCATTTCAGCCGAGTTGTTGGGCAGTGCTGCACAGTATCTCAAGGAAGGCACAACCATCGATGTTTTGTTCTACGAGGGGCAGCCCTTGGACATCGAACTGCCAGTGACGGTGGAGTTGGAAGTGACAGAGACTGAGCCTGGGGTCAAGGGTGACACAGCCACCGGCGCGACCAAAGCCGCAACGCTGGAGACCGGTCTGGTTGTCCAAGTGCCTCTGTTTGTCGACGTGGGGGACGTACTGCGCGTGGATACGCGCACGGGCCAATACCTGACCCGTGTCTGAGCAAGTCTCGCATCGCAGCCCTACGGTACACGTAGGGCTTTTACTTTGTGGGCCGTATTTCGTAGTGGTAACTGGCGGGTTGATGGCTGCCACGGGTGACCGCGGAGATCACCAGCACCACTTTGCTCACGCTCTGGTCGAAATCGCGTATCGTCCACGTGCCACTGTGCCCGTCAGGCAGGGGTAGCCGTTCAATGATCACCTCACCCTGCGCGGACGATGGCAGCGGCTCTGCCAAACGGATCAGCTGGACGATAAAGTGCTGTGGCAAGGTGTTGTCCATCCGCACAAAGCCCTGTGAGATCCATCCGTCGTCGCCCGCTTCCCCGTCATAGGAATACCCCAGTTCAGGGACACGGATGTCATCCACGCACAAGCCGGCATGGTTGACCGCCTCGTCGGTAAGGTATTCGAATCGGATCAGGATCTCCTTTCCCGCGAATGGAGAAAGGTCCAAAGTTTCCTGGATCCACTCAGCGCCAGCCGACGAGTCGCCCCCCGGGCTCGACAGGCCAGTGTAGCCGGCACCGTAGCTATTGCCGCTGGGGTTCTCCGTAGTTGTATACCCACCAGGCAGGATGGTCCAGGTTGCACCGCCGTCGGTGGACACTTCGATGTAGGCATAGTCCCACCCATCCTCAATGTCGTACCACAGCCATACATCAAGAGTGGCCTCCTGCAGTCCGCTGAGGTCGAAGGAGCGCGTCAGCGTCATGTCGCTGTTGTCGCCGTGGTTCGACCACCATTGATAGCGCCCGCTGTGTGCCTGATTCGGCACCAGCGTCGTTGTCGCAACGCCGGTGAAATCCAGGCGCAGGTCGGCTCCAACTCGATATAGTCCGCCGCGTACTGGTGTACCTCACCATCGCCCTGTGCAGGGTAGCTGGATAGGATGCGTTCGGGCTTTGCCTGTACGTCGAGCTCCTGATAGAGGTAGGGTGCGGAGACCACACTGCTCTCACCGTCCAGGTAGTTGGCCAGCACCCAGTCGGCAAAGAGGTCTTCGAAGGACAGGCCAGTGTTGTGCGCCTCAAGTACCGTCTCGAAGCCAGCAATGCCGTTCAGATCGCTGGCTACCAGCTGGCGTGTCATCTCCGGGCCGAAGCGTTCAGCAAAGTGGGCCAGGAACAGAAAGGACGCAGCATAGTGCTCCACAACGCTGTCCGTTGTCCAATGGTTCAGCTGTGTATCGGGACGACGGGCGAAGGAGCTTATGCGGCCATCTCTTGCATACCCGGAAAGGTGCATCGCCAGCTCTGACGCCCCTTCGTTCACCCAAGCGTGTTCGTTGCTGTCAGCAAACCAGTGCACCATGTGCTGGAATTCGTGCGCCAGCGCTGCCTCGTAGGAGGTGCTGCCTGGCGGAGCACTCTCCGGGTTGATGTAGAACATCTCCCGTTGATTGCTGTAGGGCATCACCGCTGCAGGGTACTCATCGCCGGTGGAGAAGTACCCTAGGGCCCCGGAGAAGCGCGCATTGAGCACCGTTAAACGGGTATCGTTGTCTATGCCCGGGCTCCACTCTGCCCCGAAGTAGCGCCGGATGGTGGGATATAGCAGCCGATCAAACGTTTCCGCGGAGCGCTCCAGCTCATCGCGGGCTACGTCCAGATCATCTTGTACCCACATATAAAGGTTTGGGCTGATGTGACGGAGCGTTGCACTGATCTGGAAGCTCTCCAAGGGATTGAGGTTGAGCACCCAGAAGGTTTCACGGTCGCCCAGGGAGTACGCAATGGGCTCGGCGGCAGTGACCGTGCCGAGTCGATGGCGCGACGCCACTGGCCCGGGGAGCGGTTGGGCGGCATCTCCGAAGCGCCTGGCCAGGTCGTAGGGGTCGCGTGGTGGAATCTGTGTCTTGGCAAGCAGTGCCTCTGTGTCCGTGGCAGTAGGTGCCGACCAAGGTTGTGGGCCTGTGGCGACCTCGGTAGAGAGTGGTGTGATGCGTGCCAGTGCCGTGCGCAGCAGAATGGCCAGCAAGAGCAGAACAATGACTACGGCGATTACGCGAGAGAGGACTCTGGCAGCTTGACCCAGAGAACGCCATGACATCCGCTTGTCTATACCTTGACGATCTCCAGAGGACCACCGCAGTTGGGGCACTCGCGCATGGCACTTCGTACTGCGAATTCGCTCCCACAGTAGGCGCAGCGCTTGATGGCCTTGGCCGGCATAACGCTCTTGAAAACATAGACATCATAGTCGCCGCGCCGCTCTCTCTCACAGTCGCCTTGCCCGCGCATTTTTTCCAGTGTGCCGAATGCCAAGGCTTGGGGGATGCTGAATTCGGCCTGCACTTGTGCCAAGGTAACCTCGCCACCCAGACGCCGGGCCAGATCCACAATGCCAATAACCAACGCATCGTGGCTGATCTCTGCCAGTCGGCGCAGCCTCAGAGCGCCCCAGACCAAGAGGCCGCCTCCAGCCACGAAGAACACGGCCGCCACAAAGATGCGGCTGGGGGTGTTCACTGCAGCGATCAGAAAGATGATGCCCAATATCAACAGAGGGATGGAAGCGACTACGACTAACGTGGCCCCGGCTTTGTTCATCGTTCTACCTTTCTACAAGCGATCTAGCGCCATGCTTTGGTTGCCCTGGTCAGTGCCGCACCCATTTCGTCAAACATCTTCTGGATCGCGTCCTCGTTGATTCTCTCTTGGACGATGGTCTGTATGCGTCTGTTGAACTCAAGGGGGTGCGTTCCCAAGTACTTCTCATCCTTGACTTTGGATTGGAAATCAGGCCACATGCTGTGAAAGGATGTGACTGCGTCGGACAGGTCCAGCGTGAGCGAAGGCAGCTTGTATCTGCGCTGTTCCTCATACACAGTCCCAACACTGCGTATGAAACGATCCATTCCCTCTCCCAAGCCTTTGAGCAATCCCAAGATCTCGGCTACCGATGTCAGTCCCGTCTCGTAGCTGCTCTTGTTGTCGGCGAGTTCCACCAGTGGGCTCAACCGATCCTCCCAAGGCCCGTCGACAACCGGCAGTTCTTTCAAGTTCTCCAACAAGTTCTGCGCGGCATTGCGCTTGCTCAGGGCATCGCGATTGGCGTTTAGGTAATCCAGTCTAGCCTGTAGTTGAGCTGTCTCGACACTGAGGGCCTGCCACTGGCTTTGCAGACCCGTCTGTGCCTCCTGCATCTGCCTTTTATCGGCCTGCCACTTCTCACGCACAGCTCTGATTCCCGCCTTTACCGACTCCAGGTTCTCAGCCAACTGCGCCCGTTCCTTGCGCAAGCGGCGCCGCTCGAAGAACTTGAGGAGCCCCAGCTGGTCGATCTCTGCATCCAACTTCGCAAGGTCGCTCTCTATGGATGCCTGGCGTGCTTTCAGTTCCTCCTCTTGTTGGTCGAGTATGGGGTTCTGCCCGCGCACATAGGCAGTCTGCTCCTGAGCTTGTTTGATCAGACTGTCCGCCTGCAGCCGCTTGTCCTCAGTCTCGCGTTCCAGTTGGGTGATCTCTTCCATGAGCGCTTGGAGTTCAGCTTGTTCCTGCTTCTCCAGGAGATGCCGCAGTTCCAAGGGTAGATCCTCGGGGGCTTCGAGTAGCAGTGGCACATGGGCAGCGACTAGTTTGTCACGCTCCTGCATCTGCGTTGCGTACAGATCATTGAACTGATACTGGATCTCCTCTATCTCGCGGTAGATGTCCGACATGCGCTTGCGATTCTGCCGTACATACTTGTAGAATTCAGCAAGTGACATCTTTGTGCCCATGTGCTCTCCTTTATGCCCTCGGTGCCAAGCCCACCCCACAGGCTTGTCCCCAGAGACGGCGCTTCACGTTCCAGACCAAGAAATCTATCCACCGGGCCCCGGGTGCTATGCCTGAAAGCTCATCGAAGCCCCCATGTGCGGCCCAATAGAGAGGGCAAGCACCACAGCAGATGTGCCTCATTTCACAGCTACCGCAAACTGGCGGTATGAAATGCTTGTCGCGCCAGTACCGTCCCTGTGCACTATACCAGATAGCGTTAAAAGACTTGTGCAAGAGATTGCCCACGCCACGTTCGTAGCTTGAACACGGCAAGAGTTCTCCATCAGGTGCCACGGAGAGCAAACCATCCACACAGGCGCACGATTTGGAGCCCAGACCATGCGTGATCGGATTGAAAAGGCAGTAGGGAACAGGCGAGTACCAGACGAGCCTGACGCCTTTTTCCTGAGCTCTTTGCTGCACCTCCTCGATGATCGGTCCAATCTCCGTATAGGTGACGTCCTCGTCTGTGTGCTGCAGAGCTGTGCCTGTGCTGATAATGACGTTCATAGAGAAATACTCGGACCGTAGCTCATCTGCGATATAGTCGACGAGACCAAGCAGATGCGCGCGGTTGCTGCGGCAGATCGTCGTGTTGGTATGCGTGTGCAGGCCTGCAGCCCTCAGCACCTGCACCGCCTTGCTGGTCCGGACAAAGGCGCCTGGATGCTGTGTGATGGCGTCATGTATCTCTGGACTGGGACCCTCCAGGCTCACTTGGGCTGAATCCAGGCCTGCTGTAGCCAGGGAGTCGGTGTACTTGGGATCGGCACAGCGTAGGCCATTGGTGATCAGGTTGACGCGCATGCCCTTGCCTTTGGCGTACGTGATCAGCTCTGGCAGATCGTCACGCAATGTGGGCTCGCCGCCTGTGAAAGAGACTGTGGGGCAACGTGCTTCGTCGACGATGCGGTCGAGAACCCGAATCACCTCTGCTGTGCTCATCTCCGCAACCTGGCGACCACGCGCGGGAGATTCGGCATAGCAGAAGACGCATCTGTTCTGGCAGCGGTATGTCAAGGCGATTTCAGAGAGCACAGGCAGCTCTCGCTTGTGTGTGCCGAAGGGCATCTCCTTGACCGCTGGTGCACCGCAGACATCGTCGCGCAGCAGGGCGGCGATACTCACGAGCAGTTTGTAGAGGTCGCCCCGCACCCGTTCCTCATCTGTCTCGTATTCTGCAGCCACCTCCCTGACCACTGCATCTACATCGGGTCTATCGCCGTCGCCGTACAGCCTGGACAACATGGCCACCGCGGTCTGGTTCAGGTGGTGCACGCGGTTGGGGCGCATAATGAACAGTCCGTCCTCAGGACGGATATAGATGTAGTTCTTGGTTTGCGCCACCAGTTCAGTGGCAAAGGCTTGCAGGTCTGTTCTCATCTTCTTGGCGCGTCTGTGAGGCTAGAAGCGGCCTACACAGGCACTGTGGCAAGCACTGTGGCAGGCGCTGTGGCAGACACAAGCGCTGTGGCACGCGCTGTGGCAGGCGTCATGGACGCAGGCGCTGTGGCAGGCATCGTGGACACATGCGCTGTGACATGCGCTGTGACAGGCGCTGTGGCAGGCATCATAGCCGACTGGCTCTGCGGGTTCCCGACCGGTCAGGCGCGCCACGCCGGCCTCCAGACGACTTGCCACCTGCGAAACCGATGCCTCAATACTGCTGCTGACATCCCGTGCCAGGCTCTCGATAGGTGTTACGATTTCTTCAGCAGCCTGAGCCAGTGGCGAGGGACCTCGCTCGACGCTGGGTTCGGGCACAGCCGTCTGCGGCCGATAGCGGTCATGGATGAGGATCCATGGCACATATGGCCGATGCCAGATCGTTGGCTCCCACCGGGCTGGGCGCGGTGCGCGTTCGAATTCCTCCCAGGCTGAACGAATCTTCCGCTCGTAGGTCTCCTTTGTAGCTTCTGTGTCTGCATTCCATATCTTCGGCTGCAGGGTGGTGGCTACGGCATTGAGGATATCGGGTATTTTAGCCCGGTCGATCGTACCGTCTTCAAGGATGGCGTCTACCAACGCCTGTTCGTAGGCATTGAGCTTGGCCTTTGGATTCGTGATCTCTAGCTGAAGTGGGTTGCGATTGATGATCGTCAGGACGCCGCTGCTTTCCAGCGAGAGCACGATCAGTGTGATTGTGCGAGCTGAGTTGCCCATGTAAAAGGCCGTTTCAATGGCGTTCAGGTCCGGAACGACACCGGGGGTCTCGAACGTCTCGATTTCAATCTCGGGTGGTTCGTAGACCGACTTCCTCCTCCGTCGCCGCAGGACCAGGACCACAACCAGTACCACGAACAGAACGGTGCCCAGCGCCACGCAGAGGAGCAGAGCGAGCGCGGCTGGTGACAGGCCTGCTGGTTCTGGTGTCGGCTGCGGGGTGGGCCGAATCGGAATGGGCGTCTCGCGTGTAACTGGAATGACCGATGCACGCAGGAAAAAGGGCGGTTGGATCTGGCCGCGCGGCGCAACCTTTCTCTGTTCGATGTAGATAGAGAGCCAGTTCTTGCCAGTGGTGGAATCAGGCGTCGGGAAATAGACCCAGCGATTGAAACTGCTCAGGTCGCCAACCTTCACTCCAGCGCGGTTCACCAATTCGTCTGTGACCTGTTCCGGTTGGGTGACCTCAGCAGGCAACTCTATGGGCAGGACAAAGGTGGCGGCGAGCACCTCGATTGGCAGTTCCCACTGCCCCGATGCCCAGCCGATTGCCCGATAGTCCTCGCCATCTATCGTCGTCGGGTCAAAGACGGAGCGGTCCACCTCGTATCGGATCGTAACCGTGTATTGTTGGTTCAGCTCGGTGCTCTGCGAGAAAACGGCGGAATACACGTTGGCCACACCGGTAGGTTGCAGGGTGACCTGGAAGCGACCGTCGGGGCCCGTGCCGAAAGATTCGATCACTGTGTGAGGAGACTCCAGAGCGGGAAGTTCGCGGATCCGATCGCGCCCGCCCTCCAGATCGGTAAAGGTCAGTTCATGGGTCACCTGGAGTCGGCCATCTTGCAGGACATTGATGTAGTACTCCAACTTGTCCAGTGTGACCGGAGCCTGGCCATGCGCAAAGGGGGCGCACAACCAGAACAAGGCGAGAAATGCACCCAGCAGCAGAAGTGGTCTTCTCATCAAGTATCCCCTCCTAGCCATCCTCCGCTATCAATATACCATATCCCGGCCTTGTTGCCAAACAAATGGCAGTTCAAGGGTACTGGATGCCAGTCACTAGTCGACAGTTGCCGCAGGCGGTCAGCAGTACTTGCGCCTTGCCACGGTTTCTTGGCCAGTTCAGTGGGTACTCACAAAGCACGCTGATGCTCTGTGCCTTTTCCGCTTCACCTTCTACGCAGCTGTACGGTACTCTCTATGGCATGCTGCCAACCGCTTCGAGGACTCGCAACGTTTCCTGTGCACACTTTTCCCAGGAGAATCGTGAGGCTCGGAGGAGACCTCTATTGGCTAGCTTGTTGCGCAGCTGCTGGTCAGCCAGGACCTGTCCCAAGGCCTCCGCGAGCTGCGCCGGATCGTGCGGATTCACCAGAATCGCTGCGTCTGCGGTTACCTCAGGCAGCGAGCTGACGTTTGAACAGATGACCGGCGTGCCGCAAGCCATGGCCTCGAGTACGGGCAAACCAAAGCCCTCGTACAGACTGGGCAGCACGAAAACGCGCGCCCCGCTGATGAGCGCTGGCAGATCGTCCTGGGGCACATACCCAGTAAAGTGCACGCGTTCGTCCAGTCCCAGTTCCTGCACACGTGCGAACAGCGGCTTGTGCAGCCACCCCCGCTTGCCCGCAATGACCAGGTGAATGTGTTCAAGCTGCTGGAGCAGGATGGCGAAGGCTTCCAGGAGCGTGGCGACGTTCTTTCGTGGCTGCAAGGTGCCTACGTAGATGGCATATGGGCCGGGAATCCGATAGCGTTCACGGATGGCAACCAAACGGTCGTTGTCACGGATCGGCGCGAATTGAGGATCATATCCCGGATACACGACCGTGATTTTCCCGTCTGACACCTGACAGTGTTCGACCAGGTCGCGTTTCGTGGCTTGCGAGTCGGCAATGAGATGTGCAGCGGCTGTCGTATTGTAGGATGTTGACCGTCGCAGGTAGTATCGTGCCCAACGTGTGTGCGCCTGTGGATAATACAGGTATCCCAGGTCATGGACAGTGACCACGCTGCGCCGCGGATGTACCAGGGGCAGGACGTGCGCGGGCACAAACAGCACGTCTGGTGCCCGGGTTGCCATCTCCCAGGAGAGTCGGATGTGGGTCCACAGCCTGGGGAAAGGGATGGTCTGAATCTGCGCATTGCTGGCTGCAGGGAGCAGGTCCGGCGCAGGAGGCTGGCTGAAGTAGAGGCGATATCGGTTCTCTCGATCGAGCTTCAATAAGGCGCGGATGAGGAATAGCGAGTAGTTCTCTGTGCCGGTCCGCCGAAGGTACGCTGCCCGGCTGGCGTCGATACCGATCAGCATGTGAGAGTACCCGGAGCGTCCAGTGGCGGTCCCTCGCCTCGCGTGTGGCCGAACTGTGCATCAGTCGCCGCGACATGGGTGACGATAACGTTCGTGGCGCCAACCGCCCGGACGGCGTCGGCAATGGGCTGTGCGCTCTCTGGCCTAACGAGAGCGATCATGTTGCCGCCGCGTCCAGCTCCGCACAGTTTGGCCCCCATGGCGCCAGCCTGGCGGGCGGCATCGACCAGGCTCTCCAGTTCGGGCGAAGACACCCCGATGGCCTCCAGCAATTGCTGATTCTCGTTCAATAGTCTTCCCAGGGTGGCTGTGTCTCCCCCCTCGATGGCTTTCCTGGCTCGACCTGCAACGGCACCAATCCGGTTGAAGAGAGCTTCGTACCTCTCAGCTTCCTGCTGCCAGCCCTGGCGCACATCCGCAACCGCCAGCTTGGTAGGGCTGATGATCCCAGTATCTCCAATGACGAGCCACAACGGTTGCCCGACGCGCAGGATCTCTATGGGCTGATCCTTGACAAACCATACAGGCCGTCCAAATGCGATCACCGTGTTGTCAATACCGCTTGGGGTGCCGTGGTGCAGGATCTCTGTCTGATAAACCAGCTCCGAAATCTCGTCTGGCGTGAGGGCATGACCGAAATGCTGTGCGAGCGCGCGAACAATGGCCGTGGCGACAGCTGCACCGCTGCCTAGGCCACGTGCAACAGGCACTGTTGATGAGACCGTCAGCGTGAGATCAGGGATAGCCTCTATCCCCAGGCGTGCGAGGGTATGGCGTACGGTGGACTCAAGAGGATAGGCCGGATGCTCATCTGTGATCGGTACGCCCAGATAGTGGTTCACCTGTAGGTCCTCAGCACGAATGAAAACACCTTGACGGCGCGGCGCATCCTCAACTAGGGCGCAGGCGCGCACTTGGGTGACAGGTGCAGCAATGGCCGGTCGGCCGTACACTACCGCATGTTCGCCAAACAAGATGACCTTTCCTGGTGCGCAAGCGGTGGTCAAAGTGTCTCCTCGAATGCTCGGATGCCTGCCTGATCATAACCCATCAGCCGAAGCGCGTCAAAGTGGGGCACCGTGGACCGAGCTTAGCGTGGTTGACCATCCAGCCTGTGGTGTTCAGTCCCGCATTCCCAGGGGGACTTCAGAACTGCGAGTTTTTGACATGTGTAAGCAAAGCAGGTAAACTATAGCTTTAGAGCATATCTGGGGAGAGTAAATGGATTTTCAAGAAGTCATTATGCGCCTCGATCGGTTCTGGGCACAACAGGGCTGCCTCATCTGGCAGCCCTATAATGTGCAGGT
>SMTZ1_10003026_pt1 | contig 16945 bp, 21 predicted proteins | sample DeeMarSWOR136_30_FD_25667 | JGI IMG/M metagenome (IMG submission 25667)
CTGAATCGCAGTTCCCGTACGCGTCCCTCACCCCCAACTTATGACCCAAACATTCCGACGTAGTTTGAGAACAATACAAATTGTTAGTGGTTCCTGGCAGTTCGCACTCCTCAGGTGGGTTTACATCCCCGTCACCACAGTACAAACAATCAGCCCAGACTTGACATTCATCATCACCCGTTCCGAGAACAGTATCACACGTCATCTCGTCATAATTACACTCGGTATGCCTTTCGGGGTTACATTCGAGTTGGCCGTTAAGTATGTTATCCAGAGCATTTTTGTAATACTCATCCATCCCGCTCTCCCCGTTTTCCACCTCTGCGATTGACTGATTAATCCAATATTCTATCATTTTTCCATCATATGCGTCGTCAAGATCGAAGTAATCGGCGCATACGTTCAGGATGGTTGCAAGAAGGAATTTATTCAGTTTGTTGAACATGTTAGAGCAATTACCTTCGCATTCAAGAACATAGGTTATATCACTCCTATTTTCAACGTGATCGAAAACATCGTAATTTTGGTGGACGCAGTCAAGCAGGCCTCTGTCATAGGTGAGGTCCAATCCGAAAGCGTCCATTGCCTGTGTATTTCCGTCAATTGATATCGGAATGGTCAAGGTCGTTCCTGGCCCTCCTGAATTCGGACTGCAGGTAATGTATATGTTTGGGGATAAAACGATACTGGTTTGGCAGGAAGATATGCAGTAGGGTTCGGGTGTCATCCCCGCAATGTCGTCCATGTAATTGGTTATGCAGAGATCGACCTCACCATCGTATCCGCTATCGATTACCGTAAGACTGACGATTGCAAGGGTCCCACTGCTCCCTGGAGGGATAACGGTTCCGGATCCCCTGAATCCTCCAGCCCTTACATAACCCGGACTTATTTCATTTCCACCCACGCCCCAGTCACCTGTTAAACTTCCTTTGACCGTATCTTGATACTGAAGCAGGCCCCCAGCCTCGCTCAGGTGGTTCTTCCAGTATCCAGGCGTTTTCGGGTCACAGTAACAATCCTCATCCTTGGTGCATTCATCCTCCCCTTCGCCTTCCACAACAACGCAGATCTCGTTCTCAAAATCGCACACTTTATGTGTAGGAGGAACATGCTTTACACCTCCGCCACTAGAGCCACTAGAACCTCCTGAGGAACCGCCAACAAAGAAACCACCACTAGGTTTCGTGCTGGTATCCCTTTTCCCCTCGGATTTGGGGGATTCTTGCTGTGGTGTTTCATCCTCTTCGGGTTCATCCCCTATTTCATAAAAACCCATGACCTCGACAGAGGGTTTCATACCAGTAACATCAGATTCCCCTGCTGTCAGGTCCTTTCCATTTTTATTTCTTCCTTCAACAGGCTGATAAAGCGAAAACAAGACAAGACATAAAGCTAAAATTACAACAACCAGACTGTATTTCACAAAACCCTTTTTTAATATACCCTTCATGATCTCATTCTTGATTATAAAGTGGTTAAAGATAATAAGTTTTAAATACTTTCTGTTTTCCAAGAACTTATCAGAATTACAACAGTTTCAGGCCCTTTGTCACCATGTCTATAACCTCTTCTTCCACAGGTCCTATACCTAGGGACGTGATGGTTCCTGGTTCAACCTGGGTTTTACCCGCATCCCTTATCAATGCATAGGGGATTTTCATCCTCCTGACCTTCTCCTTTAGTTCAATTAGTTTTTCCGGACTTTCAACCCTGAGAACTATCTTCTTCGATCCACCCTCTTCCCAGAGCTTTCGAATGTTCTCATCAGTTTTCTTGTATGCCTCTAGGGAGGCGTGTGCTACCTGCGAAGCGATCTTACCTTTGTCCATCCTAAGATCCTTTCTAACGACAATTACCTGTTTATACATACTATTAGAATTGATACAGCCGGATTATAAAAAGACCTACCTAAAAATAAAAAAATCAAAGAAAGATGGGAAGGGCGGTTATTATATTTAACTGACGGTTCCTGTTACTGTTCCTGTTTCGGTGAAGCCTGTCAATCCTGAGTCAAGGTTGTTGTACGTTAAACTAACCGTCGCCGAGTAACTGTTTCCTGCCGTGAAACCCGGGCAGTCTGCCTCCACTTTGAACGTTCCTCCTATGCCAACCTCTATGTAACTAGATCCGTCAAAGTCTCCGTTATTGCAGGTAGTTGCTCCAACTGATACCGTAACTGCCGTGAAGTTCAGCCTAGAAGCCAGGTTGTTTCTCAGGTTAAGTTCGAAGTTGTCAGGTGTTGTAACTCCCAATTTCCACTGACCAGTCGCTGGTGCGCCTATGTTGGGGAAACCTGTCGCTCTAGCACCTGTGTACATTCCTGGATTGAACACCCCAAGGGCGTACAAAGCCGCTGCCACTATTATGACGATCAATATAGCCCAACCGTATGTCATCAAATACTCCATTGCAGATTGTCCTTTCTTCATGCTTGATCAATTTATAATTGGTCTAAACTGGTATATATATATTTCAGGTAGGCAAGAAACCGGAAAACATGTTACTTATCATCATCCTTGCTCCAAAGAATACGAGCAAGGCGATGATCATAAAGATTGGAATGTATTTAATTCCTCCCTTCTCCTTCCCTGTGTCTATCAGACCTATTATTATCCCCGAGAAGAACGTGGTGATTATTATAGAAACCACTGAAAACAACAAAAGGAAATCAGGTGAAACGGAGATACCAAACTTGAAGAAGGGTATGTTGCTGGAGAAGGATTCCGGCAGGTTCCCGGCAGAAGAGAATACTGTCAGAGTGGTTATTAGATAAAGTGAGAGGGCGTAAAGAACCGGAGCCCCCAGTACGCCAGCGAAAACTATGAATATGCCGTACATTATTATATTCGCCTTTACCTCCTTCTTTATTGCCTGCTTTCTTCGGATGTCTATTGCATTCTCTTCAAGCAAGGCGACCAACTGCCCGCCTGATCTCGCCCCCTCACTTATCAATTTCACAGCCCTCTCCAGAATCTCTGATCTTATGTACTTTGGAATCTGGTTCAGGCCATCTGCCAGAGATTTACCCGTCATTATTTCTTTACCGGATCTCTTTATTGCCTCTGCAAGAGGACCGAATTCGTTCCTGGCAGAGAGAAGCAAAGCCTTGCTTGGTATGAAACCAGAACGTATGTTAGCGGCTGTTAATTCTAGGGCATCCGGAAGAACGTTTTCCACGAAGTTCCTTCTCCTGTCCACCGCCAGTATGAGCCATCCGTTGAGAAGGAAGAATACGCCGCAAAAAACTCCGATGAAAACATAAACCATGTAAGCACCCGTGAAAAAGGAGATCGCAGCCGCGATTATTATGCTCATTATCAACGAATTGGTTATATATTTTTCAGGGGTTGTTTTCATACCTGATAAATTTATCATTTCCCTTACCCAGTTTCTATAGAGCGGTGGGAAAAGTTTGTACAACATATCAATCTATCCCTATGGGTCTCCTTGATTTTATCAGGCCCACGAACATGAACTGGAATAACACGAGCATCCCTATTATCCCGATCAGTATGATCTCCAGGTTTATTGTCAGTCCTGTAAAGGAGGCAAGAACCAAAAGAAAGGTTATGCCCAGTGTAGGGAAAATAACAGCAAAAAGCATGTACATGAGGGCTAGAGGGTTCAATTGAGAACCGTATTTCTTTATGGAAACCCTCTGTTCAACCGCCAGGTTATCAACTATTTCTTTCATTGCGTTACCTATGTCCGCTCCTGATTTAAGGGCGTTGATCATCTGCCACATCACCCTTCTAAAGAAGAATGAAGGAGTCTCTCTTGTAAGTATTTCAAGGGCCTCGGCCTCGGATTTGCCTGTGTTTATTTCGTTAACCACCCTTCTGATTTCATGCGAAAGCAGACCGTAATCACTTCTTGCTATAGAAACCAGAGTGTTGTAGAGAGGAACGCCAGCCCTCACTTGGACGAGAACATGGTGAAGCATATAGGGGAGGTTCTTCTCTATATCCTTTATCTTTCTGGTTGAGGAGAGTTTGGGGTAGAAGGAGAGGAAGAGAAAACTCGCGAAACCTATGCTCCCTCCGGCCAAAAGGGATATCGACAGGGCCCTGAAAAATTCCGTCTTTGCAAAGATCGTTATAACCAATATCAATGAAAATACCATAAGGAAATAGAATGTTAGAGTGAAGATCGCGATCGCCATCCATCTCCTTGGACTTATCCCAAATCCAGCTTGCTCCAATTCGAACTCCAGGGATGGGAACAGTTTTGATAGGTTTTCACCAAGGCCTAAAAAATGCTCTGAAATGCTCCTAACCTTATCGTAAGGCAGGGGCAGGAATGGAATTTTGTTTTTCACATAGAATATTTGTTTTAGATCGAATATAAGTTTGGTCTAGCCGAGCTCAAGATAAAGAATCCCGTTTCTGAAGCCTTTGCTGACAACGCTTGTTTGTGGTGGCTTCGTGAGAATCTTGAAGTAAGCTTTGTCCCCAGCCTTCGCTTTGATCTCTATTGAATTATCAAGGGATTTGACCTCTATGTCCTCTATATCCTTAACATCCGGCAGTTCAACCTCGACTGCTATTTTGTCCCCTATCCTTTTCACTTGTGTTTTCGGCTCCTCTGTTGTTTTCGCTCCGCTTATTGATACACTTTCCGTAACCTTGGGTTTTTCATACCTTCCGGTTTCCCTGATCTTGGATTTAAGCAAGCCAAGCCTGTCCCCGAAACCCATCTTATTTACCTCTTTTTCTATCTCCCTTCTGTCCACATCCCCGAACGTTTTGACAGAGACCTTTGGTTCTCCTCCGGGACCCTGTGTTATCTTTATCGAGAATCCTCTGCCCCTGGTAGGTTTTCTGAAGAATGGGGAGAGATCAAAAACCTCGAAATCCCTTTCAAACATTCTGTCCATTTCTTTCAGTTCTTTCTCCATTCTAGAGAACACATCAGTGAACAGATCCCCTCCGAGACGAAACCCACATCTGGGACAGAACTCCAACTTCTCATTCACCTCTGTTCCGCAATTTCGGCATCTCATGTTAATCATTTCGAAAACTTATATAAAAATTTTACTTCAGTATGTCCGCTGTTGCCGCCCCTATAGAGGCGAAAAACGAAACGAATATGAATATGTTGAAGGACCATGCAGGGTTCGCTACGTGACTCATCACTCCGAAAAGCCAAAGGATAAACCACGTAACGCTGTAAGAAATAAGGAACAAGGAAACCAACCTCTTTGGAATGTAGGTTTTACCCACTATGGGCGCATCAAACTCGCCTCCTATGGATTCTTTTGCTACCCTCTGGAATTTTGTGTAGTATATGATGATGGTAACGACAGAAATGGAAAGCAGAATGAAAACAACAAGTCTCAGCGGATCGAGTTCCTTTGCCAGCGTCCAGACCTCTTCCGTGACGGACAATGGCGTTGCCAGAAGAACCGATCCGAATATCTGCTGTGCAACGTCATCCACCCCGAACTTTTCCGGTTTTATTTTTTGGGCTAAGGAAGTTATCCTCGTTCCGTTCTTCCTTAACCTTTCCATTACCATACCATTCACCTGTACTGGGTGGCTCTAGACTTTCGAAATCCATTTCCTGACAACCTCAAGATATTATAAGTTCAGCTCGCATTTAAATACTTTAAATGCGGTTTTGATCAAAAAAGTTTCCTCGCTATGGTAACAAGTCTCGGTCTCTTCATGAGTAACAATCCCAGTTTCCTGAGCCCGGAGGCCCTTGCGATGCTGATTAAATCCTCCCCCTTAAGATAATCGGCCAGCCAATTCAGTTCTTCATCGTTCAAGCTCTCCACAACCTTCCTGAGCTTTAAAAGTCTTCTCATCTTCTTCCCCCTTGTATCCCACCATTTTTTGTTGTATTCGTATAGGAATTTTTTCGAGAAATTATCTGATTCTATTGCCTTTGCAATAACCTCGCCCGCAATCCTTCCGGCTATGTAGGATTCAGCTATGCCCCCTCCGTGTATCGGGTTTACCTGATGCGCAGCGTCACCAACTATAACCAGGTTATCGGAAACCATGTCCTCCATCAATCCTCCAACAGGGACGCCACCCGAGTTAACCTCCAGTACCGATCCTCCCCTCAGGTTCGGATTTTTACTTATGAAATTCTTTAGATATTCAATTGCATGTTTTTTAGCGAAAGGCTTCCGAACGCCGATCCCCACGTTTGCTGTTCTCTTTCCTTTCGGGAATATCCAAACGTATCCTCCTGGGGCGATCTCGTTTCCGAAATACATCTCGATCCTCTCGGGATCTATCTTTATATTGGCCATCTCGAACTGAACGCAGGAAGCAATATCCTCCAATGCAAGCGTGGTTTTCATTCCCATGAATCTCGCTATCCTGGACTCAATCCCGTCGCACGCGACGAGAATCTTACACCCCGTTTCAAAATTCCTGCCCCCTGACCTCATCTTGACATTCAAACCCTTTCCCTTACTTTCGACAGCAACAACCTCTGTTTTCGTTAAGATTTTCGCTCCTGCCTCAGCAGCAAACTTCGCGAGATACTTGTCAAATATTTTCCTTTCAATAACCCATCCTTCAGGACCTTCGAAGTCAACCGTAACCTTCCCGCCGTTCGGTGCGTAAACGCTCGCCCCCTTTATAACCCTAGAAACCCATGACCTGTCGAGTTTTATGCCCATCCTCTCCATCGAGGACCTCGAAAGACCCTCACCGCACCTCACGGGAACTCCAATCTCCTGCCGTTTCTCCACTGCCAACACTTTCAAACCCTTCTCTCCGCAGTATCTGGCAGCAGACGAACCAGCAGGACCTACCCCTACGACTATTACATCATACTCCCTTTCGATATTTTCGATCATGGCCACACCTATAAATCTTTTTTAAAGATCAAATTATTTATAATAATAATTTCAGGTCGATTATATATGTTTTTCAGGAAAAGGAAGGGAAAGGAAGGTAACAATCTCGCTTTGTTTGTGGACGGGCCGAACATCATAAGGAAGGAGTTCAACATAGACCTTGATGAATTGAGAAGAATCGCGGAAAAATACGGAAGGATCGTGACAGGGAGGGTCTTCCTCAATCAGCATGCCTCCGAAAAGCTGATAGAAGCTATAGCGAACCAGGGATTCGAGCCGAAAGTTGTTCTTGCGGGAGAGGTGGAATCAGATGTTGACGTGAGCGTTGCGGTAGATATAGTAAGGGCATGTTTCAACGAAAACATAGATACAATAGCGTTGGCCTCCAGAGATGCGGACTATCTGCCTGCCCTGCAACTCGCGAAGGAGAAGGGAAAAGGGGTTCTGGTTATAGCAACCAAACCAGGTTTTTCCAAAGCGTTGCAGCATGTGGCGGATCACGTGGAACTTCTCTCGAAAAGGTTTTAAATCAATAACCACTTAGCGATAGTCAATTTTATAAAGATTTGCATAATATAATAAAGCATGATACGATATGATCCTTTCATAACCCTCTTCGAACCAGTTGTAAAAATAGAGGAACCTGTTGTCAGCTCCATTTTCGCATCAAAAAAACTCAAAAATCCAGGTATTAATACAAATTATAACATGTCGTTTGTTAGGGGAACACTCAGCTCAAGATACTATCAAAATAAACGTTTCTAAACCCCTGTTGCGAACCTGCTCTTTATTCCCACAACGAAGTACGCCCCTATCAGTATCAGCGCGCTCCCTATAAGCTGAAGGTTTGGGGCGGGCTCCCCGAGCCATAGAACTCCCAGAACGAGTGAAACAACAGGAGTTAGCAAGAGAAGGGAAGAAGCCTTCGATACATTGATGTGTTTTATACTCCAGTACCAGAAGAACACGTAACCGAAAAGGATTACGACTGAAACGAAAATGTTACCCCACTGTTGTGCTGTCAGCGAAAGCAAGAGATCGAACTTCCCGAGGAGGAGGGCGACTCCGAAGAGTATGACCCCACCGAAAAACATCCTTGCAAAGGAAACAACGAAGTTTGTTTCCCCCTTTATCATCGCCTTTCGAGCAATCACGTTCTCCAACGCCCAGAGAACAGTCGCCCCCAGAACGAGGGCATCCCCTAGTTGCGGGTTCATCCAGAGGTCAGCGGGGTTTATTTGGGCTGAAAATAAAACAACGGTTCCCACCGACATTATGATCAGAGCATAAATCTGTTTCCTAGGGATCTTTTCCTTAAGGAAGATGAAAGCGAATACAGCGACATACAATGGAAGGGTTTTGTGAATGAAAGCTGCTCTACCACCAGTTGTGAACTTCAAGCCGGTGAAGAACAGAAGAAATGCGAACGACCCGCCTATCACAGCTATCAAAAGTAGGTATTTCCAGTTCATTTGCCTTAAATTCTTGTGGGAGAAACCCCTGGTTAAAATCGACAAACCGAGGAATATCACGCCTATTATTACCGCTCTTACCGCTGTGAAGACAGCGGGATCAAGATCAACCACGAAAATCTTGTTTACAGGAATCGCGAAACCGCTGATTACCGCAGTCAGCAGAGCGAGAATCGTTCCGAAAGTTTCCTTATCCATACTTTCTCCTCTTCAACATTCTATTTACGTGATTCTCTTTCAACCTTTCCGCTATGTAACCATAATGCACGCTCACCCAGTCATTCTTTTTCATTCCTTCTGTGAAATCATTCCTGAAAAATTTTTCTCCAGTTTTTGTTTTGACCAGAACCTTATCGGGGTCTATTCTGAGGATTTTTCCAGGGTATACCAGACAATCCTCTAACCTGATATCGGGCTTGATCTGTTTCCTCCATCTTATCGCCTTTTCATGCTCGAGAAGGAAGTACCTTCGGATGACTTCAGCATCTATCTCCTTCTTTCCCATCTTTTTCGCTAGTAACGAACACATCCTGCTTGCAACCTTGAACACATCCTCGATGTCGATATCGATTTCTTGTTTGTTCTTTATGGATTCATTCAACCTATTCAGTAGTTCCCCTTTCAGTTCGCCCCTGTTAACCAAAACTTCTCCGCACGGGATTGCATAGCGAAGGAAGAGCTCCTTGTCCTTTATGGGCAGCATCTTGAACATATCAATCATCCTCCAAATCATATCCTTTCTATTACAATATTGTTAAACACCAAGACTTTATCCCTCTTCCTGACTTTAAAAAACTCTGAGTTAACCTTTCTTTTCACACCATCGAAGTCAACCAGCGCCTCCTTCCCCTTGACTTCCAATACCTTCCCCTTCAATGCAATACACATACTACTCTTCCCCCAGCAGATAAAGCAGCAAGGCCTTCTCTGTGTGAAGCCTGTTCTCAGCTGCATCGAAAACCATAGAATTCTTCGAATCTATCACATCGTCCGTAACCTCATGACTTCTCGAAGCGGGCAGGCAGTGAAGAAAAACGAAATCCTGTTTTGCGTGCTTCACAAGCTCGGAGTTAACCTGATACCTTTTCAGATCCTTCATCCTTTTTTCCAGATTGTCTTTCTCTCCCGGTGAGACCCATTTATCCGTTATCACAACATCCGCGTCTTTCACTCCTTTAACAGGATCGTTCTCTATCCTTATGTTCCCCTTCACGTATTTCCTGACGTTTTCAACAAATTCAGGATCAGGCATGTATTTCGCTTTGTCCGGGCAGACCAGGAAAACATTTGCCCATAATTTCGAGAAACCTATCATTGTTGACCTCGCCATGTTGAAGGCGCAGTCACCGATGAAAACAACCTTCAAATCCTCAACACCTCCCCTCTTCTCAATAACCGTCAAGAGGTCTGCCAATGTCTGGCAGGGGTGATACAAATCGCTGAGCCCATTTATTATAGGTACCTTCGAAACCTCCGCCATCTCTTCGAGGTCCGAATGTTTATAAACCCTCGCCATTATCGCGTCACAGTACCTCTCAAGAACGCGTATCGTGTCCTTCAGCGTTTCCTTTTCAGCAAGTTTTGTTGCCCTTGAATCAAGAAAGATCGCATGCCCCCCGAGCTGGTGCATAGCGACCTCGAAAGAAACTCTCGTTCGTGTCGAGGTTTTTTCAAAAAGCATGGCAAGCGTTTTCCCCTTCAAACCACCTTCAAAATCCCCTGATTTTATCTCCTTCGCCGTATCCAAAATCTTTCGTATATCCTTCTCCGTGTAATCCATCAAGGTCAGAAAATTTTTCGACATACACACCCCAATTTTTATTATTGAGAAACCATCTTTAAAACCTTGACAGCATCCCTTATCGAATTATAAACAGGAAGCGAATCCCTGAGAAAGAACTTGACCCTTTTGAAATCCTCAACACCTGGGGCGCAATCAACAATCACTTTCCCTGTTTTGACCCCCTTTAAGATTTCGAGCTCTTGGGGGTTCAGCAGACATGATTTCAACTGATTTATTATCAAAACCGCATCAACGTTCTTGTCCCTGACCAAGATGTCAACTACATTCTTAAACCTCTCCCCATCCGCATCCGCGCGTATGTCCAAGGGATTAATTGTTTCAAGCCTGGGGTATTTCTTTTTGATCTTACCTTTCGTGGATTCCGAGAACTTCGATAGTTTCAATCCGAGTCTGTGACAGAAATCGCTCGCTATTATCGATGAACCCCCGGTGTTCGAGACTATGGCTACGTTGTTTATTCCCCTCCTACCATACCTTTCCAATATTGATGCATAGTTAAAGAGTTCTTCAACGTTTTTAACCTCTATCACTCCCGATTGTTTGAAGGCCCCGGAATATATTTCTTGCGAGGTGGATAACGAATCCGTGTGCGTGCGAGCGCGAACCTTTGACTCCTCTGAAATTCCTGATTTCAAAACTATGATCGGTTTTTTCGAACGTTTCGCGATTTCCATGAACCTCCTTGGTTCTTTGACGGACTCCAGATAAAGAAGAACAACCTCGGTTTCTTTATCCCCCAAAAGGTATTCAAGGAGATCGCATTCATTTATATCGATCATGTCCCCGACCCAGACGAAGTTAGAAAAACCCATCCTGTTCGAAACCAAATAATCCAAAAGAATCGCTCCGACCCCTCCTGATTGCGAGATAACGGACATCTTACCAGGATTGATATCCAGATTCCTCTCGAAAGTAGTGTTGATCCCTTCCCTTGGGTTTATGAGACCGCAAACAGAGTTGGGCCCCAGGATTCTGAACTTCCCCTTCGAAATCCTAAGGAGATTTTTTCTCTGTTCCGAATCAAAACCCCCGGACAGGACCAAAAGAAACTTGGTTTTCAAACCCCTCGAAACCTCCAGGATCTTTTCAGGCGGGAGACTAATGACAGTCAAGTCCACGGGTGGATACCTGTGTGATTTTTCAGTATCCGAGAGAAACCCGTGTCCGTTGAATTCGTGGAGATTTACATAGATCCTTCCGAAGATTTCGGGTGAGACCATTATTTTAGGGACCTTCACCCTCGAAGAGCCGATTAGAAGGATAGACTTGGGGCGGAACAGCTTCTCCAAACTCATAATATTAATATGAAATCTTATAATAATAATATGAAACTTGCCGAAAAGGAATGCAAAAAAATCATGAACAAATACAGAATCCCTACAGCGAAAGAGTTACTTGCGAAGAAACCCGAGGAAGCAATAAGGTTCTCGAAAAAAATAGGCTACCCTGTTGTTCTTAAGATCGATTCTGAGGACATAATTCACAAAACAGAAACCAAAACCGTGATAACGAACATAAAAAACGAAAAAGAACTTATCGAGGCCTTCGAGAAAATAATCAAAAACGCGAAGAGACACAAGCCGAAAGCGAAGGTGAATGGCGTGATCGTTCAGGAGCATATCGAAGGGTATGAAACCATCGTTGGGGGTAAGATAGATCCCCAGTTCGGGCCGATAATACTGTTCGGGGCCGGCGGGATATTCACAGAGTTCCTGAAAGACGTAGCTATAAGGGTGTGCCCGATAGAAAGGAAAGACGCGGAAGAGATGATCAACGAGATAAGGTATTCGAAGATTCTTAAGGGGTTCAGGGGGGAGCCGCCCGTAAAAATGAAAGAAATCATAGATATACTCATGAAGGTCAGCAAAATGATGATGAATGAGAATGTGAAGGAAATGGATATCAATCCACTGATTGTTTCTCACAGGGGGGCGAAAGCGGTTGACGTGAGGATAATTAAATAGACGGTTTTGACATGGACTGGAAACTCCACGTGATCTTGTCTCTTGCCATCTACTTCATTATAATTATGGTTTTCCCCCTGTCCATTTACTATTCAATCCAGGCGCTCATAATACTAATTTTCTCTTCCTTGCTTCCCGACCTCGATCACCCGAAATCGATGATAAGGGTTGTGATTTTCGCATTGATTTTTTACCTCATTATACTGTTCGTCATCTTACAGGAAACCCTTGATTTCTGGATAAAGATATTAACAATAACTATTTTGCTCGTCCTTGTCTATTACTCCTACAGGAACATCCCTTTAAGACACCGGGGAAAGAGGTCCCTCCACTTATGGAGGTATTTTCTGCTGTCAATAGCGGTTTCTCTGGTTTTGTTCACGATCGCAAACATTAATATTTCCTTGATCTTATTTATTCTTATAGGGTACGGATCACACCTGCTGGCGGACAGGATAAAGAAATTCTGATTGGCCCTGGGGGATAGGTTTTGATATGGAGAGGCAACAAACCCTGCTGAAAAAATATGAAGCCCTGGTTTCGGAATGGAACACCATTTCAATGATCTGCACACTAGCGTTTTCAGCATGCTTCATCAGTTTGATTCTGGGTCTGGTTTTCTACAATACCTATGCAATCGTGATATCGATCGTGGTGATGTTCATTTTCGGCGGTTTCGAGTACAAATCCAGAAAGGAGTACGTTGAAATAAAGGAAGAGCTGGAAGAGGAGATGTTCAAACTCGCAGGCATGAAGAAGGCTAGAACGAAGGAACTGATCAAGAAGGGATTGTGGTGGTAGAGCTGTTCACATTCCTATTCGGCTGGGGCAGGAAGATTCGCAAGCTTCGGAAGCGCTGGGACAGGCTCAGGGAGAAGTCCCTCAAAAAGAAACAGCCAATGAGGGGAGATATTCTAACCAAAATGGATGTTATAGAGCAGAATCTGCGGATTCTCGAGGAAAGGAAAGTAAGCAGGGTTGAGAGATCACGATTGGCAAAGGAGATAGAGATAGACCTGGAGGGGATAAAGGCCATGCTCAAAATGAAGGAGGATGAATACGTCCAGCAGAGATCCCAGACCATCCCCTCCCAGCAGAAATACCAGACAAGACCCGGTTGATCAATTTTGAAACAAAACTTTTTTAAATCGAATTCTTGATAAATTATTATGCCGAGAAAAACGAAGTTTGTTGTTGTAACGGGCGGGGTTCTCTCCGGACTCGGAAAGGGAATTTTCACTTCTTCTCTCGGAAAGCTCCTTCAGTCTAGTGGTTTTACCGTTATTCCCATAAAGATCGATCCTTACCTGAACGTGGATGCAGGAACGATGAATCCAGTTGAGCACGGAGAGGTTTTTGTTCTCGATGACGGCAGCGAGGTGGACATGGACCTGGGGACGTACGAAAGATTTCTTGGAATTAACCTTGGAAGCGAGAACAACATAACAACAGGCAAGATATACCAAAGGGTTATCGAGAGGGAGAGGGAAGGGAAATACCTAGGGAAAACCGTTCAGATCATACCCCACATAACCAACGAGATCCAAAACTGGTTTAAGAAGGTTGCTGATAGCTACAATGCAGATATAGTTCTCATAGAGATCGGCGGGACGGTTGGTGACATAGAGAACCTCGTTTTCCTGGAGGCGTGCAGGCAGTTTTCACTGAAGGAAGACGTTTTGTTCGTTCATTGCACGCTGGTTCCGATAATAAGCGTGGTTGGTGAGCAAAAAACAAAACCCACACAGCAGAGTGTTCAGAAACTGAGGGAAATTGGTATAGAACCAGATTTCCTATTCTGCAGATCTCCCAAGTTCTTGGAAGCAAAAATAAAGGCCAAACTTTCCTTGTTCTGCGGCGTTCCTGAAGAAAATATTATCTCAGGACCGGACCTCGACAACATATACAAGGTTCCTCTGATCCTTGAGGAGCAGGGCGTTACAGAAAGGGTTCTGAAAACCCTGAACCTTAGAAGTAAGCAGAAGGATTTGAAAGACTGGAAGAAACTCGTAAAAAATATGGAATCTCCAAAGAGAGAGGTGAACATAGCGATAACAGGAAAGTATACGGAGCTCCATGATTCCTACGTCTCGATAATGGAGTCCCTGCGCTCATCCTCCGGTCTCTTGGGGACCAAGCTGAACATCAAATGGATAGAAACAACGAACATCGAGGAAAGGAAGGTCAAGGTTGATGATATCCTCAAGGGGGTTGACGGGATCATCGTGCCGGGTGGTTTCGGCCCGAGAGGCGCTGAAGGCAAGATAGAATGTATAAGATATGCAAGGGAAAATCGAATCCCCTTTCTCGGTCTGTGTTACGGTTTCCAGCTCGCAACCATCGAGTTCGCAAGAAACGTTTGTGGTCTAGGGAAGGCGGACTCCACTGAAATCAACCCTCGAACCTCCCATCCCGTGATAGACCTCCTCCCGGAACAGAGAAAGATATACAAAAAGGGCGGGACGATGCGCTTGGGAGGTCACGATGTTATAATCAAAAAAGGATCGAAAGCGAATAAAATCTACAGCTCTTCAAAGACAAGGGAGCGTTTCCGGCACCGCTGGGAATTCGTTCCCAACTACAGGAAAACTATCGAGTGTAAAGGACTCGTTTTCTCAGGGCACGACAAATCAGGAGAGATCATGCAGATCCTTGAAATCCCTGGCCATCCCTTTTTCATGGCCTCGCAGTTCCACCCGGAATTCACAACACGCGTTCTAAAGCCGAATCCCTTGTTTCTAAATTTCCTGAAGGCAGCCTCGAAGAAATAGCTAACCGTATTCTTTATTCAGCAGTTCCCATATCCTCTTCGCCTTTTCTTTCCCTATCCCCTCGACCTTCATCAATCTGTCCTCCTTCGCCGAGAACACTCGCTTGGGCGTTTTGAATTTTTTGAGGAGGCTCCTGCTCAGTTTGGTGTTAACATTAGGAAGCCCCGCTATCAGGAATTCCTGCCGGCTCCCCAAGTTAACGAATTTCCTCGGACAGCGAATAGCCAGACTTCTCTTCTCCTTTACCTGCTCCCTGTACGCGATCCAGTAGATCTGGTCTGCCGTTTCTTTCGCATTCCTCGTCCATATTATGGGGATCTTGTAGTCTATAGCTAGCGAAGCGAGCGCCCCGCGTATAGTATTCGGGTGAACTTTCCTTTCCAAGAAAAGAAGATCGGGATTCCCTTCCAGGATGATTAAAGGCTTCTCGAAGCATTCCGATATCTCGCGAACCTGCTTGAAGATCCTCTGGTCAATTATTGATTGGACGAAGTCCGGAATGGTTTTCCTCTCCACACATACCCTGTCCGAGCATATGTAATCCCCGGTTTTCAGCTGATTTCGAATGAGATCAATATCAAACTCTTTCAGGTTCCGAAAAACGTGGTTTTTCGATTCCCTGTGGTCTACAACTATTCGAACTTTCCCCGTGTCCAGAATCCTTTGAGTTTTTACCATTCGAATTATATTAGGGGGTTAAAACATAAATTAAATACCTTCGTAACATTTGGTTAAGTTTTTATACGGGCTTCCCGAAATATATATTATGAAAAGGAAAGGAGCCATACAGATGAGTTTGGGGTTCATCGTGGCGGTGGTTTTTGCAGTTATTCTGCTTAGCCTTGCAATAGTTTGGATACAGGGTACGGTTGAACAAATACGGCAATTGACAGAAGATCAGATAAGGAACGCGCACGCTCAACTGGACGAGGTTTTTGAGACCCAGCAGACGGTTTTCGCTCTGTCGAAAAACAGCATAGACAATCCGCCTGCTTCCAGAGGAAGGGCTTACGCGATTGCCATAGGTTTTAAAAACAACCTGGACAGCAGTATGCTCAATGCTGACAACACTGCGTATTTTTCCGCAGACGTATCTGCTGTTGGTGGTCCAGGAGGAAGCAGTAAGCTCTCGGAATATGCAACATGGATAGAATGTGTTCCAAAAAGCATATGGGTTGAGAAGGGAGATATAATAGGCAAAATAACGTGCGCATTCGCAGCTCCTTCAGTCGCAGATGCAGGGACGTATACCTACCTCTTCGAAGGGTGTACAGACAAGAATCCTATAACCAGCTGTTCCGGAAAGACTAAATTCGGAGGCGCCCCGTTGTCGCTTCAGATAGTCATAAAGTGACTCAGTGTTTCCGAATGAATTAATTTTTAATTTATTTCAATCCTTAGACCTGCGAATATCCAAAATACTTTTTATCCCTGCTTTAACATTATTTTAATATGAACGTTGGTCTTATTTTCGGCATAATATTCGCAGCCGTCATAATAGGATTTCTCCTATTTTTTGGTTTCGTTTACCTGAGTGATATGATGAATTTCAACTGCGAAGCGATACTTAGGGATCAGATTATAAAGCTGAGAGAGCAAGTCGGAAAAACATTCCGCCTCTCCCTGGGAGCCAGCCAAGAGTTTGAATTGTTAATACCCCAATGCATAGAGAAGATATGCTTCATCAATCCGGAAGATCCGTCTTCATACGGAAACTGGCAAACAAGCAATGCTATAAACATAATAGTAAAGTCATACGGATACAACATGATAGTTTTTAGCAAAGACCAGACATTTGATGGTCACAAGATAGACAATTTAGCAGCAGAGTATAATTTTTGTATTCACTCAAAGGAAACAATCCTCCTTAAAAATGACGGACCCTTGGTTATGGTAAAGCCTGCATGATAGGTGTTTGAATGATCAGTGTGATGCAGATATTCAAGATAATTTTGGGGATAGTTCTGTCAGCATTCATCCTGATGATAATTTTGAGATTTTCGATTTCCTACGGAGAAATCGGGGAATCCGGAAAGGAAGTCGAGATTTTAATGGGACTCAAAAAGACTATAGAGGATATCTATACAACAGGGATTTCTATGGATTTCAACATG
>SMTZ1_10004388_pt1 | contig 16945 bp, 15 predicted proteins | sample DeeMarSWOR136_30_FD_25667 | JGI IMG/M metagenome (IMG submission 25667)
CGGCTGTCCCTCATCGAGAAGGGCCTTACACGATTTCAGAAGCGTCTGTTCCTCCTCTGTGGGCTTCTTGCCTTTTTTACTTTCCGTCTCGATCCTATCCAGCCGCTTTTCCGCGACCACCAAGTCACTCAAAAGCATCTCCTCTTCGAGGCGCCAGAAATCCCCTTCCGGATCCGGGGCGATGTCGCCGGGGGCCGTGAAATTTCGAAGCACATGAATCAGGGCGTCGCCCACACGAACTTGGTTCCAAAACCCGCTATCCGACTTGGACGTCCCGGAAGTACCGATCTGGGAAGGGAGGAGATATTCCACCTGAGCATAGGTCGTCTTTTTCGGCTTGTAGATTCGGTTTAGGAAATCCACCCGTTCATCAGCCACCCGCACCGTGCCGATCTTTTGTTCCATGCGGGATGCCCGGATGCCCTCATCCTCTCCCCTCGCTCCGGTAAGGGCTGCAAATATGGTCGATTTTCCCGACTGAGGCAGTCCAATGATACCCAGCTTCATGATTCCCACCTCCTGTCTAGCGAAGCTTCGCTTCAAACCGATCCATCCTCCGTAGCAGGTACTGCGGACACCGTCGGCCATAACCTTTGGCGTCGGACGAGGACGGGCGAGGCTTTCGCCAGGGATGGCTATTCCCCTCAAGGCGATATCTAAAGCGTTCTGGGTCGGCGGACTGATCTTTGAGGGTTTGGAGACCTTTGAGATCGTCGGAACGACGAATTCTGCTGGGGCTTTTGTAGCGCAAACCCTCAAAGATCAGCCCGCTGTAATGTGCCGTGAAATTTTTTTGAGATATCGCCTTTCGGGGAACACCCATGCCAGCTCCGCCAAAATTTTGGCCTTAACCCGCCTAGGCGGGTAAATGTCAAAATCTTGAACTATGAAGACAGCTAGTCTTGGGTCCCAAGCATTCCTCTAATGATCCCCAAACGGGGAATGTTCAAAACTGGACTTATAGCAAACGAGAACTTCTCCTAGTTATTTCTGGGACGCAATACCATGCCAGCTTAGCACATCCAGAATAGGCGTGCAAACACCCTGAGGCACACCTATTTGAATTTGTTCTTTCATGACTCCATTACTCCATCACTGAGCTACTCCATAAGCCAGCCGCCTCAGGCAAACGCCATATAAGCGCTTGCTGGCAGCGGATCGACGGCAAACGGTCAGTAGGTCAAGGTTTCCAGTTCAGAAATGAGCAATTTTTCGCAAGATCAAGGAAATCAAGGGATTGCGCGGAGGCGTACAGATCGTACGCCGCACAAGCAATCCCGCAGATTGACGCAGCTTGTCACGCCGGAGCCTTCGGCGAAGGCGGAAGATTGCGGAAAAGGGCCATTTCTGGATGGAAACTAGTCCAGTCTTTTCCCCACCCGCCGCACGGCCAAAAACATGACGCCGAAGCCGATTACCAAAAGTGCGGCCACCTGGGGCCAAAGGATCTCCAGCCCTGAGCCTTTCAGAAATATGTCTCGAATGATAATGAGGAAGTAGCGAAGGGGATTCACGTAGGTCACGAGCTGGATGATCCACGGCATATTGGCAATGGGAAAGATGAAGCCGGAAAGGAGGATAATAGGAAAGGTAAAAAAGAAAGTCGACACCAGGGCCTGTTGTTGGTTTCGGCTTACAGTGGAAATGAAAAGGCCCAATGCAAGAAATGACAGGAGATAAATGAGGAGGCACAAGAAGAGGAGTGTCAGGCTACCGCGCATGGGCACACCGAACCAGTATACCCCTACCGTGGTGACAAGAGCGACTTGAAAGATTCCGATCAAAGCAAAGGGGATGGTTTTGCCCAGGATGAACTCGGCCGGCCTGATCGGCGAGACCATGATCTGCTCCATGGTGCCCACTTCCTTTTCGCGAACCACGGCCATGGCGGTGAGATTCAATGTGGATACCATGATCACCAGTGCGATGATTCCTGGGACATAAAAGTTCCTGCTCACCAGAGCCGTGTTGTACCATACCCGGATCTCCGGACGAAGGATGCCCTCCGGCCCGGCGGGAATGATGTTTTTCAGAGCAGGATTCTGATCGAGACGCCTCTTTAGCCGGTTCCGGTTGAACCGCTCAATGATCTGCAAGGAATAGCTTTGCACCAGGGAGGCGGTGTTGGAATTGGTTCCCGCCACAATGACCTGCACCAATGCTGTGCGGCCGCTCTTGACGCGGCCGGCCAAATCAGGGCCGAAGTGAAGGACCGCTTTAACCGTCCCTTTATCGATGAGTTTGGCCATGTCGCCGGGTTTGTCCACCGAGGCGACGAACTTGAAGTATCCGGAAGAAGAAAAGGCAAAGGCAATTTCTCTGGACAAAGGGGTGCGGTCTTCATCATACAGGGCCATGGGAATATTCTTGAGGTCCAGGTTGGCGGCATAGCCAAAAGCCACCAACTGGATCAGCGGGGGCAGCAAGATGAGAAATCTCAAACGAGGGTCCCGCACCGCTTGGAGCAGTTCTTTGAGCAGGACCACCCTGACTCTGATGAGAAGCAGTCGCATTACAGAAGCCTCTTTGTAAAGCGTTTTCTGGCCAGATTCATAATCAACACCGCATAGATCACAAGGGCCAAAACTTGCGGCCATAAAACCGACAGGCCGACGCCCTGAAGAAAAAGCCCCTTCAGGATTTCCACGAAATAGCGTGCCGGAACGATGATGGTGATCACCTGAAGGGCCGTGGGCATGTTCTCAATAGGGTAGATAAACCCCGAGAGAAGAAAAGAGGGCAAGAAAGCGCTGAGCACCGCAAGCTGACTGGCTTGAAGCTGACTTTTGGAGATGATGGAAATGAACAGACCCCAGGACAAGGTGCCGACGAGAAAGATGAGGGCTGTCACGAAAAGGTTCAGGTAACTCCCGCGAAAAGGGACACCGAAGATCAAAACACCTGCGCCGACGACGAGGGCCAAATCAACCAGACCCACAGCGAGGTAGGGCAAGAGCTTGCCTACGAGAAGCTCAAGGCTTGAAATGGGCGTGGAAATCAGTTGTTCCAAGGTGCCGGTCTCTTTTTCCCGGGACACGCTCAGAGCCGTCATCAGCGAACAGATGGCCATCATAATCACTGCGGTGAGTCCTGGAATGATGAAGTTCTTGCTCTTCAGCTCCGGATTGAACCAAACCCTGATACGCCCCTCCAGGGGCATGTCCACCATTTTGAGACCCGCACGCCGCAAACGCTTTTCCTGGAGATAGATGTCAAATCCCGCAGCCACGGCCTTGAGATAACCCAAGGCAATGGTTGCGGTATTGGAGTCGGAACCGTCGAAAACGGCCTGGACCGGCGCTTTCAGGCCTTTCTTTACGTGTGAGGCAAAGCCGTTGGGGATGGTGAGGACCATGAGCGCCTCGCCTCGGGCCATAGCGCTATCGATTTCCGATTCGTCGTTGAGGTGTCGGACCAAAGTAAAATACCTCGAATCCGTGAGGCGATGGATGAATTCGCGAGATGTGGGCGTCCAATCTCGATCGAGGACGAGCGTTGGAATCCGGTCCACATCAAGGCTCAACGCATATCCGAATAGAAAAATCATGAGTAGGGGAATAAACAAGGCGCCCATGAGGCTGCGGATGTCCCGACTCATCTGAATGAATTCCTTTTTCGTAAGGGCTTTGATTCTTCGGATGCTCATAGGTTCTCCCCCGACCCATGGCCGACCAAGGCCACAAAGACATCCTCCAAAGTGGGCTCAATGGCCGTGATTCCCTGGATTGAAAGGCCTGATGCGGACAGGATCGGTATCACGTCCTGGGCCGCATCCAAATCCGGGGCTAGTCGGACATGGACCGCGCGGCCGAAGACCGCTGCGTCGAGGACATGGGGGGTTTTCTGGAGGGCTTCTACAGCAGCCAAAACATCGGTTGTGGTCATTTCGTAGATTTTTCCCGAGAGGTGCCTGCGTTTGAGCTCCGATGGGGAACCGGAAGCTATGAGCCTTCCCCGATCAATCAGGCCGATTCTGTTGCAGTATTCGGCCTCTTCCATGTAATGGGTCGTGACAAAAACCGTGACCCCTTCGTCAGCAAGGACATAGATGAGGTCCCAAAACCGGCGTCTTGTCCCCGGGTCCACCCCTGAGGTGGGTTCGTCAAGAAAAATAACGGGCGGTTTATGGAGAAGGGCGCAGCCGAGGGCGAGCCGCTGTTTAAGCCCGCCCGGAAGTTCCCGGGTGAGAGAATGGCGGCGGTCTGTGAGACCTGTGAGGGAAAGGACCGCTTCCGTCCGCTTCTTACAGGTTTTGGTATCCAAACCGTATATGCCGCCGAAAAACCGCATGTTCTCTTCAACGCGCAAGTCCTGATAGAGTGAGAATCTCTGAGACATGTAGCCAATCTTGGCTTTGATCTGTTCAGATTGATGGACGATATCCAACCCGTGGACGCGGCCTTCTCCGGAGGTCGGCTTCAGGAGGCCGCAGAGCATTCGGATGGTGGTTGACTTGCCTGCCCCGTTCGGTCCTAGAAAACCGAAGATCTCGCCGCCCGCGACCTCCAGGGAAATGTGGTCCACGGCTGCAAAGTCCCCAAAACGTTTCACCACATCTTGCAGGTAAACCGTTGTGTTCACGAAGCCCCTCCTCCGCCTTCGTCGTGGATGAGAGAAAGGTAAACGTCCTCCAAGCCGGGCTGTATGGGCTCGATCTGAAAGTCGCGGATGCCGGCAGCGGCCAAAACGCGCTCCACCGTCTTGACGGCCGTCTTGTCAGCCAGGGTGAGATGGATGCCTGCGCCGAAAACGCTTGGATCCTGGACTTGCGGTTCATTCTTAAGATATCTGAGAGCCTTGCGGCGGTCAGAGACGGTCAGGTTGTAGAGTTGGCCTCGCACCAGGCGCCGCATGGCCATGGGCTCCATGACAAGACGAGCCCGTCCGCGATCAAAAAGAGCCACGCGATGGCATCGGTCTGCCTCGTCCAGGTATGTTGAGGCGACCACGATGGTCACCTGCTCTCGCCTCAGTTCGTAAAGGATCTTCCAGAAGTCCCGGCGGGATACAGGATCAACGCCATTTGTGGGCTCATCCAAGAAGAGCACCCTGGGTGTGTGGATCAGGGCGCAGGTAAGCCCCACTTTCTGTTTCATGCCGCCCGAGAGATTTCGAAAAAGGCGGTCTGTGAAAGGTTCCAAACCTGAGAACTGGAGGAGGCGCTTCATACGCTGTTCATAACGGGAACGGGGAACCTCATACAGATCGGCATAGAAGGCAATGTTCTCGCCCACCGTAAGGTCTTCGTAAAGGCCTGCGGGCTGGGCCATGTAACCGATTTGGGATTTGATGGTTTCAGGATCCGCCCCCACATCATGACCCAGCACCAGCGCCTGTCCGTCCGAGGGTCTCATGAGGCCGCAAAGAATTCGCAGACACGTGGTCTTTCCCGAGCCGTCCGGCCCGACGAGGCCGAATATTTCTCCCTCATCCACCGAAAAGGTGAGGCCTTGCAAGGCGGTGATCGGACCGAAAGTGCGGGACAAGGCTATGGCTTCGACGATTGTCACGACCTCTACCTCAAAACAACGTCCACAGGCATGCCGGCCTTCAGTTCCTGATTGGGGTTCTCCAAAGACACTTTGATGCGGTAGACCAGTTTGACCCGCTCCTCCTTGGTCTGTACATTCTTGGGCGTGAATTCCGCCTCCGGGGATATGTAGGTGACGGTGCCCGGATAGCGCTTGTTGGGAAAGGTATCTGAGGTGACATCCGCTTTTTGGCCGTAAAAGACCCGCCCCATCTGGGTCTCGGGAACATAAGTCTTAACCCAGACTCTATCCAACTGGGCCAGGGTGAGAACCGGACTGCCCGCCTGAACGAACTCCCCTTCTTCCACGTCCTTAACCGTAACGAACCCGTCAAAGGGGGCGTCCATGCGGGCATTGGTCAGATCATCCGCCGCCACAGCGAGCATGGCCCGCGCCTGCTCGGCCTGGGCCTGGAGGGCCTTCAGATCCAGTTTCAGTTTATCGATTTCCCGGCGTGCCGCTTCAGCAGCGCTAAGGGCGGCATCCGAACCGGCGAGGTTGGCCTGACCTTCCAGAACCATCTCCTCACGGGGGCCGGCCTTGACGAGTTTGTAGTGTTCTTCAGCGGCTGCGTATGCAGCGCGCGCCGCCTCTTCGCTGGTACGCGACGCATCATACTGGCTGAATGAGATAATTTGGCGCTCGTAGAGACTCTTCATCCTCAGAAAGTCACGCTGGCGGTTTTGCCATTCTGTTTTTGCTCGGTCACGTGCTGCTGCGGCCTCGGCGATCTCTTCTTTCCTGGAGCCGGTCTTGAGACTGCGGTAACGGGCATCAGCAGCGGAAACCCCGGCTTGAGCCCGCCTGATTTCGGCACTCAAGACATCCTCCTTGATCTTGATGGATAGGGCCAATGCGGCCTCTCTTGCGTCAAGCTCGTTGACCTGAGCCTGGGCCTGATCTCGCCTTGCTTTGAGCACGTTTTGGTCGAGTTCGGCTAGAAGGGTTCCCTGCTTCACTTGGTCGCCTTCGTCAACAAGGAGGCGAGACACGTGTCCCGGGAGGCGGAAGCTCATATCCACTTCGGTCACTTCAATATGGCCTGAGGTCATGATGGCGTCGTCATTGGATCGGTTCCGGTAGTATCCTAAGTAGACGACGCATGCGGCAGTCGCTAAGAGCAGAACCATGAAGGCCGAGATCTTGCCACGCTTCATATCTTACTCCTTTATAGAACGGTCCATAATGGTACCGACGTAGGCCAGCATCATGGACTTAATTGCGACACGTCGTTGTTCGAGGAAGCCCCGGAAGTCGGAGACGTCGAAATTCAACAGGGAGTCCAGTATGGGAGGACTGGTAAAACTAATCACGCACATGCCGATCAGGTTGATAATCAGATGAACCGTCTCATTGGGACTCAGGCCCAATTCATCCGCCACGCGATGAACCAAATCCATGGGCGTAAATTCGGCGAACAAGGGATCCTTGTCCCGCATTTCTTTGAAAATCTTCCGAAAACGCTCGCCACCATCCACCACTTCTCGCAGAAGAATCTTTAGAAATCCGGGATTGCGCTCATAGTTGTCCATGTAGGAGTCCACAACGCCCTGCAAACGGGTTCTGAGGGGGGCCTTGTAAAGCCACGCCGCCCCGACCTGGCTTAGGATTCGCGCAAAGGCGGCTTTGATGACGTGTCCGTAAAGATTTTCCTTTGAACGGAAATAGTAATGGAGCATCGCTTTGTTTACCCCGGCCGCGTTGGCGATGGCTTGTGTGCGGGCGCCGAAATATCCACGGGCCGCAAATTCAGCTGTTGCTGCCTCAAGGATACGCGCTTCAGCGCTGGTGTGTTTGGTAGTTTGTACCATGGTTCGCATCCTTATTTCTTTGGGATTAACTAACCAGTTGGTTTGTTCAATTGGTTAATACATCAGGGGTCCGCAAAGGTCAAGGGAAAAAATGGGCCCCATGAAAATCCAATTTTGAACTTCCCTCTTTGGGAATCGTTACCGGTATTTCTGAGACCAGGCGCTTCTTGCCAAAAACAAATCGGGGTGCAGGTGGAGAAGGGCTATCTTAAGATTGACAGTTTTTCCTTTATATTCTAAAATTTCAATAAATAAAGATACCTATTTGCTAAAGGGGGTCAATGAGGGCTGGCTTTTTTTTGGTGGACCCAAGATGAGGAAAAAGCCATTTGCCGCCTTTGCTGATGGGAGATGCTTTGGGAGGAGGCTGGATCAGCACCGACCCGGCGGAACCAGCTTTGTCACACCCTTGCTTGCAGTCCAAGCTTAACCATCTCACGTTCAGGGAGCAGAATGTCCGAGCAGGACTGGGAGAAAGAAAACCCTCGCGATTCGAGATCGATCGGTCTTTTCGAGCGACTCTTCTATGTCCGGTTCAACGGGTACCCCGACAGGCGGGCCGGAAGAGATCGAAGGAGAGGAAAGGACCGACGGATAAAGGAGGAACCCTTCAGCGGGCCGGACCGAAGGAGTGGTTTTGACCGGCGGCGAGTTGAACGCAGGGCAAGACGGCTCAGAATTCCCATATTCATTAAGCTGGCGGCCCTATCCACGCTGCTCGTTTTTTTGGTGATTTCCACTATCAGTTTTTCAACCTTGAGGAGGCAGAAGACGCAGTTCACGGAGCAGTTGATCAGCCTCGGCCAGAGTATGGTTCGCATTGTGAGGAATAATGCGCCGGATAAGATGCTGGGAGAGGAGGATCTGGCGTTGTTTCAACTGGTCGATGATATCACAAAAAATGAACAGGTCGTCTATGCCCTCATCACGGATCACAAGCAGATGATCAGGGCACACAGCCGCATCGAGGAAGTCGGGGAACGGTATTTCGAGCCGGAAGGAAAGGCCTTTCTCCGCACAGAGGGGGATGTGACCATCAGCACGATCATCCACAGCGGAGGCGAGTTGCTGTTTTTCGAAGTGCCCATGACCTATCAAAACCTGAAAGTTGGGGAGTTCCGGTTGGCTATCTCCAAAGCAAAGATCACTCAGAACATCGGTGAAGCGAAAGTCTATTTTGTGATACTCGCCCTCATGATGATCCTTGTGGGGATTCTTTTGAGTCTGGGCCTGAGCATGTACTTCTCCCGTCCCATCAGGAAGCTTGGGGAAATCACAAAAGCTCTGGGTATGGGAGCTTTCAACTGCCGGATCGAGGTCAACCGGAACGATGAATTCGGAGACCTTGCTTACGCGTTCAACAGGATGGCGGAGGATCTGGAGCTGAAAGAGAAGATCAAGGACTCTTTTGGCCGATACGTGGCACCTGAAATTGTGGACATGATCCTTTCAAATCCGGGCAAGCTCTGGATGAAAGGCTCCAAGGTGGAAGCGACGGTGCTCTTCGTGGATATTCGAGGCTTCACAACCATTTCGGAAAACAAGGATCCCGAAACGGTTGTGGAACTTCTGAATGACTATCTCACTCGGGTGACGGACACGGTCATCAAGTACGGTGGCCACATCAACAAGTTTGTGGGCGACGAGGTCATGGCTGTTTTTGGCGCGCCTATCCTCAATCCCTCCCATGCTGCGTCGGCCGTCAAGGCGGCGTTGGACATCCAGGACCAGATGGTTGAACTCAACCGCACCAAGCTCCTGAGTGACATGACCATCGGCGTGGGTGTGGGGATCAATTCCGGTGAGATGCTGGCCGGTAACCTCGGGTCTGAAAGACGGATGGAGTACACCGTGATCGGAGACAATGTAAACGTCGCTTCCAGATTGACATCGCTGGCCAAGGGTGGCGAGATTCTCATCAGCAAAAGAACCTATGACGCCATCGGGGACAAGAGCACACTTAAAGTAGAGGAACGGGGCAAGGTGCCTGTTAAGGGAAGAAGAAGGCAAATCGCCATTTACAGAGTCCTTCGCCTCGATAGGACAGTTTATGATGAAACCAAGGAACAAGCCGCACAAGCGTAGCACGGCCATACTCCTCCTCATGTTTGTTGTCCTGATGGCGTCATCCTGTGCGAGGCTAGGCCCCGTGTTCCGGTCCTTAGTGACCGATACGCAGGAAGAAAAAGCTACGAAGCCTTTGGTCTTCGAATCCAAAGAATACATCGTCTACAGGCTGGAAGGAAACGAAAGCCCCGCATGGCTGGCGGAGACATTCTTGAAGGACCGCAGTCAATCTTGGGTCATCGAGGACGCCAACGAGGGGATTCCCTTTGAAAAGGGTCAAATGGTCATCATCCCTCTCAAAGAGCAAAACAAGGGGGGACTCACACCGCAAGGCTATCAAGTGGTGCCGGTGCTGTGTTATCATCATTTTGATGAAGATTGCCATTCTTCGCTTTGCACGCCCATTTCTCTGTTTGAAGAGCATATGCGCTACTTGAAGGAGGAGGGGTATCGTGTCATCCCAATGAGAGAACTGCTGGGATTCGTGAATTACGAAAATGCGCTTCCTCAGAGGGCGGTGGTCCTCACGATTGATGACGGGTATCGTTCGGCTTATGACATAGCCTACCCGATCCTGAAGAAGCACGGGTTCACAGCCACGCTTTTCATATACACGGATTTTGTGGAGAGTTCTGCGAGCGCCCTCACCTGGGATCACCTGAGAGCCATGAAAGAGGGGGGCTTTGAGGTCGGTTCTCACACCCTCTCCCATTGTGACCTGACCAAGAGACGGGAGGGGGAGGATATGGACGCTTACTTGGCCAGAATTGTAAGGGAACTTCGCATCTCCAAACAGATCATTGATGAGCAACTCAATCAAGACACCATGTACTTGGCTTTTCCCTACGGAGAACAAAATCAGCGCGTTCTGAAGCTCTGTGAGGAGGTAGGCTATAAACTGGGTTTTTCCGTGAGAAAGGGAGGCAACCCCTTCTTTTCTGATCCTCTGACGCTCAGGAGAAATCAGGTACTGAGAAAGGACATGCAAAGCTTCACTTCAAGGTTGAGAACGTTTCGCGAGTTCTCTCTGAGGTAGGACTGGAGCGTTGCATCCCTGGTTTATCCTAACGGGGTGGAGAATGGTTTATAAGGGCCGGGCTTATTTTATCTTCCTTTTCTTTGCAGCATCCCTTGTGGGCTGTGCGCCCATGCTGGAAAAGCGGCCCGTTCAGCCCCCTCTCTCTGGAGAGGCCTTTGTGCAGGAACATTTCAAAAAGGCCCTGGAATATGAGAAGCAGAAAGAGCTTGTTGAGGCGTTGAAGCATTACAAGATCGCGGAAACCGCAGCCCCTGGGAATCAAGAGATCTTGGACGGCCGGGGTAGAGTGGAGGACGCGATTCAGCGCAAGGCGGAGGCCCATTATCTGGCCGGTTTGGAACTCAGTAAGGAAGGAAAGTATGGAGAAGCCCGGAAGCAGTTCCTGACGGCATTGAGACTGAGACCCGACTATCCGGAAGTGATCAAAGTCCTCACCACCAGAAAAAGGAAGGCGCCCACGAGGGCGTATGTCATCCACCGCATAGAACCTGGAGAGAGTCTCTCAGCGCTTGCCATGCGCTATTATGGGGACTACCATAAATTCCCTATCATTGCCGAGTACAACAATATCACGGATGCGACGCGGATCCATGTTGGACAGGAGATCAAGATTCCCGAGATCGCGGGCAGGATCTTTCCGGAAAAGACGGCAGAGGCCAAAATAGAAGAGGAAGAAGAGGATACCCAAGAGTTCTGGGACTGGGTGGGACTGGTTGAGCAGGATGTAGAGGGCACAATAGGGGGAGATGAAAAGGAGGGAGAGGAGGACAGCGATCAGGTCGCCTTTTACCTTGAACATGGCCTTGAGCTCTTCAAAGAGCAGAGATATCAAGAAGCGATGCTCGAGTTCAACAAGGTCCTTTTTGTGTATCCAACGGAGAGCATTGCCTTGGAATTCAGTTTCAAGGCTTGTTACCGGATGGCCATGGCCCTCTTTGAACAGGAAGACTACCTGGGGGCAAGGGAGCAGTTTATGGCCTCACTCCGATACAAGAGGGACTGCCATTTGTGCCACGCCTATATCAAAAGGAGCGAGGACCTTTACAAGGAATTGCATTACAAGAAGGGTATCCAGCACTACGGTCAAGAGCAATTGGTGGAGGCCATCACAGAGTGGGAACTGGTGAAACGTCTGGACCCGGACTATAAGAGGGTGGAATACTACATTAACAAGGCTCAGACGGTCTTGAACAAGCTGGAAGAACTCAAAGAGGAGTCCACAGAGAGCCCCTCTGAGGTCGGGAAAATCTAGCGCTTTCTGAGCAGGACGTAAATGGCACCGGTCCCACCGTCGTATGGTCTTGCTGTAGCAAAGGCAAGGACGATCTTTCTGACCGACCCGCGACCCAGCCAAACCGGCAAGCCTTCCTTCAGAACGGGAAAACTGTCCGGAGAATTGAGCCCTCTTCCGTGCACAATGAGGACGCACCTCAGACCGTGTTTGTGGCTGCTGAGGAGGAAGTCCTTGACCGCCTCTTTAGCCGCCTGCTTGGTCAGCCCGTGGAGATCGATGTAGTCTTGGACCGGAAACTCCCCTCGCTTCAATCGTCGCATCAGTTTCCGGCCGAATCCCTTCACCGAGCCTTCTATGTATTCATCGCTGAAGGTGATGTCCATGTCTATGGTGCCTTTCACCAAACCGCGAAGGTGGGCTAAGGCTTCCTTTTCAGCATCCGGAGCCGGATGGGAAGGTTTCTTGGCTGTGCCTTGCCTGGGAGCGGCCCGCTTTCCGTCCTTCGGAAGGGGGGTGACGTCGGACATGGCTTCCAGAAAAAAGTCCCTCTCATTCGGCTCTTCGGGGACATCCGGCCGGGGCGGCTCGATCTCATCGACAGGTCGGTGATTTTGTTCAAGTATTTCGTCAAGATTCTCAAAGGCGGGATTGAAGAGGTCTTTCTTGTTCTTTTTCATGGCCCCTCTCCGCGGCAGGACCGATGGCTATTTTGGCTTGAAATCGGTCTGTTGAATTGACTATAACATAAAAATCAAAAAAGCTGAAAGCAAGCCGGCGGAAAGAAAACCTTTGGCTTTCGCCAGGGCCGGCCATTCCCCTCCCTCCGGGGCGTAGGCCCTACGGGCCGGAGGCAAGGCGATATCTATAGGGTTATGAGGCGGCGGACTGCTCTTTGAGGGTTTGCACCACGAAAACCTTAGCAGAATTTCCCGTTCCGACGAAATCAAACCTGTCTCAAACCCTCAAAGATCAGTCCGCTGCAATGTACGATGGAATTCTGTTGAGATATCGCCTATCGGGGAACAGCCATCCCGGCTGCAGCAAGAATTTGACATTAACCTGCCTTAGGCAGGTAGATATTAAGATCTTGAGCTATGTCGAGAGCTAGAGAAGACCATTGCCTTCGCTTTTGACGTTACCAATCCTTTGGAGAGACTATGGCAAGAATCGATGATTACAGGCAAGCATCGCAACTTGGAAAGGACGCTCTGGCGGGAAAGAACCCTGATCTGGTAGCGAGGTTTGCAGGCGCACAATTCGGAAGAGATCGGGAAGGCCGCAGTGCCCTGTCTTTGAACTTTTTGAATCAAGAAGTCCTCATTTCATGGCCGGAGCTGGGTTTTCTCGCTCAAACATCCCACGAACCCCTCCCCATTCAGCAGGAGATACTGCTCCTTCACTACCTGCACGGGGCGTGGTCGTCCAGTGGAGCAGCCACGGAAGGGGAATGGATCGCCTTCCAGGAAATACCCGACGGGCGGTTTTACCTGGACGCGTTTCAAAGGCGGGCCAAGAACCCGTTGGTCCAGACCTTCGGCCATAACCCTGAACAGCTCTTGGAACTCGCTACCGCCTCCTTTGGGGCCACGCCTTTTGATCAGGGTGATTGCTCCGTGGTCTTCAAGGTGCTGCCCCTCGTGCCGGTCGCCTTGGTTCTGTGGCGAGGGGATGAAGAGTTTTCGCCTGAAGGCAATATTCTTTTTGATCGGAGCGTCTGCAAGATCCTGTCTGCCGAGGATGTGGCCTGGTTGGCAGGCATGGTGGTCTATCCGCTCATTGGCATGGCGAAGACGGCTCAACACAAGGCATGAGCACAAGAACCACAGGTGAGAATCAAGGAAAACCTTCAAGCACAGGAGTGTACCATGGGTAATGAAACACCCCTTGTCGGTGTGGTGATGGGCAGCACTTCGGATCGCGAAATCATGGAAGGCTCCACAGAGATCCTCAAAGAACTCATGATCCCTTGCGAAACCCGGGTCATTTCAGCACACCGCACGCCAAAGCAAGCCAGGCAATATGCCGAGACAGCCGCTGACCGGGGCCTTGAAGTGATCATCGCCGGTGCAGGCTGGGCGGCCCACTTGGCCGGATTTCTGGCCGCCCACACCATCTTGCCTGTGATCGGGGTCCCCATTGACTCATCGCCGTTAAAAGGCGTGGATGCGCTGCTTTCCACTGTCCAAATGCCACCCGGCATCCCCGTTGCCACAGTTGCCTTGGGAAAGGGAGGCGCCAAGAACGCGGCGGTCTTGGCCGCTGAAATCCTTGCCCTGAAACGCCCTGCCATTGCAGAACAGGTGAAGCGCTATCGGGACAGGCTGACCGAGGAGGCGTTGGCCACGGACCAGAGCTGGAATCCCTAGAAGGTTTCCATCCAAAAATGGCCCTTTTCCGCAATCTCTGTGTCAATCTGCGGGATTCCTTGTGCGGCGTACAATCTGTACGCCTCCGCGCAATCCCTTGATTTCCTTGATCTTGCGAAAAATTGCTCATTTCCACGAGAGAACCGAAATCTGAATAGCCAGAACCTCTGTTCCTCATTATCGTTTGCTTCTTGCATTTTGATCATTCGAGAATTTGAATTTGGAATTTGTTTCGGATTTTGTGGCTTGTGCGCATCTCGAACGCGACGGTATTAATAAGAATGGCCACTAAGATCATTAAAGTCTACAGGCCGGGGGATTTGAGCGGGGCCGCAAGCCAAGCCGCTGGGGTGATCCTTTCAGGCGGCATGGTGGCGATTCCCACGGAGTCCTTCTATGGACTGGCCGTGGATGCCGCCAATGAGATGGCCATAAAACGCCTGCTCCATGTCAAGAAGCGGCGCGAGACCCATCCCATTCTCATCTTGATTGCTTCAACGGATGTGCTGGAAGGGCTTGTGAAGGACATGCCCCGGATCGCTTGGAAAATCATCGACGCCTTTTGGCCCGGCGGCCTCACCCTTGTTTTCAAGGCCGGGCACAGGGTTTCCCCCTTGCTGACCGGCGGCACAGACAAGATCGGGATCCGTCTTTCAAGTCACCCTGTTCCCACGGAATTGGCCCGTACTGCGGGGGTCCCCATCACGGGCACGAGTGCCAATATATCCGGGCAGCCGCCTTGCAAAGACGCAAACGACGTTCTCATCTCTCTGGGGGGGGAGATCGACCTGATCCTGGACGGCGGCAAGACGGCCGGAGGAAAGGGCTCAACGGTGCTTGACGTGACCGTCGAACCACCGGTGATCTTGAGGGAGGGTATGGTGGCTCACGATCTGCTGGTCTCCTTCCTCTAGCGAAGCTTCGCCTCCCCGGGCCGGTCCTCACCGATAGGGGCAGGAGAGCCATTCTAAAGCCTCCATCCTGAGCGCAGGATGCCTCGAGTTGATGTCGGGCTTTGATAAGGATTGGGTCTTGCAACTGGCGACTGCCGGGCAAGGGCATCCGCCCGGCCCATTCCTATGCTGCAAAACCACGCAAAAGCCATGAGACTCACTCGCCGTATCATGTCAAGTTCAATGCTTTATTCAGAGACCGAAAGGCCAAGCATCATACCTTGCGATTCCTGCCTTTCCAGTAGTGATCTCTAATGACCCGTTTCAGAATTTTGCCGGTCGGACTTTTGGGAAGCTCCTCTTTGAACTCTACCGATCGAGGTTTCTTGTAGCTTGCCAGACGATCTTTACAGAACTGGATAATATCCTCCTCAGTGGCTTTTATCCCATCTCTTAGAACCACCAAAGCTTTAACCGACTCCCCCCAATACTCATCGGGGACGCCTATGACCGCTGCTTCGCTTATGGCCTCATGCGTATATAGCAGTTCTTCGATTTCTCTGGGGTAAATATTCTTTCCCCCACTTATGATCATGTCGTTTTTCCTGTCTACGATGAAAACATATCCCTCCTCATCAAGCCTGCCAAAGTCTCCTGTGTAAAGCCATCCCTTTTTAAGGATTTTTTTCGTCTCTAAAGGAAGCCGCCAGTATCCTATGGTCATAGCCTCACTTCGGACAATAATTTCTCCTACGTGCCCAACCTTAACATCGGCGCCATTTTCATCGACAACTCTCACTTCCGTGTTCAGCACGGGACGGCCGGCCGAGGCCAGTCTGGCCATTTCAGCTTCAGATCCGTCCAGGAGATGGTCTTCAGGTTTCAATATGGTGGTTAGTGGCCCTGTTTCAGTCTGACCGTAAAACTGCATGAAACCACATTCGAATCTTTTCATGGCTCGCTTGAGCAACTCCACGGGCATTGGAGCCGCTGCATAAGGGGCCAATCTTAGATGGCTCAGATCATATTTTTCGATGTCTTCTACCTGAAGCAAGGCGTTTACCATGGTTGGAACAAACTGGCAAATGGTTATCCTCTCTTTAGAAAGGATATCCAAGACTTCTTTCGGGTCGAAGCTTCCTTCTCTCCTGATCACTATCGTATTGGCCATAAGCACATTCCGGATGTTATCCTCAAACGTAACGTGGTAGAAGGGGAATACGAGCAGAACCCGATCATTGTGTTTAAGTCTCAATTCTACCGCGCCGGTCATTGCATTGATAAAATTCTGGCGGTGCGTTCTCATGGCTCCTTTTGGAAGCCCTGTTGTACCTGAGGTTAAGAAGATACTCATGATATCATCATCAGAAACTGCAACGTCTGGTTCCTCCGGGCGGCCTTGACCAATGAGCGTCTCGTAGGGTTTTACAAATGAAACCCCGGTTCCCCTTAGGCCGATGAAGGTGTCTGTCGACGTCAGATCACTTCGTATGGCAGCGATTGTCGATTCGTAATCCGGGTCAAGAACAAGAAATCTGGGTTCAATGTATTCGAATATCTCTCTCAATTCTCCCGTTTTCAGAAGATTATTGATTGGAACAAAAACGCCTCCTGTTTTAGCGCAGGCAAAATAAAGCTCAAAAAATTCAGGGCAATTATGCAGCAACGCAGCGACCCTGTCTCCTTTCTCGAGCCCCATTGCGAGTAAGCTGTCAGCCAAGCGGTTTATTCGCTCATTGAGTTTTTTGTAGGTGATTTTGTCATTCCCGAGAACCAGCGCCACCTTTTCGGGAAATTGACGCGCACTTCTTCGAACAACACTTCCCAAGGTCATTCGTTTTTTCCCTCCTTCTCGGCCCTTGTGTGTACGACCATACGAAAGGGCGTCCAAGATGAGAATCCTTTTTGTCCTTTATGAAATCACTGCGCGATTTCATGTAACGTCCCGCTTCGCGGGACTTTCAAAACAGCGGAGCCAGAATACCCCGTGCTGTGCACGGGGAT
>SMTZ1_10006413_pt1 | contig 16942 bp, 19 predicted proteins | sample DeeMarSWOR136_30_FD_25667 | JGI IMG/M metagenome (IMG submission 25667)
AAGCTTGGCTTAGATGTTCATAATAGGGGGCTTATTACTGTAGCGAAAGAGCTAAGAGATGCGGGCATGGAGGTCGTCTACATAGGGAACTCTTTTCCGAGAGAGATTATTGCCACGGCGATTCAAGAAAGTGTCGATGTCGTTGGCGTAAGTTCCCTGGGAGGTGCGCATCTCACCCTGGGAAGTGAATTGATGGAGGCAGCCAAGAAAGAGGGGCTTCAAGAACATATGGCATTTATCATCGGAGGGGTTTTTCCTCCAGCCGATGTTGAGGGACTCCTAGAAATGGGTTTTGATGGCGTGTTTGTGCCCGGAGCCGCTAGGGAAGAAATCATATCCTCTATCCATAAAATCGTATCTGAGAAGATGAATCGATCCTCTTAAGCCCACAGGGCGTCATCCAGAAATGGTTCTCTTCCACAGGCGTCATAGAAGAAGGAGGAACGTCATGTCAAGACAGTGGCCGACCCAATATGATCGTTCTTATGTTCCATCCACAAATTCCAAATATTGGAACAAAAGTCTTGAGACAATGGACCCTGAGGAAAGAGAGCAGAAGGTGATCTTGCCAAAACTGCGGGCCCAACTCAAATATGCCTATGAAAAGTCTTCCCTCTACAAAAAAAAATGGGATGCAGCAGGAGTGAAACCTAAAGATATTCGATCCTTGACAGATTTTGAACAGATTCCCTTTTTAACCAAAGACGAGATTCGCCAGGATCAGAAGGAAAATCCCCCCTTTGGTAGCAATTTGTGTGTCTCGTTGAAAGAGCTAGCAAGAGTCCAAGGGACATCGGGAACCACAGGCAAACCGACCGCGTTCGGTATCAGCCAGGGAGATATGGAGCGGATTGCTGAGGCCCATGCAAGAACGATGTGGGGGTTCGGGATGCGACAGAAGGACATCGTCTTCATCGGTTCGTTTTTCAGCCTTTATTGGGGAAGCTGGGGAGCACTCCTGGGGACTGAGCGTCTGGGGGCCGTGGCCTTTCCTTTTGGCGCAGGTGTTCCGGGACAATCCGATCGGGCGATCGAATGGATGAAAGAAGTGAAACCAACCATTTTTTATGGGACGCCTTCCTACAGTCTTTATATGGCGGAGAAGGCCAAGGAAAAGGGGGTGGACCCAGCGAAGGACTTTGGGTTTCGAATCCTTTTCTTCTCAGGCGAGCCAGGAGCGGGTATTTCTTCTACAAAAAGAAGAATTGAGGAACTATACGGCGGGATATGCATTGATGCAGGTTCGACTGCCGAAATGACCCCGTGGATGTCCAGCTGTGAATGTGAATATCGTAAAGGGATGCATCTTTGGCAAGATATTGTTTATGCAGAACTGGTCGATCCAATGACAAAAAAGAGGGTGCCTTATGGTGAAGAGGGGGTGACCGTATATACCCACTTGGAGCGAACGTCACAGCCGATGATCCGTTTCTGGGCAGGGGACATTTCCATGTGGGTGAATGATCCATGTCCCTGTGGACGCACGTACCCTCGGTTCCCCAAGGGCATTTATGGTAGGGCAGATGATATGTTTATCGTGAGGGGAGAGAACGTCTATCCCAGTGCCATCGAAGATGCGATCAGAGGAATCAATGGATTTGGTGATGAATATCGGATCATTATTAGAAGACGATGGACGAGCTGATTGTTCAGGCGGAATATGCGAAAGGGGTGGATCCGGCAACGATTTCTCAGTTAAAGGATCGATTGGAAAAAGAGTTAAAAGGCCGTGGTCTTCGGGCAACCGTTCAACTATTGGAACCCGATCGCTTGGAGAGGACGGAATTCAAGGCAAGAAGAGTGATTGATAAACGAAGTTTATACGATGAGTTCATCAAGAAGGAATAGCGAGGGCAATTCCTGAATCCCTAAATTCCAGAGTCCTCAACTCGGATTTTCATTAAGCCTTTTCGAACATGTCTTTCGGCGCCCCGCACACCGGACAGACCCAGCTATCAGGGAGTTTACTAAAAGGGGTATTTGGAGGGATATCTCCATCGGCATCGCCTTTTTCCGGATCGTAGATATAACCGCAGACCTTACATTTCCATTGTTCCATTTCCGCCTCCTATTCCGAATTCAAATTTAGAAAGGCAGAGGGCAGAGAGCCAAGGGCATAGGGTTGAAAGCCTTTTTGCGCTATGCTCTTTGCACCATGCGCTATGCCATTACTTCAGGACTTCATCATCATAGATCTTTTCTAACCGATACTTATGCTTGGACTCCTCATTGGCTAAAAAAGTAAAAAGCTTGTTAATGTCTTGATCTTTATGCGATTCCTTCATATCGGTATAGAGCTTGAGGGCTCGTTCTTCCATCTTCATGGCTGCTCGAAGGATATCCGCATAGGAGAGATCAGGCTTAAACTCCACATCGACCATATAATCACTTATTTTCAAGTTGGGGACTGGCTCAATCCTTACCCTGGCTATCTTTTCCATATCCAGCTTCTCGAGCAGTTTTCGATGCCCTTCTTCTTCCTTCGCCAAATCCGAAAAGAGTTCTTTTGCCCCTGAATATTTTGCGACCTGACCTGCGCTCGTGTAGAAATTGAAGGCGTTGATCTCCTTATCAATGGCAAACTTTATGATTTCTTTGAATTGCTTCTCCTCCATAATCTCTCCTTTCCCTTTGATCCGTCTTTCAGCTCTTAATTGTTGGCAAAACTTTTCCAATTTTAAGAGATAGGTTTGATTGGGTCAAGCAAAATTTAACAGCAGATATCTTGATTCATTTGTTGGCGAATCCAGTTTTCGAACCCGAAATAGGACGGAGCATCTAGGAGGCATAAAATGATCGAATCTAATTCTGGAGAAGAGCTGGGAAGCATTGACTTATCCAGGGGACTTCGGCCCCCGAAGATATTCTTTGTCGTTTCGTGGGCATAGATGATCGTTGTCTAATGAAGGCTGCTTCGTCAACGAATGATCTATCAAAAGCCGTTGACAGAAAAGGCCATTCTTTATACAATCGTGACAACTATATAGAACAACCTTAGAAAACAGGTTCCCTCGCGCGCTGATTCGTGCTCGGGGACAATCCGCTCGAGCAGAAATCCCGGGCTTACAGCCCGGTTTGAGCTCAGCGGGGACGTTAGACAGGAGGTAAGGTAATGGCCGACTTTTCCGTTCCATGCGACTGGGATGGATTTTTAGGAAAGTGTTGTAGCGAGGTTGAGGGCTCAAAGTACTTTCACTAAATCTATGGGAGGAGGTGAAACAGGAGAAGGGCATCAGTAGTTTTGCTGGTTAGTATTTTAATTGAATCCATGATAGGAGGTGTAACATGAGAAGGGCATTAGTGGTTTTGGTGGTTACGGTTTCTTTAATCTTTTCATTACCTGTATTTTCATTCGCCCAGACTTACCCTACGAAGCCTATCCGCATGATAATTACTTTCCCGCCAGGAGGTAGTGTGGATCCGAGTACGCGTGCCCTTGTAGAGGGAGCGAAGACGTTTTTGGATCAGCCGGTCATCATAGAGAACAAGGCTGGTGGAGCGGGTACAGTGGGTTTAGCTGAGGCTGCGAATCAGAAGCCTGACGGATATCATGTTGTGAGCTTCGTAGTCTCAGGTGTGACTCGAATTCCGCATTTGCGGCCTGTTCCTTATAAGCTGGGAGATATAGTTCCCATTATGCAGTTTGCTCAAGTTCCCTCAGGAGTCGCTGTACAGGCCGATAGTCCCTGGAAGACATTCAAGGAACTCGTCGATCATGCCAGAAAAAATCCTAAGAAGGTAACGTTCTCAACCATGGGTGCAAACACCCCACAGGAAGTTAGTATGATGTTGATCGCAAGAAAAGAAGGGATTTCGTGGATCCATGTGCCCTATAAAGGGACGGCTAAAGCGATCGCTGCTCTTTTGGGGAGGCATGTCGATTTTACCTGTGTATCGACTGATTTTATTCCTCACGTGAAGGCAGGAACACTGAGGGTTCTTGCAATATTAGATCAGACCAGATTGGATGATTTTCCAGAAATTCAGACATTTAGAGAATTAGGATACGATTTTCTCGATGAGTACATCACGGACGTTGGTTTCTTCATTGGGGCTCCCAAGGGGACACCTCTTTCCGCTATAGAAAAGCTCGATGACATTTTCCACAAGGGTATGGAAGATCCTAAGTTTGTGCAGACCCTGAAAAATATGCAATTAAGGCCCTTTTACCGCGGACATAAGGAACTACCTGCCTATTTAAAGAATATGTACGATAATTTCGGCCGTGTGGTTAAGGAGTTGAACTTGAAGGTCGCGAAGTAGAAATGTTCGACATTGTCAACGTTTTCTTGTTCCTTTTTGCCATCTTTTTTGCGATAGGAGCTTATCGTCTGGGCTTGGGCTCCCTTAGAGCGCCCGGCCCAGGCTTTATTATTTTTTTTGCTTCTATTCTGCTCTTGCTCTTTTCTGTTTGTGGGTTCCTATCCGCCAAAGGGGGGATACCACTTAGGTTAGCTTTTTCCAGAAAGGGTTTATTGAGAGTTTTGTTGGTCATAATTAGCCTTTTACTGTACGCCAAGTTCATGCCTGTCGTGGGGTATTTGCTCAGCACCTTTGTATTGACATGGTTTCTGCTGTTCTTGAACGGGATTAAAGTACACAAGGCTGCAGCTCTCTCCGTTTTGGTATCTCTGCTGTTCTGGTATGTCTTTTCAAGATTGGGATCCGAATTGCCTGAGGGTCTTATTGATTTTTTGAGGTGAAGACATGGAGATTTTTGAGGGTCTCCTTTTTGGCTTCAAATCTATCCTTGGAGATCCGTATAATCTATTTTATTGTTTTGTTGGCGTTCTGATTGGAACGCTGGTAGGTGTCCTTCCCGGGCTCGGACCCGTGGGAGCCATGGGTATACTTATACCGTTTACTTTCAATACGACAGCGCTTCAGAGCATTGTTATGCTGGCAGGGATTTACTACGGAGCCATGTATGGCGGGTCAACGACTTCTATATTAGTACGGATACCTGGGGAGGCAGCCTCCGTAATCACCTGTATGGATGGCTACCAGATGGCCCTTCAGGGCAGAGCAGGGCCTGCGCTTGGCATAGCAGCCATTGGCTCTTTTATAGCGGGCACGCTGGCCATTATTGCGCTCACCCTGGTTTCTATTCCCCTCGCCAACGCTGCTCTACGCTTTGGCCCTCCAGAATATTTTGCCCTTGTATGTGCAGGTCTTTTTACCTTCGCGTACGTGGGCCAAGGATCTACGTATAAGGCGTTGATGATGAGATATCGGCCTTGATCCAATTTTAGGTTCACCTCGTTTCTCATCGGGAATTCCTGAACTGTACGAGGGAATTGGTCTTGTCCCGGTAGCAATGGGTCTTTTTGGAATATCGGAGCTGTTGGAAAACACGGAAAAGCTCGTTGCACAAAAAAGAGAAATATTTGGTAAGGTTAAGAACATAATGCCCACTGCCCGTGACTGGGTACAAGCCAAATGGGCCATACTTCGGGGCTCTATTATTGGGCTGTGCCTGGGCGTCCTGCCAGGAGGAGGGGCAGTTCTTTCCTCCTTCGTTTCTTATTCTATTGAGAAGAAAGTCTCTAAGACTCCCGAGAGGTTCGGGAAAGGGGCAATTGAAGGGGTGGCCGGTCCTGAAAGTGCTAATAATTCCGGTGCAATGGGAGCTTTGATCCCTCTCCTTACTTTAGGTATACCTCCCAATGTAGTCATGGCGATGCTCTTTTCTGCTTTCCTTATCCATGGAGTTCAGCCTGGGCCACTTCTTCTCAGGAATCATCCAGATGTGTTCTGGGGGATTCTGGCTAGTTTTTACGTAGGAAACATAATGCTTCTTATTCTCAACCTCCCGTTAATAGGGATGTGGATTCAGGTATTGAGGATTCCTTACAAGTTCCTTTTCCCTATTTTGTTTCTCCTCTGCTTAGTCGGGGCGTATAGTGTAAATTACTCCACCTTTGATATATACATGATGATCCTTTTTGGCATATTTGGCTACATACTAAGGAAATACGATTATGAAGGGGCCCCATTTATACTAGGTTTTGTGTTGGCCCCTTTGCTGGAGACCAATTTTCGTCAATCCCTGGTGATGTCGGATGGGAATTTTATGATCTTTTTGAACAGACCGATCTCTCGCGGCATATTGATTTTTGTTTTCGTTCTAGTTCTTCTCAGCCTGTTTGCCCTCTTCAAAAAGTGGAAGGAGGAATATAAACAATTTAGAGAAAAGGAATAGGGCCGGCCAGACTCAAAAAAAAGGTACGGTTCTATTTTCATGATATGGAAGATAAGGCTTGATGGTGTTATGACAACCAAGAACGGCGAGAATAGCCCCATGCAACCAAGTAAAAATATATGAAGTGTCCCTCAATTTTTCTCTTGAGTGATAATTCAATTCACTGAGGCTCTGTTCTAATCCCCCCCAAATATATGCCCCTTTTTTCTTTTCCCTTGCCTGCTACCAATATGCAAAACGAGTACACTCTAATTTAAAAAGTGATCAATAATGGTGGCAGGACGTCAAATCACCCTTTCTTACTGAAGTCCGCACTTCAAGAAAGTCTAAAGAAGGTGTATATTACTAACGATAATGGATAATTGGTAATCTTATCCATGACTGCCAGACAATTTTTTTCATTAATTATGCGGATGCGATATAATGTTTTAAATAATAATATCCTCTTTCAAAGGGATTGTCGTCAGGGTATTTTAGGGTACATAGGAGTTTGTAAAGACATTCAACTGAGTGTAAGGAAGGAGTAAACCAATGGCACCGCCATGGCTGGGGTTGGCTTTAAGAGCTATCCGGTGGGATATACTCCTAAAGCAGGCACCCACCATCATTAATGCAGCAACCAGTCTCGTCCGTAAGACCGACACCCCAAAGAAGCAGACGGAGGAGCCGACCGATGAAGTTGCGCCTCAACTGAGCGACGTCAGACAACGGCTGGAAACACTTGAGGAGCACGATCGATCCAACGCGGAGGTTGTGAAACAGATTGCGGACCAACTGGAGATCGTAACAAAGAGCCTCGAAGTCGTTAGCGCCAGGGTTAGGGTTACCCTCGTTGTTGCCGGACTAACCTTTGTCATTGCGCTGATCGCATTGGGGGTCGCTTTGTTTTACTAAGCGGGAAGCTGTGCCGGCATGACAACCCAATCCAGGGGCTGAAGGTGACAGGCCAGTTGGTTTTGGCGTTCGGCAGCATTATCTGAGATACGAGCAATCTTGAATGGTTTGAAGTGGTCAAAAAAAGTGTTCCTATGACAAGAAAGATATTTTGGGAAGATCCTTACTTAACTGAGCTCGAAACACAGATTACCAGTGTGAAAGAGAATGGATGAACATTGACAAGGCCCCGCTTTTTTTCTTAAATGAGTTGGTCAAATAGTCAATATTCATCCTTTTCTGCAAAGCTCAGCCTTGCAAGTAGTTGCGAGTTATCCATAGCGTTAGGAGACGGAGGTGGTCGCAATGGTGGTTCTAATCGTTGGCGTGTTCTCAGCGTTCGTTATCGGCATGGGCCTGTGCGGTATCGTATCACCCTCCCGCCTGATGTCCTTTGTCTCCCGCTGGCAGTCCCAGACCGGCCTCTGGGTGGCCTCTATTTTCCGTATCGTGTTTGGCGTGAGCCTCTGGCTGGCTGCCCCTGCGTCGCGTCTCCCCTTGGCTCTTCAACTCTTAGCCGCCATGTCAGTGGCCTCAGGTATTGCTCTTCCCTTGATAGGGTTCTCTCGTTTTCAGTGGCTTCTGTTGTGGTGGTCCCGCCGACCGCCAGGATTCGTACGGGTGTGGTCGGGAGTGGCCGCGGTTGTGGGAGCTCTCATTCTCTGGTCAGTGATCACATGAATAAAACGCCATCTTCGACAAAAGGAGAGATGGTAGTCCTCCCGGCTTCCACATTTTTCATTTTGGTGCTTTTCGAAGGAGGAGGGCAAAAAAGAGGGTTAGGTGTTTTTTCTCAAAAGGCGCATGGAGTTAACGATGACAAGGAAGGAGCTTGCCTGATGAACGATAGCGCCCAGGATCATGCTTATCGACCCCTGAGCAGAGAGGAAGACCATTGCCGTATTAAAGACGATGGCAAAGATGAGATTCTCTTTGATCACGCGGAGGGCCTTTCGAGAGAGTTGGATGAGGACGGGAATCTTTTCAATCTCATCGGTCATCAGGGCAATGTCAGCCGTTTCAATGGCCACGTCCGTCCCCACGGCCCCCATGGCGATTCCAACATCGGCAGCAGCCAAGGCCGGGGCATCATTCACCCCGTCCCCGATCATCGCCACGACATGTCCTTTCCTCTTCCATTCCTTGACCTTGGATACCTTCTCCTCCGGGAGGAGTTTCGCCTCATATCCTATCTCTAATTCTTTTCCAATCCGGTGGGCAACCTGCTCACTGTCCCCGGTGAGCATCCAGATTTCGGGGACCCCCTGTCCTCTGATCTTTTCAATAGCCATCTTCGCCTTCTCCCTCAACGTGTCAGCGATGGAAATGATTCCCACCAGTTGGTGATCCAAGGTGATGAGAAGGGGGGTCTGGCCTTCAGATTCTTTCAGCTTCAGCCATTCCTTCGCGGATTCAGGAATCTCTAACCTCTCGCCCTTCAGCAATTCAGAACTTCCCGCCATAATTGTCTTGGAGTCCCATCGCGCCTTGACACCTCTTCCTCTGAAATTTTCAAAGGATTCGGGATGGGGAATGGAAAGACCCAGCGATTCGGCTTTCTCAGTGACTGCTCTTGCGAGAGGGTGTTCGGAGCGTTTTTCTGCAATGGCTGCCCAGTAAAGAACTTCTTTCTCATCGACTCCATTGAAGGCCTTCATCTCCACTACTTTCGGTTTGCCATGGGTGAGGGTCCCGGTTTTATCCACCAAAAGGGTTCTCAACCTTCCCATCTGTTCAAGAAAGACGCCTCCTTTAATGAGAATGCCTTGCCTGGCGGCATTTCCAATAGCGGCCACTACCGCTGTGGGCGTCCCCAGGACGAGAGCACAGGGGCAGGCGACAATGAGGATGGTGATTGCACGGACGGGCTCTCTTGTGATCAAGAAAGTGGCAAGGGCGATAAGAAGGATGGCTGGGATGAAGTAGCGGGCAAAGCGATCCATAACCCTCTGGATAGGTGATTTCTCTGCCTGAGCCTCTAAAATCAACCGTTTGATTTGAGCCAGTTTTGTATCCTCAGCAATTTGAGTGGCTTCAATCTCACAGGAACCTGCTTCATTGATCGTTCCGCAGTAGACCCGATCTCCCAATCCCTTCTCAACCGGGATCGACTCACCTGTTAATGTGGATTGGTTGATCGAGCCACAGCCAGAGACGATTTTTCCATCAACGGGAATCCTCTCGCCTGGCTTAACAATCACGACCTCTTGGGCCTTCACCTCCTCGATTGGAACTTGGACCTCTTGGTCTCCCTTTCTCACCCAGGCTGTCTTGGGTGAAAGTTGAATCAGAGAGGAAATGGCTTTTCGTGCCTTTCCCACGGTCTGATTTTCCAAGAATTCCCCTAAGAGCATGATGAAGAGGACCGTGGCTGCCTCCTGATAGGCACCAACCGAAGTCGCCGCAATGGCCGCGATTGAGACGAGGGTGTCTACGTTTAAGTCAGGGATGAGGAGGGCTTTGAGGGCATTCTTCAAAATGGGATACCCTCCGATGACAAGGGAGGCAATGGCAAAAGCTGTCGGGAGGTAGGAAGGTTTTAGACCGATCCACCCGAGAATCCAGGAGAGCCCAAGGGTGGTTCCGGAGGCTGCCATAAAGATAAAGGGCCTCCGTTCATTCCAGAAGGTTCGGGTCTTCTCGGCAAGGGTTTCCCTGACCACATAACCCGGTTTGGTGATGGCCCTTTTGATCTGGTCTTCTTCCACTCGATGGGGATCGTAATGAATGGTAGCCGAGGAGAGGACATAACTGACCTCTGCGGAGAGGACGCCCGGGAGATGTTCAACCGAGCGCTCAATATTCAAGGCGCAATCCGCACAATGGATGCTATCAATAGTGACGGTAATCTTCGATTTCCCTTCGAACTTCTTCTCTTTCTCTTCGGGTGCGTGCTCTTCCATAATCCTTAACTGTCACTATACGCAAGCTGAAGCTTGCGGCTACTCATTAATTCCGCATTCCGCAATCGGCATTCCGCATTGGGTCAATCGCCCCAGCTCCAAATACCCGTATTATGAAGGCTGTAGTATTGGTCGTTCAATACCTTCTCGTGAAGGGCTTCCTCATTGGCTAGGCGTTTGTACATATCTTTTCCTCGGGCATCCTTGGTCAGTTCCGCCATCGACCGATAATAAGCCTCTGCCTTTTTCTCCTCCTGGATGGCTATTTTCAAGGCGTCCATGTCCGTCAGCTGTTCTTGGCCTTTTGGTTTTTCAGCTTTTAAAGGAATAGATTTCTTTTTAAGAGTTGTTCCCTCATAGAGAATCCACTCCCCTTTCTCCTGAAGGGTTTTGAGAAGGTTTTTTAATCTCTGATAATGATTCACCTCGAATTCCGAAAGCTGTTGAAACATATCTTTGCCTTTAGGATTTTTGGTCTTTTTGGCAAGCTTCGAATAATTCTGGTAGGCCTCTTTTTCCGCTTCCATGGCCACCTTGACCGCTTTGATATCTTCCTTCTCCGTCCACGAGATGTCCTTCCCACAGGCCTTGCAACTGAGTCCTTTCTCCCTTTTGATAACATCTTCCACTCTTTCAAAACCTTCAAGAGTCATATCGGCCTCAGCCCCACAATGATGACAGGCGTAAGTTTCTTTCGAACTCATCTCCATTTCGACGTCGTGTCCACAGGATTTACAAACCGCTTTTTTGGTCCTTCGAATGACATCCTTTACTCCCTCAAATCCTTCGAGGGTAATATCAGCTTCAGCCCCGCAATGCGTGCAAGCAATAGTCTCCTTGGCTCCTTTTCCCATTTTTCCCTCCTTTCCCATGATCGCCTTACTTCGCCAGAGCCTCAATCATCTCCCTGCAGAAAGCAGGTAGATCATCAGGTTTTCTCGACGTAATCAGATTTCCGTCTCGGACAACCTCCGCATCCACATAATTGGCGCCTGCGTTGACCAGATCGTCTTTGATGGCGAAAAAACCAGTTACTTTCTTACCCTTTATAATTCCGGCGGAGGCGAGCATCCAGCCTGCATGACAGATGGCTGCAACCACTTTTCCTTTTTGGTGTGCCTCTCTGACAATTCCAACCATTTCTGGATATCGCCTCATGAGGTCTGGTGCATAGCCCCCAGGAATAACAACCCCGTCGAATTTGGAGATATCGATCTCCTTCGCCTCTTTGTCCACATCGATGGGATAACCATATTTGCTCGTATAGGTGCGGCTGCTTCCGGACCCCACCACTGTGACCGCTACCCCTTCCTCTTTCAAACGGTAGTACGGGACCCAGAATTCCAGGTCCTGGTAATTATTTTCAACTAAGACAACAACTTTTTTACCTTTGAGTCGCATGTCTCTTCCCTCCAATCTTCAATTGATAATCTAATCATTGCTCATTCCCATTTCCATGTTCCTTTTCAACTGAGTGACTAAAATGAAAAGTGATCTAAAGTGACTAAAGTTTAAAAAAATTCTAAAGGCTTTACTTGTTTCAAATTTTAGTCATTTTTAACTTTAGTCACTATCTTTTTTAGGCACTTTAGGCAATTTAGTCACTTAGCATTATTCATTGATAGGTTTATCCTTCTTTCCCGCGAGTCTCGGATCAATATTTCCGGGTCCTCCACAATCCGGAATGTAACAGGTCACATCACTGAAGGTGCAGGTCTGCTTACAGGATGGACATTGTTCTGGTACTGTATCCGCCCCAAACGTATAACCGCAATTCGAACATTTCCATTGTGTCATCAATCTCACCTCCCTCTTTCTAATTTACACAGCGCATAGCGCAGAGGGCACAGAGCATAGAGTCAAAACCCTATGCCCTAGACTCCATGCTCTATGCTATGGGAATCAGTCTTCATACAGATTGACATCATACCCCAATTGAATCGCTTTTAAATTTTCCTTGAGATACGATTTGGGTAAGAATTTCTCCAGCTCCATATGGGAGATATCAAGGTCAATTAATCGAAGAAGCCGGCCAAGGGCGATCATATTCCCGAAGATCGCCTGACCGAACTTTTCAATCCCTATCTTCCCGAAAGGGACCTCCTCGTCGGTGCAGAGGCCTGTATCGCAGATCGTCTTCTGGGCAATGAGTTGATCTCCCTTCTCATGTAGGCGAACGAGGATGTCTGCCTCCTCGATCATTGGATTCTCAATAGGGTTTCGGTCATAGGAGAGATAAGCAGTGATTCGCTGATTCCGAATGGAAGAGTCGTAGTCGAAGAGCAGGGTGACTTCGTAGCCCAATTCCTTCAAGGCCATGGCGAGGACATGGGAAATGACCCTGACCGACTGACCTCCTATCCCAGCAAAGGCGATACGTTTCATAAAGTCCTTCCTTATAAAAACGAAAGGTTGAGGCTGAGGTTAAGGATGAGAAGAAAATTCATTCCTTAGCCTAAACCTTGACCTTAACCTTAACCTTCTATTTTCCCCACCAGCGGAAAGTTAAAGATGAGATCCTCTCCATGGGGTGCGATATCCAAATCTTTGGTGAGATCTTTCCCTGCGATATGACACCGCATCCTCTTTTCCCCCTGGAAGAGGGGGCTTGTCGAAAGATCATAGACCTTTCCTTTATAGGCGATATAGATTGGTTTCCCTCCTGACCCATCGAAAGCTTTGAGTTCATCAAGGGTAAAGGCTTCTAGTTTTTCAGTGGGAACCTCAGGCGCAGCTTTCACCTTGGCCTCTTCTTTGGGTCTTGGAACTTCTTCAGCCTCTCTTTTGGCAATTCCAAGTTCATCTTCCTGAAGGTGATCTCTCACCCCTTCAACAATGTGGAATCTTTCATCGAACCACTTAAACATCTGATGGACAGTTTTGAACCCCAACCGTCGGCCGTTCAATTCGATGCAGTCGCTGATGATATCTACAAAGCTGAACCCGTTCCATTGAAGGGCTTCCCGGATGCAGGTCTTGAAATGATTGAGGTGATAAACGGTTGTCCGGGCGTAAAAATAGGGAGGCTGCTGAGTGAGGATGCGACCCAATCGTAGGGGCCGGTAAGGGTCTCCCCCGGGCGATGTGATCGTCTTTGTTCCTTGAGGGGTTGTCGGTCCGGCCTGGCCCCCTGTCAGTCCGTAGATTTCATTGTCGTTACAAAAAACCGTGATGTTTGGATTCCTTCGAAAGGTATGAAGCAGATGGTTCCCTCCGATGCTTCCCAGGTCCCCATCTCCTGAGAGGACAAAGACATTTAAGTCTGGCCGGACCCTCTTAATCGTCTCAGCTGCCGTGAGCGCCCTTCCGTGAGGTGTGTGGATCGCATCAAGGTTCATATAGCCGCTCATTCTTCCTGAACATCCGATTCCTGAGACGGCAACCGTATTTTGATGATTCCAATCAAGTTCTTTCATCACCATCGCCACATTTTTTAGAACAGATCCGATGCCACAGCCAGGACACCACGTGTGAGGGAAACGCCTCATCTTCAGGAGTTCCTTATAAGAACGGTCCATCATCTGCTCTCTTTCTTTAATTGTTCCTCAATCTGGCTCTGAATCCAATTCAATTTAAATCCTCCTCCCAAACAAGGAACTTTCATCACCTTTCGGCCGATGGCCCATTCCACCCAGGTCGCATATTGCTCGTCATTCCCTTCGATCACAAAGATCCGGGGATAAGATTGGGTCACTTCCCTCAACTCTTTCTCCAAGACCGGATAGATGCGGATCGGCCTGAAAATGGAGAACCGTTCTTTCAGAGCGGAGATGATCCTCGAAGTAATCCCGAAAGCGATGAGGAGGACATTCGAATCTTTGCGGGGAAGATACTCGAAGAGGGGGTATTTCTCGGCGACCCGGGAGTGGCGATCCTTCACCTCCCACAACCATTCTCTGTAGATCAGGGGATCACTCGTTTTCACATTTCCCATCTTATCATGGGCTGTTCCAGTGAAGAGCCTCTGGCCTGTCCCGAGGGGCTCTTTGGTACGGGAGACGATCTCCGTTTTGATCTTCCCCAGATCGACGAGCTCGTAGAGATGGGAGAGGAAGGCATCGGCAAGAAGGATGACGGGTGAGAGAGACTCCTCTGCTGCATTAAACGCCGTCACCGTCAGACGAAAACACTCTTCTACCGAATGGGGATAGAAGGCAATCGGATAGTAATCGCCTGCGCTCCCTGCCTTGATCTGAAACAGGTCCGATTGGGCAGGCTGGGTGGGCATGCCTGTTGAGGGTCCCACTCTCATGGAATTAACAAAGACACAGGGAGCCTCCACCACATGGCCCCATCCCAAGGCCTCCTGCATCAGGGAGAATCCGGGTCCGGAGGTGGCTGTGAAAGCCTTGGCACCGGCCAAGGAAGCGGAAATGGTCGCGATGGCAGCCGCAATCTCGTCTTCGGCCTGGAGGAACTGGAACTTCGGATCTTCCTCAGATTGCAGAGCAGCTCTTTGAAGGATCTCTGAAGTCGGACTGATGGGATAACCGGCAAAATAACTGGCTCCGGCTCGGACGGCCCCTTCAAAGATGGCATCATTTCCAGAAATAAGTAGCTTCATCTCTCTGGTCTTCTCAATGTCATAACAGATCTCCGAACTCCTAACTCCCTGCCTACCGGCCCCGGTCCCGACCGAGGGCGGGGCAGGCAGGCAAACTCTGAACGTCGTTTTTCTCACTCATCCATCACTTCGATGGCAATGTCCGGGCAATACCGCTCACATTGATAACAACGAATACAACCTTCTTTTTCCACGATTTCATTCATCTTAAGAGAAAGGACTTGAACCGGACAGACCTCCACACAGAGAAGACATCGCTTGCAGTAGATCTCGTTCCAGATGACATTCAGTCTAGGCTTCATGCGCTTAGAACGAGCCTCCTCCCGGCCTCCCTGGCTTGCTGCAGCGCCTCTGGATGTTTTGAGATTTCGGCCTTCCCGTCGACTCCTCTGAAAACAAGTTCGCCCGCATACTCTGCATTGAGGGCATCGAAGAAGTATTTCGCCGTCAGAATAGCTCCTTCAAAGACCCTCTGCCCTTTTGTGGCTCCCACGGAGATAAAGAACCCTTTTTTCCTCTTCCCCTCTTTTCCCATGAAGGGGTCCTTAACAAGATACCTTTTCGCCCAAAGGGCTTGACTGCGATCGATCAGGGCTTTCGCCCAGGCGGTGACCCCGTAAAAGAAGATCGGTGAAGCGAGAACAATGATGTCTGCCTCTAATAATTTTGGATAGATCTTATGCATCTCATCGAGAATGACACAAGTTCCTGTCTCGTCACACCCATGGCACTCGGTGCAGGGGGTAATGGTCAGAGCGCTCAGGTAAAGACGCTCGATTTCTGCTCCTTCCCTCTCTGCACCTTTGAGGGCTTCCTCGAGAAGGATTTCCGTATTGCCACCCCTTCTCGGGCTTCCGAAGAGCCCCAACACTTTCATCGATTCCTCCCCATCCCTTCGTATATCTTCTCTCGCAGAGAAAGGGAGTGGAGATCTCGTAATCCATCCAGCTGGGGTGAATCCACCCCTTTATGCTGAATCAGGACTTTGAAGACCTCTCCCATTCCTGCCTCCGGTTCGATCAGATGCTTCAAGGTGAGTCTTAATTTCAATCCCTCCATTTCGGAAAGCGCTCCTTCCAGAGATTCCATCTCCTGAAGAAGGCCCAGACCGATGAGGAATTGATACTGGGGAACGAGGCCAGTGAAATGAAGCCCCACTTCTTCTCCCTTACGGATGAGGCCGGTGAAGTTGACATGGGAGGTGATATCTTGCTCTCCCAATCGCTCAAAAGGGTCATCGGAAGTCTGATGGCGATGATAGCAGAGGAGCGTTCCCTCTCTTCGATGAGGCGCATAGAGCTCTTCAGCAAGATATCCATAATCGATGGTTAATGCAAAACCTTTCTTTAAACAACGTCCTACCTTCTCCATCCAGTCCAAGGCTTTAAGATTCACTTCAGCCTTCTGGCTTTCCTGAAGCCTGACCCCCATGGATTGGAGATAATCCTCAATCCTCGGATCAGAGAGGTCTCCCCACTGTTCAGCGAACGCTCCATTCTGTTGGGTGACATAAACTTCTTTGAGGTTCCCGTGATCGAGGACGATCCGGTGAACGGGGAAGGCGTCGACCAGTTCATTGGAAAGAAAGCACCCCTCCCACTGAACCCTCCCGGCTTCAAAGGCTTCCAAAGGGAGCCAGTGGACCTTTCCCTCCTCTTCCCATTTTGCGAGTCTTTCCCTCTGTTTTTTTAAACAATGAGGTGCCCGTTCAATGAGATGATACTGGAGGCGTTCCCAAAACGATGGGGCATTCTTCTTAGACCAATCGAGAATGTCTTGGCAGAGAAATCCTCCGCCCCCGCCCATTTCGATGATATCGAAGGTCCCTCCTCCCAAGATCCCTGTCATCTGGTTAAGTTGTTTTGCGATCAGGTGTCCGAAAAGAGGGTGGACACAGGAACTGGTATAGTAATCCCCATCCTTTCCTATCCTTATCCGGTCCGTAGCGTAATACCCGTAATTCGGATGGTAGAGACACCATTCCATAAATTGAGAGAAAGGGACAGGGCCTCTCTCTTTAATCTGGGAGAGGATGAAGATCTTTAGACTTTCTTCCCGCCTTCCTTTTTCTTTTTCCATATACAGAGGAGCTGCCGATTGTGATATCCCGACTGGACCAGCTCCCAACCCTTCTTTCCTTTTTCACAGAAGAGGTCTTCTAACCAATCGATTCTTCCTGAATAGGCATCGTGAACAAAACAGAGACCGGCCTGATCGCATTCAATGGAGGCCTCCCGATCCTCTGCTTTGGGTTCCGGAAGGTCATGAATCGTGATTTGATATTCCCATTGTATCATACATCGCCCTTTCGTTGTTTATTCCTCGCCATTTGTATGGAAC
>SMTZ1_10013186_pt1 | contig 16942 bp, 17 predicted proteins | sample DeeMarSWOR136_30_FD_25667 | JGI IMG/M metagenome (IMG submission 25667)
TGTCGGGGCCACCCATGAGCAGGAGCGCCCTCTGGAGGGTGACTATCCTCGGGCCCTGCACCGTCCTCCAGATCTCCCTGTTGATGGGGAAGCCCGTTATGCCCTTGGCCATGTCGAAGACGAGCTCCTGTGGCACGCCGTAGAAGCAGAAGTTGCAGATGACTGCGGAGTCTGTGAAGACGGCAGCAGAGAGCTCGGAGTAACCGTCGACAGCCACCGAGGTGTGGTCTCCCCCCTGGACGTTCGCGGCGTAGCTGATGTCGTGAGTGTAGTCGGCGTCACTCCTTGTGCCGTGGGCGCCTATCTCGATGCCCTTCACGTGGACGACGTATTTGACGCAGTCGACGCCTTTCATCTCGCTAATCTTCTTCGCAGCCCTCAGGGTGCCCTCTGCTAGGATGTCCCCGATGCCCTTGCGCTTGGCCATGAGCCAGGCCAGCTTGGTGAAGGCCTCGGCGTCTCCCCACTCTAGCTTGAAGCCCACGTCCTCCTCTGTGAGGATTCCCCTCTGGTAGAGCTCAGCCGCGAAGGCCATCGTGTTGGGGCCGTTGATGCCCGAGTGGCCTAGCTCATCTGCGAGGGCGCTCATGTGGATGTTGTCCTCGGGGTCGAAGATACCGAAGTTGGTCCCGCAATAAGCCTGTAGCTCGTAGTCGGGCATGTCGGTGATGTCCCCCTTCCAGCGGCCCGTCTTGATGCAGCTCAGCTTCATGCAGTTGGTGGTACAATTGAAGTCAGCCCACCTCTTCTTCACCCAGAATTTGTTCTCAAACCTAGGTCCGCCGAAGCTTCTCTCATCGTGCCACTCCTCCTGCCAGTTGCGGACCGGCTCGGAGCTCGTGTCGGCGCCGACCGCGTAGCCGGCGTAGCCCGTGCCCCATCGACGCATGCTCCGGGGCTTGATGAGGTGCTCGTGCACCTTTGCCCACATGAGTTTCACCGCCTCGGGGGCGTCCACCTCCGGGATCTTGCCCCTGCCCTTGGCGACTATAGCCTTCAGGTTCTTGGAGCCCATGAGGGACCCGTAGCCCCCGTAGCCCGCAGCGTGGCAGAGCTTCGTCATCACGGCCGCGTTGCGGACCATGTTCTCCCCTGCGGGGCCGACGTAGATCATGCCGGGCTCCCTCCAGAGGCCGACGTTGGGCTTCCGCTTGGTGAGCTCGGCGGTGACCTCCCTGTTGAGGGCCTTGATCGTCTCAGTGCCTATCTTGCCCCAGAGGTGGCTGGCGTCCACTATCTCGCCGCCCTCGTCGGTCACTAGTATGTAGACCGGGCTGCTCGCCTTCCCCGTGACTATGACGCCGTCGTAGCCCGCCATCTTGAGCTCCGAGGCGAACTCAGTGCTCGCCGTGGAGCCAACGGTACCGTTGCTAATTGGGCTCTTCCCGGAGCAGCAGATCCTGGCGCCGGGGTAGATGGCGGTCATGGGGCCCGTGAAGGCCATGAAAATGTTCTCGGGGCTAAGGGGGTCGAGCTTGGACCAGCCGTCGCCTAACCTGTCCCAGAGGATCTTGGCGGCGAGTCCCCTGCCGCCGAAGTAGGCCTCCAGCATCTCGTCGGGGAAGGTGACGTCCTCGACCTTCTCCCTGGTGAGGTCGACCTCTAGGAACTTGCCTGCGTATCCGCCCGGCATCCTAGACGACCTCCTCTCCCTTCTCCCCCAGCATGTTCACCGCCAGGTCCTTCGCGACGATGATGGGCTCCATCGCGAAGAGCTTCCTGTGGACGTTGGGCTTCTCCTCCACCTTCTCCAGGGCGTTGTAGCCCGCCTCCCTGCAGACCTTGACGCACTCGGGGTCTCCTTCGCAGAGGTCACAGATAACAACCTTGTTGGTCTCCGGGTGGAGGAAGGGCACCTTGCCCGGGCAGGCGTCTATGCATTTTCCGCAGCTGATGCACTTCTCCTCGTCGACGAGCACCGCCGTCGTCTCCTCGTCCACGGAGAGGGCGTCGGTGGGGCAGCTCTCGACGCAGGGGTAGTCGTCGCACTGGGCGCAGAAGTGGGGGACCTCCAGTCCCGGGTAGGGCATGAACACCCTTATTCTGCTCGCCTCGGGCCACATCCAGTCCTCGTGGTGAATGCTGCACGCGAGCTCGCAGCGCCGGCAGCCGCTGCAGGCGGCGTAGTCTCGCACGATCCATATGGGTTTGCTCATCAAATCACCAGAATTGTTACTCTAGACATATTGGCAACCCCAATAAAAGTTGATTGCATGAGTCCCGTAGGGCCCAACAAAGGGGCCTATATAGGAGGTCTATCTTCTCTGCTGCGCGGCCCTGATTATCTCCCTGCACTTGTCGGCGTACTCGCAGTACTCTAGGCACGAGGCCTCCCTGTCGGGAGGGGCCCATTCGGCACCGCAGTCGAGGCAGACGCCCGTGTCCTCGTCGCTCCAGATCTCAACGGAACCGCCGCAGGCCTGGCACTTGACGTACCTCATGGTGGGCCTCAGGAGGTACCTGATGCCGGGGCAGGCCTCGGCGCTCGTGGGGGTAGGTCGCCGCCTGATGCTCACAGCGGGTTACCCCTGACGCTTATTACGCTTCGGCTGACGGGGACATCCCTCCCCGAGTCCTCCACGGCGCTCTCGGCGATCTGGTTGAGCCCGGAGCAGCAGGGAACCTCCATGTGGACGACTGTGACTCTCCTGACGTCGTTCCTGCGGATGATCTCCCCCAGTTTATCGGCGTAGCGCCTGGCGTCGTCGAACTTGGGGCAGCCCATGACCACGGCTCGACCCGGAAGTAATTCAGCGTGCAGTCTGGGATAGGCCACGGCTACGCAGTCGGCCATGACCAGGATGTCGGCGCCGTCGAAGAAGGGGGCCTCCAATGGGACCAGGTTGAGCTGGACTGGCCAGTTCCCTAGCGTCGACTCCGCCCTGTTGGGCTGAACCTTCTCAGGCTCCAGGCTCCGGACGGTAGACGAGTGGCATCCGCAGGCCAGGCTCTCCTCCCCCGCTTTTGCCTTTGAGAGGTGCTCGTGGACAGCCTCCTCGTCGAAGGGGGGAGCTTCCCTCTGGATCACACTGATGGCTCCCCGGGGGCAGTGGCCTAGGCAGGCGCCCAGGCCGTCGCAGTACTGGTCTCTGACCAGCCTGGCCTTGCCTTCGACTATTTTGAGGGCTCCCTCGGCGCAGCCGGGGACGCACTGGCCTGCCGCCCGTGGGGCAGTATTTCTTGGCGTGGTTCTCGACGACGCTGAGGAGGGCGTCGACGGTCTCGCCGTTCAGGGTGTAGATCCTCTCCTTTCCCTGCCTCTCGGCTTGGACGAACCTGCAGTGGACGAGGGGTCTCAGGTTGTGGGAGATCATGCTCTGCTCCTGCCTGAGGGCCTCTGCCAGCTGGGTGACGTTCATCGGTCCCCCGCCGAGGGCCTCCAGGATGGCCAGCCTCGTCGGGTTGCCCAGTATGGAGAAGAACCTGTAGCAGGTTTCGCTCAATCCCTTCTTCATGCTCCAGACCACATATGAATTTTTTTTCATATGAATGGCTTCTCATATAGAGGGGGAAAGTTTATAAACATATGAACTTTCCTTCATATGAAGTAATTTTCAGGTGATAGAAATGTTCTGTTTCCAATGCGAGCAGACGGCCAGCGGGACCGGCTGCACAAAGTTCGGCGTCTGTGGCAAGAGTCCGGAGGTGGCAGCCCTCCAGGACCTCCTCATCTACGCCCTGAAGGGCCTCTCGAAGGTCGCCGTCGAGGCGAGGATGAGAGGCATCGACGCCAGAGAGGTCAATAGGTTCACGTGCGAGGCGACCTTCGCGACACTCACGAACGTCAACTTCGACCCCGAGAGGTTCGTAGAGCTCATCGGGGTGGCCGTCGACCACAGGGAGGAGCTTGTCAAGAGGATGGAGGAGGGGGGAGTTATCGTCAAGAGGGAGGGCCCAACGGCCTTCATACCCGAGGCCACAGTGGAGAGGCTCATCCGGCAGGGAGAGAAGGTCGGCGTCAAGTCGAACCCCGCCCTCCACCCCGACATCCTATCGCTCCGGCAGATCCTCACCTACGGCATCAAGGGGACCGCCGCCTACGCGGACCACGCCTACGTCTTGGGGTACGAGAACGACGAGATCCCCGAGTTCATCCACGAGGGGCTTGCCGCCACCCTGGACGACTCCCTCGGCGCCGAGGAGCTCACGGCCCTCGTCCTGAGGTGCGGAGAGGCAAACCTCAAGGCGATGGAGCTGCTGGACAGGGCCAACACGGAGACATACGGCCAACCCGCGCCCACCGAGGTCCCCCTCGGCCACAGGAAGGGCAAGGCGATCCTGGTGAGCGGCCACGACCTCAGGGACCTGGAGCTCGTGCTGAAGCAGACCCAGGGCAGGGGGATACACGTCTACACCCACGGGGAGATGCTGCCCACCCACGGATACCCCCGGCTGAAGGCGTACCCCCACTTCTACGGCCACTACGGCACCGCCTGGCAGAACCAGATCAGGGAGTTCGCGGAGTTCCCCGGGGCGATTCTGATGACGACCAACTGCATCCAGAAGCCGAGTGACTCTTACAGGGACAACATATTCACCACCGGGATGGTGGGCTGGCCGGGGGTGAGGCACATATCCGACAAGGACTTCACGCCCGTCGTGGAGAAGGCCCTGGAGATGCCGGGCTTCACCGAGGACGACCTGGGGAAGACGGTTATGGTTGGCTTCGCCAGGAACGCGGTGCTGGGCGTCGCCGACAAGGTGATCGAGGCCGTCAAGGCGGGCAAGATCCGCCACTTCTTCCTGGTCGGGGGCTGCGACGGGGCCAAGGCGGGCCGCAACTACTACACTGAGTTCGTTGAGAAGGCGCCCAGGGACACCGTTGTCCTCACCCTCGCCTGCGGCAAGTTCAGGTTCTTCGACAGGGAGCTGGGCGACATAGGCGGCATCCCGAGGCTGCTGGACGTCGGCCAGTGCAACGACGCCTACTCGGCCGTCCAGATCGCGCTGGCCCTCTCCGAGGCCTTCGGAGTCGGCGTGAACGAGCTGCCCCTCAGCCTCGTCCTCTCCTGGTACGAGCAGAAGGCAGTCGCCATACTTCTGACTCTTCTCCACCTGGGTATCAGGGACATCCGGCTGGGGCCAAGCCTTCCCGCCTTCATCACCCCCAACGTCCTCAAGGTGCTGGTCGAGAAGTTCAACATCATGCCCATAACGACGCCCGAGGCGGACCTGAAGGCGATCCTCGGTTGAGCGTGAGCCCTGTCGAGGGCTGACAAACTCTAGTTTTTTCTTTTTTTGTCTAGGTCAGGGTCCCTTCGTCTTGAAGAGCAGCCAGTTCTTCTCCTTGTCGGTGAAGTGGACCAGGGTGTATCGGCCCTTCATCTTCTCTCCGTTGAGCTCGAAGACGATCTTGTCTGGCTTGCGGCTCTCCAGAGTGTAGGTGCCCCTGTCCCAGATCTCCACGGTGCCTGCGCCGTACTCGCCCTCCGGGATCACGCCCTCGAAGTCGATGTAGTCGAGGTCGTGGTCCTCCACGGCCACCGCCAGCCTCCTCACCCCTGGCTTCGTCGGGGGCGTCTTGGGTACCGCCCAGCTCTTCAGGACGCCGTCCATCTCCAGCCTGAAGTCCCAGTGGAGGTGGCTGGCGTCGTGCTCCTGGACCACGAAACGGCCTGTAACTCCCTCGCTTTCGGCCACGTCGAACACCTAGGATACTTGAGATCCTCCGCCTAGATTAAAGATGGCCTTGTCAACGCTGGTGCTACCCGCAGGTGCGTCTCGGTCGCGTTCAGTAGATCATACTGCTTTAAGAGTGGGTGAAGCCTATCCCATGGGAAGGGTTCCGAGATGGACATCGACATGGACATCGAGATGGTCAGGGCGGAGTTCCCCGTCCTCAGGTACAAGACCTACCTGAATAGCGCCGCCCACGGCCCAGCCATGATGAGGGTCTGGGAGGCGGTGCAGGACTTCTGGTCCTTCCGCATGAACGAGGACCCCAACGCCAGGGCCCCGGACGCCAAGGGGGAGGCTGCGAGGCTCCTCCACGCCAACGAGGACGAGGTGACCTGGTGCTCCCGGGTGACCCAGGGCTTCAACATGGTCGCCAGCATGCTCGAGTTCGAGAGGGGGGAGAACGTCGTCGTCACCGACCTGGGCTACCCCTCCAACGTCTTCGTCTGGCTTCCCCTCAGGGAGAGGGGTGTCGAGGTCAGGAGGATAGCGAACAGGGATGGCGTGGTAGAGCTCGAGGACTTCGAGAAGGCCGTCGACGACAGGACCCGGGTCGTCTCCCTGAGCCACATCGAGTGGACGAGCGGGGTGAGATACGATGTGAGAGCCGTCTCTGAGGTGGCCCACGAGCACGGGGCGCTGGTGGTCGACGACGCCTACCAGGCCGTGGGTCCAGTGGACGTCGACGTCCACTCTGACGACGTGGACTTCCTCTTCGTGGGCAGCGGGAAGTGGCTCTGCAGCCCCCCGATGGCCGGCATATTCTACATCAGGAGGGACCTGATAGAGGGCTTCGAGCCCACCTTCAGGTTCTACCACGCCGTGGAGGAGGCCTTCAGGGGCTCCCCGCCCTGGGCCCACCCGAGCTCCGACAACATAGCCTCATACGACAAGCCTCTCTTCAAGACGGCGGAAAAGTTCTACAGGGGCTGCGTCTCGGAGGAGGCGCTCTGGGCCTTCCACGCCTCCCTTGAGTACTTCAACGAGGTGGGAGGGAGGCAGAGGGAGGAGAGGTGCCTGAGGCTGAGCGGCTACCTCATGGACGGCCTGAGAGATCAGGGAGTCAAGGTCAACACCCCCCATGAGCCCGAGAGGAGGGGGGGCCTCGTGACCTACACCACGGGCAGTCACGAGCTCAACCAGAGGATACACAGGAAGCTGCAGGATGAGGGAGTGATAGTCGCCCTCAGGTACTCCGGGGGCGTCGGCGGAATCAGGGTCTCCACCAACTTCTTCAACACAGAGGAAGACATAGACCGCCTCCTGGAGGTCCAGAGGGGACTTCTAGGATAGGATCCTGAACCCCCCCAGCAGCGGATTCGCTGCATTTTTATTCAGCACCAAACGATCCTCGAAACGATGGACCGAGGCGAGGATGGGTGAAGCTCTTCGAGTACGAGGCCAAGCAGTTCTTCAGGAGGCACGGCATACCCACACCGAGGGGCGGCGTGGCAAGCACCCCAGATGAGGCCGCCAGGGTAGCCGAGGAGATCGGTGGGCCCGTCGCTGTCAAGTCCCAGCTCCTCTTCGGCGGCAGAGGGAAGGCGGGGGGCATCAGGTTCGCGGACACGCCGGAGGAGGCCGCGGCGGTGGCGAGAGCCCTCCTAGGAACTACGATCAGGGACCTGGAGGTCCGAAATGTCCTCGTCGAGGAGAAGCTAACCATTGAGGACGAGATCTACGCCGGGGTCGCGGTCGACAGGAGGAGCAGGTCCTACGTCGTCCTGGCCTCCTCTGAGGGGGGCGTCAACATAGAGGAGGTCGCAGCCAGGGCGCCGGAGAAGATCGTCCGCCACGTCGTGGATCCCCTCTCCGGCCTCTCTGAGGCGGAGGCTCGATCCATCGCTGAGGGGGTCGGCTACAGTGGGAGGGACGCCGAGGGGCTGAGCGACGTGCTCCTCAGGCTCTACAGGGTGGCCTACAAGACGGACGCAGAGCTCACGGAGATCAACCCGCTGGCCTACGTGGCGGGGGGCTTCGTGGCTGCCGACGCCCGGCTCAACATCGACGACAACGCCCTCTTCAGGCACCCCGAGCTGGCGGAGAGGTCGAGGGAAGCCGAGGGGGCTGAGCTTACGCCCAGGGAGCTGAAGGCCCGCCGGCTGGGGCTGACCTACGTCGAGCTCGATGGGGACATAGGCATCATCGGCAACGGCGCGGGGCTCACCATGGCGACCCTGGACACGGTCACCCTCCAGGGGGGGAGGCCGGCAAACTTCCTCGACCTGGGGGGAGGCGCCTCGGCCGAGAGCATAGCGAGGGGCGTCGAGTTCGTGCTCTCCGATCCGAGGATGAGGGCCCTCTTCGTCAACATCCTCGGCGGCATCACCAGGTGCGACGAGACGGCCAGGGGGATAGTCGAGGCGAGGGGCGAGACGGGGGCCGGGATCCCGATTGTGGTGAGGCTGATGGGCACCAACGAGGAGGAGGGGAGGAGGCTCCTCGCTGAGGCCGGGATAGACACTCTGGACACGATGGAGGAGGCGGCTAGGACGGTCGTCGCCCAGGCGGAGGCTTCCTAGGATGGTCAGGTTCATCGACGCGGACACGAGGGTCATCGTCCAGGGAATAACCGGAACTCAGGGGAGCTTCCACACGGGGCTGATGCTGGACTACGGCACCAGGGTAGTCGCTGGGGTGGTCCCGGGCAGGGCGGGTAAGGAGGTGGAGGGAGTCCCAGTCTACGACACGGTCGTTGACGCGATGGCGGAGCACGAGGCCGACGCCTCCATCGTATTCGTTCCAGCCAGGTCCGCCGTCTTCGCAGCGAAGGAGGCGGTGAGCGCCGGCCTGGACCCCGTCGTCGTCATCACCGAGCACATCCCGATCAGGGACTCCATGGAGCTCGTGGCCCTCGCGCGCAGGAAGGGAACGACGATCGTTGGCCCCAACACGCCCGGGCTGATCAAGTCTGGGGAGTCCAAGATGGGCATCATGCCGGCCCAGGTCTTCAGGAAGGGCTCCGTCGGCGTCGTCTCTAGGAGTGGCACCCTGTTCTACGAGATCGCGGCCCACGTCACCAGGGGGGGCCTCGGCCAGTCCACCTGTGTGGGGCTCGGCGGGGACCCCGTGGTGGGCCTCGACTACGTGGACGTCCTCAGCTGGTTCGAGGAGGACCCTGAGACGAAGGCGGTAGCCCTCATAGGGGAGATCGGGGGCGACGCTGAGGAGAGGGCCGCCGAGTTCATAGAAGGCGGCGGCTTCACCAAGCCCGTGGCCGCCTACATCGCAGGTAGGGCCGCCGTCCCTGGGAAGCGGATGGGCCACGCCGGGGCGATCATTCAGGGGAGCGCGGGCACAGCTCAGAGCAAGATGGAGGCCCTGAAAAACGCCGGCGTCAAGGTCGGGGAGAGACCTGGGGACGTAGCCAGAGCCCTCCTCGACATCCTGACCTAGCCCTGCCCTATGATCTCCAGGAGCCTCTCAATTATTCTGTAGGTGAGGCCCCAGACCACCTCGCCGGCGATCAAATAGGCTAGTACGTCGCGGTCCTTCACCGTCGCCCACCCCCGGGACGCCTGAAGCCTCTTCAGATCCACCCACTGGTATGAGACGAGCTCCTCGTTCATCCTTATCTCGGAGTCGGATTCCCTGAGGAACGCCAGGGGGAGCACGCCCAGAGTCGGCCTGACCGTCGAGTAGACGGTCCCCATCGAGCCCAGGTGGCGGCAGGCCCTGAGGTCTATGCCCGTCTCCTCCTGGACTTCCCTCACCACGGTGTCCATGATGGAGTGGTCCTCCTTCATCCTCTTCCCCCCGGGGAAGGCCATGTCTCCGGACCAGGGGTCCCCCTCGACGATGGCCCTCTTCACCAGGAGAAGCTGCAGTGTCCCCTCGTGCTCCCTGAAGATCAATGCCACGGCTGCCCTTGCCTCCTCCTTCTTGCCTCCGGCAGTCACACGGATTCTCTCGGCGAGGTGAGCCGCGTCCATGGCATCACTCCTAGCGTTCCTTGTATGGGCTTCTGACTAATCTGTACGCTTCGCCCTCGGATAAGTTTAAAGCTTGGGGGATATCAGCCTCGTTGTGCTGCGGTTAGGGTGGTTGTCAAGGTGAGATGGAAGAACTACTACGTTAGAACCGACCTGATCAACGACTACATCAGGCTGGCGGTGGTCTCCATCGGGATGGGTCTGGCGATAGGCGCGGCCACTCTGGGCATCCACCTCCTCTACGAGTTCTACGCCCACTACGTGGACATCCTGCTCCACGTGAATAGGTACTTCATCCTCCTGCTGCCCACGATGGGGATACCGGCGGCCTTTGTCCTCGTCGACCAGTTCTCCACGACGAAGGCCTCGGGCGGGGGCTCCCACAGGCTCCTGGAGGCGTACCACTACGAGGGGGGCCGGATGACGCTGAAGGACACAGTCTTCGAGCCCCTTGGGGCGGCGGTCACCGTGGGCTTCGGCGGGAGCGCAGGGTTCGAGGGCCCCAGCCTCCTCCTGGGCGGAGGCATAGGGTCGCTGCTGGGGCAGAGGCTGGGACTGGGCCACGACGACCTGAGGATCTTCCTCCTGAGCGGCGCGGCGGCGGGAGTCTCCGCCATCTTCAAGGCGCCCCTCACGGGCATCATGTTCGCCCTGGAGATACCTTTCCAGAGGGACCTCTCCAGGGAGGCCTTCATACCGGCGACCCTGGCCTCCATCTCCGCCTACCTTATGTCGGTCAGGTTCCTCGGCATAGAGAGGCTCTTCCCCCTGCTTCCCGGCGACTGGGTGCCCGAGCCCATGCTTCTCGTCCACGCCTTCCTGATCGGGATCCTGACAGCCGCCGTGGGCGCCGTGTTCGTCAAGCTCTACGAGGGCATGGGAAAGTTGAAGGGCCGCCTGGGCCTCAACAAGCTCTGGTACCCCGTCATCGGTGGCTTCCTCGTGGGCGTCATCGGCTTCTTCGTCCCCGACGTGCTAGGCGTCGGATACGAGACCATCCAGGCCTTCGTTGGAGGGGGCGTGCTGGGCTTCAGCGTCGGGCGCATCCTGCTGCTCGTCGTGCTCAAGATGGTGGCCACCTGCGTCACCCTCAACTCCGGTGGGAGCGGGGGAGTCTTCGTTCCCACGCTCTTCGTGGGTGCGGGCCTCGGCGCCCTCTACACGACACTCGTCCCAGACAGCGGAGGCACCTTCCTCATCGTGGCATCGATGGCCTCCACCTTGGCGGCCGCCAACAACACGCTCCTCACCAGCGTCGCCTTCGTAGCGGAGACGGCGGGCCCTAGCTCCCTTATCTTCGCCCTGGTCTCGGCGGCGACGAGCTACTTCGTCTCCCAGGACGTCTCCTTCTACGAGCACGTTCAGCCCTTGGATGAACTCATCGAGGAGGAGGAGGCGGTTCACGTCCTCTATCACATCGTTGAGAAGGGTGAGAACCTCCACAGGCTGAGGGAGGTGAGGGTGGAGGAGTTCATGTGGAGTGAGCCCCTCGTCCTCCCCGAGGGCATGAGGGTATCCAGGGCCATCAAGGAGGCGAGGAAGAGCCGGTTCAGGGAGTACCCCGTGATCAGGAGGAACAGGCTGGTCGGCGTAGTCACCTTGGAGGACATTCTAACAATCCCGGCGAGCAAGAGGGACCTGACGATAGGACACCTCAGGATGGACTTCCCCCAGTACGTCAGGCTCGGGGACACACTGGCCGACCTCCTCCCGATCCTCATGCACGGAGACAAGGACTGCGTCTGGGTCGTTGAGGACGAGGAGAGGATGAGGCTCGTCGGCGTTGTCTCTCAGACCGACGTGATGCTCAAGCTTCTGGAGACCATCGAGAGCGAGGAGCCCTCCCCTCCCGAGGCGAAGCCAAAGTAGTGGAGCCTCAGTAACTGTTTTATGCTCGTTCCCCCATCATAAACAGATTTAAGCTAGACTAAAATGGTGGTTCGCAAGAGACAGGCGAAACCGGAGCCCATGAGGGAGACAGGGATAGGCTGCTGAGAACCCGAATGGACAAGGTGAAGCACAAGATTGCTGTGATCAGCGGGAAGGGAGGCGTGGGTAAGAGCTTAGTAACCGTCAACCTGGCCGTTGCCCTCGCAATGAAGGGGCGTTTTGGAAAGGTGGGCGTCCTAGACGCTGACATCCACGGCCCCTGCGTCCCCAAGATGCTAGGGCTTAAGGGCACCCAGCTTCAGAGCGGCCCGCCCGGGATATTCCCGGCTATAGGCCCCCTGAACGTCAGGGTGGTCTCCATGGGATTCCTGCTCCCCTCCGACGACGCACCGGTGATATGGAGGGGGCCCCTCAAGATGGGGGCAATCCGCCAGTTCCTATCAGAGATAGCCTGGGGGGACCTGGAGTACCTGCTGATCGACCTCCCACCCGGGACGGGGGATGAGTCCCTCAGCGTTCTTCAGCTGCTCCCGGAGATGGACGGAGTGATAATAGTCACCATACCCAGCGAGGTCTCCCAGGACGTGGTGAAGAAGGCGGTCACCTTCGCCAGGAAGATGGGAGTGCCCATCATAGGCATCGTCGAGAACATGAGCGGAGTCGTCTGCCCCCACTGCGGTGAGAGGATCGACGTCTTCGGCTCAGGAGGCGGGGAGGCCATCTCCAGCGAAATGGGTGCCCCCTTCCTGGGCTCGATACCCCTTGACCCTCGTATATCCACCGACATGGACGCCGGGACACCATTCATAAATGCCCAGCCCGACACGCCAGCCGCCAAGGCCTTCCGGGCAATCGTCGAGAAGATTGAGAGATTCACGGAGAAGAGATGAGATGAAGGTAGCAGTATCAGCATCTGGACAGGACCTCTCGGTGATGGTCGACCCCCGCTTCGGGAGGTGCCCCTACTTCCTCGTAGTGGACATTGAGACAAAGGCAGTGGAGGCCGTCCCCAACGGGGGAGTCGGCTCAGCCCACGGGGCCGGAATCCAGGCCGCGCAGCTGGTCGCCTCCCTGGGCGTCAAGGCGGTCCTGACCGGCAACGTGGGCCCCAATGCATATAGTGCCCTCTCCGCCTCGGGCATCAGCGTGCTGACCGGTGTCTCTGGCACCGCAGCGGAGGCTGTTGAGCGCTTCAAGCGGGGCGAACTGGATGCAGCGAGTAGCCCCACTGTGGGAGGCCACTTCGGGACAGGCGGAAGAGGCGGAGGCATGGGACGAGGACAGGGGAGGGGGAGAGGAGGCCCCCCGAGAGGTCAAGCGTCTTGAACAAGACTCGTGAGGTGAAAGTGATGAAGATAGTGATACCCGTTCTGGATGATGGAGGAGAGGTGATCTCCGCCCACTTCGGCAGGGCCCCCTACTTCGCATGGTTCCACATGGAGGGAGGAAAGGTCGTCAAGAGGGGCGTGGTCCCCAACGACAGCGAGCACTTCGGGGGAGTCGGCTATCCGCCGGAGAGGATCGCCCGCCTCGAGCCCCACGCCGTGATAAGCCCCGGCATGGGGATGAGGGCGATAAACATGTTCCAGCAGATGGGAATAGCCGTGCTGCAGGCGCAGGCTCAGACCACCTCCGAGAACGTGGATCTCTTCGCACGGGGAGAGCTCACGGAGCTCACCGAGGGCTGCCTCCACGCCCACGACCACTAGAGACGTAGTGCGGGACTTGATAGTAGCCGTAGCGAGCGGTAAGGGGGGCACTGGGAAGACCTCCGTGGCGGTCAACCTAGCCCTCTCACTGGGAGGAGCTCAGCTCCTGGACTGCGATGTCGAGGAGCCCAACGCCCACATCCTGCTCAGGCCCCAGCTCCATGGCGAGTCACCGGTCGAGCTCCTCGTCCCCAGAATACTAGAGGACAGATGCGACCACTGTGGCGAGTGCTCCAGGTTCTGCCAGTTCAACGCCCTCTTCGTGGTGGGTGAGACCGCCATGGTCTTCCCGGAGCTCTGCCACAGCTGCGGCGGCTGCAGCATCGTCTGCCCCAGGGAGGCGATAGTGGAAGAGCCGAGGGAGATCGGCAGGATCCTCCGGGGATCCGCTGGTGATATCGACCTCGTCTACGGAGAGATAAACGTGGGTGAGCCGCTCTCCGTCCCGGTCATCGCGGCCGTGAAGAGGGAGGCGAGGGGGGAGGGCACTATAATCCTCGACGCGCCTCCGGGCTCAGCCTGCCCAGTCGTGGAGACCGTTCATGGCGCCGACTTCTGCATCTTGGTGACTGAGCCCACCCCCTTCGGCCTACACGACCTCCAGGTGGCCGTCGAGGTGGTGAGGGGTCTGGGCGTACCCATGGGTGTCGTCGTCAACTTCGCTGGGATCGGGGACATGGGGGTCTACGAGTTCTGCGAGGGGGAGGGTATCTCGGTACTCATGGAGATTCCCTTCGACAGGGGGATCGCCGAGCTGTACTCTCGGGGGATACCCTTCGTTGATGAGATGCCCAAGTGGAGGCAGCGGTTCCGGGAGCTAGCAGATAGGATCGAGGAGGCAGTCGCCGAATGAAGAAAATGACGATCCTGAGCGGAAAGGGCGGCACGGGTAAAACTACGTTAACGGCGTCCTTCGCTGTTTTGTCCTCTGACGCTGTCTTCGCCGACTGCGACGTAGACGCCTCCAACCTCCACCTGCTCCTCAAGCCCGAGGTGAAGGAGACTCAGGAGTTCAGGGGCCTGAAACTCGCCGTCATAGACCCGAACATGTGCACCAGGTGTGGCCTATGCGAGGAGAAGTGCCGGTTCGGCGCCGTCAGTGACTTCCAGGTCGACCCCATCCACTGCGAGGGATGTGGCGTCTGCGTTCGTGTCTGCCCAGTCGGGGCGATAGACTTCGTGGAGAGGGTCTGCGGGCACGCTTACATCTCTGAGACGAGGTATGGCCCCATGAGCCACGCGAGGCTCACACCTGGCATGGAGAACTCCGGGAAGCTGGTCACCCTCGTAAGGCAGAACGCGAAGCAGCTCGCGGAGGAGAGGGAGCGTGGCCTGGTGTTGGTGGACGGCCCCCCTGGGATTGGTTGCCCCGTCATCGCCTCTCTCGCCGACATAGATTGCGGCCTCGTGGTGGTGGAGCCCACCCTCTCGGGAATACACGACCTCAAACGGGCGCTTCAGCTCCTCGAACACTTCGGCGTCGAGCCCATGGTCTGCATCAACAAGTGTGACCTCAACGAGGAGAACACGCAGGCCGTCCGACTATACTGTGAGGGAGAGGGCATCGACTTGGTCGGGATGATTCCCTTCGACCCCAGCGTGACTAGGGCGATGGTGGCTGGCGAGCCTGTAGTCGAATATGACCGGGCATCTCCCGCCTCGAAGTCTATAGAGGAAGCTTGGCGCAATGTAGAAGCCTTATTAGAGCTGGATTAGACATCAGGTCAATCTTACTGAGCCCAATAAATTGAGGGCCAATCCTTTTATAGAAACCCGCTCGTTTCCAATGGATTATCTCGAAGAGTTGAAGCCCGTTGCTCGGACGACTGAGGCGGTCTCTGGTGGAGCTGGACTCCAGAGTCAAGGTCACGATGGCCGGGACCGGCATCCACACCTGGGGCCAGCAGCTGACGACCCAGTACAACCAGCTCTACGCGATGGACCTGGGGGCGGACGCCTTCGAGCTGGGGGTCCTGAACAGCGTCACGGCGGCCATTAGCTCCATCGCCTCGGTCCCCCTCGGCTGGGCCGCTGAGGAGTACTCCGTCAAGAGGGTGATGCTACTAGGCTTCGCTCTCTCCATAATTTCCTCCGTCACATTCGCCCTTTCAGGCAACTGGCTGATGCTCATACCAGCTTTCGTGATGGGCAGCAAGCTGATCAGGATAATGCCCCTCACTGACATCATATTCATCTCTGCGACAGAGCCGGAGAGGAGGGCGAGTGTCATGAGCCTCTCCAGGGTCGTCTGGGGAGGAGTCAACGTCTTCGCTCCGATGACGGCGGCCGTTATAGTAGCACACTTCGGTGGCATCAACGCGCATGGGATCAGGCCCCTCTATTACATACAGATCGGTCTGACAACTGTTGTGCTCGTCCTAGTCGCCAAATACCTGAGACCGCTCGAAGGCCTCCGGGAGAGGGATGGCGGGGCTTCCGTTGGTTCCGGCTTCATCGGGGGCTACCTCTCCTTCTTCAAGGGCGAGAAGTGGCTCAAGAGATGGGTGGCCTTAAGGATCGTCCGCCAGTTCGGGATTAACCTGGCTCTTCCCTTTGTCCCGCTGTGGATGGTCAACGTCAAGGGGGCTACGCCTTACATACTGGGGATAATTGGGACGGCTTCTGTGCTGATGGCCCTCGTGTTCCAGATACCTGCTGGAAGGCTTTCCGACGTCATAGGTCGGAAGAAGGTCTACTTCCTGCTTCGCCCCCTCTGCTTCGCCGGCACGATTCTCATGATCTTGGCGCCCAGGCCCGAGTATCTGATAGGTGTAGGTGTACTGGGGGCCGTCGCCTTGGGGGCCGGTATGGGAGGGGGTGTGGGTGGAGTCAGCTCCACTCCCTTCGTGACCATGTTCTGGGAGATGGTGCCCAAGGAGAAGAGGGGTAGGTGGTTCGGCATTGAGGGCCTCATGAACCTCTCGACGATACCCGCCTCGATCCTGGGGGGATTCCTATGGCAGCAGGGCTTGAAGGTCGAGGTTCTCCTCATACCCATAATACTGGAGGTCTTGATAGTGATGCCGATACTCGCGACGATACCCGACACGCTGAGGAGAGCTAATAACGCCTAGTTTGGAGCTCTCTTAGCTAGGGCTCTATAGCGTACTTCAGGGCCTTCTCCGCGTGGATCACCGCGGTGTCGAAGAGCTGGACATCTGTGTGCTCTGGGGTGATCAGCAGCGGTATCTCCGTGCAGCCCAGCACCATACCTTCGGCTCCCTGAGCTACCAACTTGTCGATTATCTCAAGGTACACCTTCCTGGACTCCTCCCTGAGCTCCCCCACGGAGAGCTCCTCAAAGACAACCCTGTTGATGTAGTCCCTCTCCTCCTTCTCGGGGACGATCGCCTCTATGCCATGCCTTGCGAGTCCCTCCACGTAGAAGGGCTTCTCCATTGTGAATCTGGTGCCGAGGAGACCGACCCTCTTCAGCCCAGCTTCCCTGATGGCCTCAGCCGTTGCATCCACTATGCTGATCAGTGGTATAGCAGACTTATCCTGTAGCCTGTCGAATAGGATGTGCATCGTGTTGGTGGCGATAACGGCGAAGTCAGCCCCTGCGGCGTGGAGCCTCTTGAGCCCTTCCGACAGGGCCTCCTCGATGCTGCCCCAGTCCTCCTCCCCCATCCAGTCCTCGTACCTCTGGAAGCTGACGCCGTAGATGATTGTCTCAGGGTATCCGTGATCCCCGTATAGCTCGTGGTAGCGGTGGACTATGTGCATGTAGTATGT
>SMTZ1_10003028_pt1 | contig 16941 bp, 10 predicted proteins | sample DeeMarSWOR136_30_FD_25667 | JGI IMG/M metagenome (IMG submission 25667)
AATAGCGATCCCGTCGTTTCCCTGTTCTACAATCGTTAAATATTTCTGTTCTGATTCTTTCAATAATTCCTCTGCATGTTTACGTTCGGTTATGTCTCTTATTGAAAATAAAGTAGCAGGCCTTTCCTCCCATTTGATAAGAACTACGTTGATTTCAGCCCACATTACTTTTCCGTTTTTGTTTATAATTCTAAAACTGTAGATCTGGGGAATTTCATCACCTTTGAGCCTTTTCATATGACGTTCAATCACAATCTCTCGATCATCTGGGTGAATAAAATCCACAAAAGGTCTTGAAGTCAATTCATCTAACTGATATCCTACTACTTCAGCAGCCTTCGCATTTGCGAATTTAAGCAATCCATCTTGTGCTACAAGAATAGGTTCATTGGCATTCTCGACCATTAGACGATATTTTTCCTCCGATCCTCGGGATGTTTCTTTAGTTTGTTTATGTATATTTTCGAGTGTTTTCAATCTAGCAACTTCTTGACGCATTTCGATTAATTCTTCGATAAGTTGCTCTTTTGTCTTATCTTGATCGGCCAACTTATAATTCTCCTAAATTAGTCAACAATACTATGCAAATTTCCATTATTTTAAGATATCCTTGCTTTTTAACCTTTTAATGCTTCCCAGATTGTTTTTCTAATTAATTGTGTTTTGTCAATGGCTCCAAACCCTTAAGAGAAACACGTAATACTCATTTTTACATTTTGCGCTGGCAGTTTTTCGCATAACTAGCGGACAGAATGTATCTTTGGAACGATTCTAACATTAAAAAAAAGTAAAAAAAGATACGAAAACAAAAAAAGATGCGGAAATTAAGCGATTTTGTCCTTATATGATTTTAAATATTCTTAATGTGTCTATATTACAGCCATGGTTAATTTAAAAAGAATTAACATGAAATAGATAACAATTGTGAAAGTAAAAATAATCTCTTAAATCAATAGACTTTTTTATGAAATAACGAATTATTCTTTAAATAATTCTTTGTGAAATTTATGATGACCTCAATTGAGATATTTCTTAGAGGGTTAAAGAAAACCCCAGAATATGAAGGACAAATTGTACATACAGAAACACTTCCAAAAAAAGAACCAAAGTATGGTTCACTCGATTTTCCACTCAGCTTGCCTCTTCAAAGTTTTCTCAACAAAAGAAGCATGAAACTATACATTCACCAAGCAAAAGCTATCAATGAAATACAAAAAGGAAATAATATTATAATTACGACACCAACAGCTAGTGGAAAAACCTTAGCATATGCGCTACCTATTTTTGAAGAACTTTGGAAAGATGTCACGGCTACAGCATTGTTCTTGTATCCAACAAAAGCACTTTCTAATGATCAATTAAAGATCTTGTTACAAATGGAAAATGAAACAGACATCGAAACAAAAACACGTGTTTACGATGGAGATACACCATCACATGCTCGTCCTAAGATTAGACGAGAATCAAGGATGATCTTAAGCAATCCATATGCGATACATCAATATCTTCCTTGGCATTCAAAATGGAAGAAGTTCTTTCAAGGATTGAAATTTGTCGTAATTGATGAGGCTCATACTTATCGAGGGGTTTTTGGTGCTAATTGTGCCCTTCTATTTCGAAGACTTCTTAGGATATGTGATTATTATGGCTCATCTCCACAGTTCATTCTATCTAGCGCTACTATAGCGAATCCTGAAGAACAAGCGTTCCATCTTACGGGAAAGAAATGTGTAGTTATCTCAGAAGACGGATCATCCCGAGGACGAAAACTCTTTGTTTTTTGGAATCCTCCCTATAGCGATGAGGCAAAATGCATAAGGCGCTCAACTCACCAAGAAACCACGTTTTTACTTACTGAAAGTGTTAAAAGCGGTATCCAGACTCTTTGCTTCACAATTTCCCGTCAAATGGCTGAATTAATTTCAAGGTGGACAAGGGAGGCTCTATTAGAGGAATTCCCGGGATATACAGATCGAGTAAGTCCTTATCGGGCAGGATACCTTCCAGAGGAAAGAAGAAATATTGAGCAACGCTTGAAAAATAAGGAATTGCTAGGAGTGACTTCAACAACTGCTCTCGAAGTTGGAATAGATATTGGCTCGCTTGATGCGGTTATTATCTCGGGGTATCCAGGAACTATAATTTCAACATGGCAACAAGCTGGACGGTCAGGAAGGGGAATGGATGATTCATTGGCAATTTTAGTACCGTTTTCAAACCCTCTTGATCAATACTTTATGAAACATCCAGAAAAATTCTTTGGACAGTCACCAGAGCATGCGGTAATTGATTTAAAAAACCCCTATGTTGTACTTGGGCATTTAATGTGCGCATCTTCAGAATTACCGCTTAAACTAGACGAGGAGAAGTATTTCGGATTGAAATTTGATAAGTCATTGGATGCTTTGCAACGTCACAACTTGATCACGCAGACTCCTAGGGGATACGTCTATTCAGGTAAGATGCGTGCTACTGAGGTAGTTAACATAAACAACATCTCAAATAAGATGGTTTACGTTCATTATAATGGTAAATTGCTTGAAACAATGGATTTACCAAAGGCTTATAGAGAGGCCTACAAAGGTGCAGTCTTGCTTCATCAAGGAGAGACCTATATCGTAGAGAATCTTGATCTCGAAAAAATGATTGCGTTGGTTAGAAAAGAAGATGTTGAACTTTATACAAATCCGTTAGAAGAAACAGATATTCAAGTACTAAAAATCACAGAAGAAAAGGAAATTAGTTTAGGCTTCGAATTGAAAGTTGCTGAGGTAGAAGTCACTGAATTCTATCATTCTTATGTGATAAAGCGTTATGATGTCATAATCGGGAGGCGACCTATCGATTTACCTCCATTAAAGTTTCAGACAGTTGCCGTATATTTCACAATTCCAGAATGGATTCAACAGAAAGTAGCCGAGAGTGGGTATGATTTTGAGGGGGCTATTCATGCTTGTGAGCATGCCATGATTGCAATGGCACCCATGTACGCCTTATGCGATAGATGGGACATAGGTGGTGTCTCTAGTCCATATCACGAAGATGAAAAGAAAGCTGCTGTTTTCATTTACGACGGTTACGAATTTGGCATTGGAATTGCTGAGAAAATCTACGAGTTGATAGAGTCAGGATTTTTACAGACTACTCTTGAATTAATTCGCGATTGTGAATGTGAGGATGGGTGTCCTGCATGTATTATGTCTCCGAAGTGTGGCAATAACAATGAACCACTAGATAAAAAAGGAGCTTTATTAATATTGGAAGAGCTTCTTCGGTTATTGTAATTCTTTTAAAACCTAGTAGATACAATTTCAATTATATTGATTCTGGAGAAAAAAGGACGAACCCAGTTTCCTCATCAAATTTTCTACCAAATTTAACACCCTTGACTTCAATTATTGAAAGATCAATTGTAGCTAAAGTTGGGTTTTTGCCTTTTACAAGGTGACCGCCGTAGACTTCTTTTTTCTCGGTACTAAATGTCGCATGAAAATGAGTTTCCAATTCTCCTTCTGTTTCTCCTTCACAAACAACTCCAAGACCACTGAGGAACTCAATAGGTCCTGGTACTTCAATAGGTTCGGTATAAATAATTCCTAACTTGGTACCCTCTTTCGCCATTGCCAACATAAATGTCGCTTTTTGTAAGCTTCCTATTGATAGGCTTACAAAGGCGGATTTAATACTATAATCGTTGCATATTTTTTCTATTCCTTCAACAACATCAGTGCCTGGCAATAGTCGACCAATAATCACTTTACCGAGTTTACCAGCGGCGGCTTCGTATCGGATTGTACTGCTAAGTTCGCCAGAAGCCTCTTTAAAAGGGACTTCTTTCACGCTCATGCAGATTCCCTCCCGTAACTTCATGTAAATTACATTTATTTTTATCCACAAAATCTATTATTATAAACCATTTACATATTATTATATCATTACATTTTTTGGTGTATATTAAACTTCTGTAGGAGGGTGGTGAAATTAGAAGAAACCATCAGTAACGAAAAATTAGTTGAATTATATCGAGAAATGGTAAGAGTAAGACTTTTTGACGATAAGATGGGCGAGTTCTACGCTAGAGGTTTATGTCCAGGAACACTACACCTTTCTACTGGTCAAGAAGCTGTAGCAGTCGGAGTTTGTGCGAACCTAACAAAAGAAGATTTAGTAACAAGTACTCATCGGGCTCATGCACATACCATAGCGAAAGGCACACCTATGAATGTGACTGCTGCTGAAATTCTAGGCAAGTTAACAGGATGCTGTAGAGGTAGAGGGGGGACAATGCATTTATCATGGCCAGAAATGGGTATGTTATATTCATCTTCAATTGTTGGTGCTGGGGCACCATTAGCAGTTGGTGCTGCTTTATCAGCCACTTCAAGAAAGACAGATCAAGTTGTTGCGAGTTTCTTTGGAGACGGGGCAGCTAATATAGGAGGTTTCCATGAAAGTCTCAATCTTGCGTCAATATGGAAACTTCCAGTTGTTTTCATATGTGAAAACAATTTATACGCAATTTCTGTAAGCGTTAAACGATCGACCTCCGTAAAAGACATAGCAGTTCGCTCAAAAGCGTACGATATGCCAGGTTTTACTATTGATGGAAACAATGTCTTAGAAGTCTACAAGACGACTCGTAGTGCAGTAGACAGAGCACGAAAGGGTGAGGGGCCTACATTAATCGAAGCTAAAACTTACAGGCATCACGGACACTATTATGGAGATCCAGGTACTGCATATAGAACAAAAGAAGAAGTTGAAGTATGGAAGAAAAAGGATCCAATCGTATGGTATAGAAAATATCTTCTAGAACACGCTATTGCAAGTGAAGAGCAACTCAATAACATCGATAAAGAAGTTGAAACGGAGGTTGCTGAGGCAGAAAAATTTGCTATTAATAGCCAATTTCCAGGTCCAGAAGAATTAGAAAGATTCGTTTTCTAGGGAGGGAAAAGAAATGAGTATACAAAGAGAAATTAATATGGCTGAAGCACTTAACGAAGCTATGCGTGAAGAAATGAGAAGAGATCCAACCGTAATTCTAATGGGAGAAGATGTAGGCGTTCTTGGTGGCGTGTATGGCGTTTCAAAAGGACTATTGGATGAATTTGGTGCAGAAAGAATCCGTGATACTCCAATTAGTGAAGATGGATTTGTAGGAGCAGGTATTGGGGCAGCGATAACCGAGTTAAATCCGATTGTAGAGATAATGTATCCTGATTTTCTACCCTGTGCCATGAACCAAATCACAAATCATATGGCAAAAATACATTATATGACTGGAGGACAGTTAACCGTACCTTTGACGATTAGAACTGCAATTATACAGGGTCGCGGTTCGGGAGCTGATCATGCTCAGACTCTTATACCGTGGTTCGTACAGACTCCAGGACTTAAAGTTGTTGTACCATCAACTCCGTACGATGCTAAGGGATTATTAAAAACGGCTATAAGAGACAAGGCACCCGTTATGTTTTTTGAGACAGCAAAACTCTATTTGATTAAAGGTCCAGTGCCAGAAGAAGAGTATCTGATCCCCTTTGGTGAAGCTGATGTCAAGAGGGAAGGAACTGATCTGACTATCGTGGCAATCTGTAACTTAGTGCGTGAGGCCCTTGAAGCAGCCGAACAACTAGAAGATAAGGAAGGAATCAACGCTGAAGTCATAGATCCGCGTACATTAGTTCCACTTGATAAAGAAACCATTATAAACTCCGTTAAGAAGACAAATAAGTTGGTAGTTGTGGATAATAATCATTTAGCATGCGGAGTTGCTGCCGAAATTGCTGCAATCGTCGCAGAAGATGCATTCGATTATCTAGACGGTCCCATAATGCGTGTCGCTACTCTTCAAATCCCTGAACCCGTAGCTCCTCCTCTGATTAAACTCATGCTTCCAAATAAAGACAAAATAGTCGCAGCTGCCAAAAAATTATTTTAAATTTAAAAATCAACTAATGAGGGTGATCTCTACGAAGATTATTTTCATGCCTCGCTTGGACGAAGAACAAGAAAATGGTATGGTTGTAGAATGGCTGAAAGCACAGGGAGATACTGTCACTCAAGGCGAAGAAATAGTCGAAGTTATGAGTGAAAAGGTTTCATTTATAGTCGAGTCACCAATCACAGGAACCATCCATAAGATATTCGTCGAGGAAGCCGAAGAAGTTCCCATTGGAACAACGATAGCGATAATCTCGGAAGTTGAAGACTCTTCAGATGCATTAGAGAAAGCTGTTAAAGAGGTCGAAGAAAAATTAAAGATTGAAGTTCCCATAGTAGCTGAAAGAGAAGAAAAAGGAGTTATTAAAAAGGAAGAAGAAGTAAAAGTCAAACCAGAACGGATTAAAATCTCACCAATTGCAAAAAGACTTGCAAAAGAACACGAACTCAATATAACGCAGATTGAAGGGACAGGACCAGGGGGACGGATTGTAAAAGAGGATGTTTTAAGAGTAATAGACCAGGGAAAAATTATGCCAGCTGTTCCTGAGGAAGGGAGGATACAGTTAACTGGAGTTCGAAAAATCATTGCTGAACGAATGACTCAAAGTTATCGGACTGCCCCTCATGTTACAGTGATGATGGAAGCAGATACATCAAATATGGTAAAACTACGTAAAGAATTCGAAGAAAAAACTCACTTAAGGTTGTCTTATAATGCAATTCTTATCAAGGCTGTAACTGAAGCGTTACAAGCCTACAAGATTTTCAATTCTACTATAGAAGAAAATGAAATTCGAATAAATCCCAATATAAACGTCGGACTGGCAGTAGCGCGCGGAGACGGTGGCCTCATTGTTCCAGTAATTCCCAATGCTGATATGAAATCATTGAAAGAGTTGAATATAATAATAGAGGATCTTGTCGAGAAGGCACGACAAAATAAACTTTCCATCTCGGAAGTGAGAGGAGGCACATTTACTATCTCTAATTTAGGTATGTTTGACGTTGATGAATTCACACCTATTTTAACTCCACAACAAACTGCTATCTTAGGAGTTGGACGAATTGCCAAGAAACCCATTGTAGTCAATGAAGGCATAGTGATCAAACCTATGACTAAATTAAGCTTGTCGTTCGATCACAGAGTTGTTGACGGTGCACTTGCAGCACAATTTTTACGCTCTATAAAGCGCACCTTAGAAACATTAATTCCAACACTTAGACACAATTATACATTTTAAAGCGAATACTGCCAAATTGTGTACAAAATTCACAAGACACTATGCATAAATAGATATATTTTTACAATCTCAATTGAAATTCTGTCTAATTAGCAAAGAGATTATCATGAGACGCGCGTTAGTAGAAATAAGATAGGAGGCTTAAAATCTGGCGCATAATCTTGAGAAATTATCTGGAGCAGTTTTAGTTATTGGTGGAGGAATTACTGGAATTCAAGCTTCGTTAGATATTGCTGATCAAGGTTTTAAGGTCTATTTAGTCGAGAGGACATCATCTATCGGAGGTCATATGGCACAGCTAGATAAAACGTTCCCTACAAATGATTGCAGTATTTGCATCGAAGCTCCAAAGATGGTTGATGTATTAAGGCATCCAAATATTGAACTTCTAGCATATTCTGAAGTTAAAGAAGTGGAAGGAACAGTTGGAAATTTTACTGTAAAAATACTAAAGAAACCACGATATATAAGAGAGGACAAATGTAACGCTTGTGGAGAATGCGAAAAAGTCTGCATAGTAAAAGTGCCCAGCGAGTTCGATATGGGAATCGCAGAGCGAAAAGCTATTTATCGACCTTTTGGTCAAGCTGTTCCAAACATTTTCACACTCGACATGGTGGCCTGTAAGAAATTTGGAGGAGGGTGCCGTGATTGCGTTGCTGCTTGTGAAAAAGAAGGTGCTAATGCTATCGACTTCTGGCAAAAAGAAGAAATACTTGAGATTAGAGTCGGAAGTATAGTAGTGGCAACGGGCTACAAACTGCTAGAGCCTACCGGAAAATATGGCTATGGTACTTATAAAAACGTAGTTTTATCCTTGCAATATGAAAGACTGCTTTGCGCAGCGGGTCCAACAGGCGGACATGTAGTGAGACTCTCAGATGAAAAGCCGGCTAAGAGAATAGCGTGGATACAATGTGTCTTATCTCGAAATGTGAAACTTGGAAAAGCATACTGTTCGAAAATATGCTGCATGTATGCTACAAAAGAGACCATTTTAACTAAGGAGCATGACCTTGAGGCAAAGACTTACATCTTTTACATCGACCGAAGAACCTACGGCAAAGGATATGACGAATATCGCAGGAGAGCAGAAGACAGATATGCGGTAAAATACATTCGCAGTATACCTGGTGAGGTTTCAGAAGATCCCGAGACTGGAGATCTGTTGATTAGATACGAGAATCTGGAGACAAACACTATAGAAACATTACGGGTAGATCTATTAGTTCTTTGTCCACCTATCGTGCCAAACGATGGAAATACTAAACTTGCAGAAACTCTTGGGATTGAACTCGATGAAGATGGTTTCTACAAGGTGATAGATCCTTCAAGACCCTTCGAGACTAACGTAAAGGGGATATATCTTTGTGGAACATGCAAAGGGCCTATGGATATCTCAGATTCAGTAGCACAAGCAAGTGCTGCTGCAGCCAAAGCCGTAAATCCATTGACAGAAGTGAGGGGTACAGAAATCAAAGAGATTGAGTTGCCACCAGAGATTGAAATTAGTTTAACTGATGAACCAAGAATAGGAGTGTTTGTTTGTCACTGTGGTGCCAATATTGGGTCTGTAGTGAACGTGTCAGATGTTGTAGAATACGCAAAAACTCTTCCAAATATTGTTCATGCTGAAGAAGGGCAATTTATTTGTTCGGCAGACTATGCAGAAACTATAAAAGTTGCGATTAAAGATCATAATCTTAATAGGGTAGTAGCCGCATCATGCACTCCTAGAACCCACGAATATTTATTCAGAAACACGCTACGAGAAGAAGGATTAAACCCATTCCTTTTCGAATTTGCGAATATCAGAGAGCAATGCTCATGGGTTCATACAGATGAGCCTGAGGCGGCCACACAAAAAGCCAAAGATCTCGTAGCTATGGCGGTGGCTAAAGCACGTCTTCTGCAACCCCAAACAGAAGGTGAGCTCTCCGTTGGAAAAGAGTGTCTTGTTGTAGGAGGAGGTATATGTGGAGTTACTGCAGCGTTAACAGCAGCCAACATGGGTTTTAAAGTATATTTAGTTGAAAAAGAGAATGAACTTGGCGGTATGCTCAAAAAACTGTACAAATTATTTCCGTATGATACCTCCAGTGAAGAATTACTTGAGCAATGGATTACATTATTACGCGATCATGAAAATGTAGAGATTTATACAGGAAGCGAGATCGAAGAGATAGAAGGATACATTGGAAACTATGTTGTTACCATCTCTCAAAATGATCAACGTAAAAAATTTGATGTATCAACGATTGTTATTGCAACAGGGCATGAAGAAATAGATCCTCAGGGATATTACGGCTATGGACAATACGATAATGTGATTACTCAACTTCAACTTGAAGATATGCTCAAAAATAACAACTTAGATAGATTGAACACCATTGTAATGATCAATTGCGTTGGGGCTAGAAATGAAATATTAGGATGCTGTAGAATCGGCTGTGGGACAGCCATTAAGAATGCGAAATATATTAAGGATGCCTATCCAGATACAAACATCTACGTTTTATGTCAAGACATCGTTCTTGGAGGAAAAGATGAGAAATACTACCGAGCTGTATTAGAAAATTATGATATTAACTTCGTTAGATATAACCAAGAAAGAAAACCGCATGTATATGACGAAAATGACGAGATGGTAGTAAAGGCGTATGATGTATACCTTGATGATGAAATAGAACTTCGACCAGACTTGATTGTGTTAACGATGGCAACGGAGGGGAGTGAGGATGTAGAAGAACTTGCAAAGAAATTTAAAATTCCACTCGGCAGAGGGAAATTCTTCCAAGAAGCTCATATGAAGCTAAGACCGCTCGATTTTGCGACCGATGGTATTTATCTCTGTGGCTGTGCACAGTCTCCAAAAGGTGTCACTGATACAATTGCTCAAGCCATTGGAGCAGCCAACAAAGCATCAATTCCCATGAGTCAAGGACTAGTTAAAAGCGAGGGAAATGTTGCTGTCGTGGATACAGAAAAATGCATTGGATGCGGTATATGCGTATCTGTATGCTCTTATGATGCGGTACGAATTGAAGAAAATGTGGCCAATGTTATAGAAGCAAAATGTAAAGGGTGTGGCTGTTGTGGTGCGAGTTGCATAGAAAGGGCAATTACAATGAGTGGATTCACAGATGATCAACTCATTTTGCAGGCACGAGCAGCTTTTCATGCTGAGGTGGAGAAATGACGGAATTTGAACCAAAAATTATCGGATATTTGTGTAATTGGTGCAGTTATGCAGGAGCTGACTTGGCTGGAGTGAGTAGATTACAATATCCTCCAAATCTGAGAGTAATTAGGGTGATGTGTTCTGGGAGAATAGATCCTGCAATCATTTTAGATGCATTTTTACACGGTACTGATGGCGTTTTGGTCGGGGGATGTCATCTTGGTGACTGTCATTATATTACAGGCAACTATTATGCAGAAAAGAAGGTTGAACTAACAATAAAACTGCTTCAATCAGCAGGAATTCTAAAAGAAAGACTTAGATTAGTATGGGTTTCTGCTACAGAAGGTGTGAGATTTGCACATATTGTTAAAGAGTTCACTGAAACTATCAAGCAACTAGGCCCTTCTAATTACAAGAATGAATTAAAAGAAATACGGGCTGCAAAAGAAGTTGCCGAAAGCCATAATTTTAGGATATTAGCTGTTAAGGTAAAGGAATTTGTTGATAATGGTAACAAGTATGGAGAACTGTTTACTACACATGAAATAAACAGATTGGCAGATGAAATTATAAATAACGAGTATATTTCCGCGCGAATTCGGTTATCAATCAAAGAAAAGGCAATGTCGGTCAAAGAACTGGCACAACAACTAGATGTGGCATCACCTAGAGTTTTAAGGCATATGACTGATTTAAAAAGAGCTGGTTTAGCAAAAATAGATCGAATTGAGGGGACAACTCCACTCTACAAAGCAACTTAAGGGAACACAAATGATGAAGAATGTTCTTGTCATTGGTGGTGATATAACAGGCATAAATATCAGTTTAGAGCACGCAAATGCAGGGAATAAAGTCTATTTGGTAGAAAAAGCGCCTAGTATCGGTCCAATGACTGAAAAACTTGCCCCTGTTTTCGATCTAGAAAAGGAATTAGAATTAAAACTTGAAGAGATTGCTAATCAGCCTAATATTCAAATAATGACGAGAACCTCTATTGAGCATATAACCGATGAGAACGGGAAATTTAAGGTTTTTCTAACAAAAAAAACTGCCCGAGTTATTGAAGAGTTATGTGATGACTGCGGTGATTGCTGGAAAGTTTGTCCCGTAAATGCCCTTGATCGGTTTAATGATGGCCTAACTAATCGAAACGCGATATATAAACCCTTCAAAAATGCAATCCCTGCTGTCTACGGAATTGAAAAAGAAACACCTTTTTGTCAAGCAGCGTGCCCTATTGGAACAGATGTTCGTGGGTATGTGGGATTGATCGCAGAGGGCAAATATATTGAGGCTTATAATCTAATTAGAAGAGAAAACCCGTTGCCAGGTGTCTGTGGTCGAGTTTGTAGCCATCCCTGCGAAAATATGTGCAAAAGGGCTTTGAAAGACGACTCAATTGCCATTAAGAGCCTCAAACGATTTGTTGCAGATTATGCTGTAAAAATGGGTGACCACTTACCTAAAATTAGTGTCGCACCCTCTAAAGACCAACATGTTGCCATTATCGGTTCAGGTCCAGCAGGACTTACTGCTGCATATCATCTAGTCAAATTAGGATATAAAACTACAATTTTTGAAGAACTAACTGTAACTGGCGGCATGTTGTATTGGGCTATCCCCGAATACCGATTACCAAAGGATATACTCCAAAAAGAAATTGATATGATAACAGATCTAGGAGTCGAAATTAAGACCAATACGCGAGTAGAAAACATCGATGAACTCTTTGCTCAGGGATACGCCGCAGTATTTATTGCTGTAGGTGCTCCAAAACCTCGAAAACTAAATATCCAGGGTGAGGAACTGGAAGGCGTATACCAAGGCGAACTGTTTCTGAAAGATTATAACCTCGGCAAAGAAAATGATTTTACTGGGAAAAATGTAGTCGTAATTTACCGTGGTCGCACTGCCTTAGATTCGGCTAGGTGTGCCTTGAGACTTGGAGCCAAGAAAACAACCATATTATTTCCCAAACCAAGAGCAAAGTTTCCTACTGATGCAGAGGCAATTGCTACTGAACATGAAGGAGTAGATTTACAATTTCTTACTACCCCGATAAGAATCCTAGGCAACAAGAAAGTTGAAAAGGTAGAATGTGTCCGTATAGAACTGGGTGAACCTAATAAGAGGTCTAGGAGACAGCATATTCCAATCAAAGATTCCGAATTTATTATTGAGGCGGATATAGTAATTTCAGCTATAGGTCGCGATCCAGAGATTGATTGGATAAAGGATATCGAGACAACAAGAAAAGGAACTATAAAAGTAGACGAAAAGAACGCGACATCTCGAAAGGGTGTATTTGCAGGCGGTGACGTAGTAAATGGGGCGTCTACAGTCGTAGTAGCAATGGCGGATGGAATAAGAGCCATATCAGCTATAGATGAATATCTTAGTGAAACAAAAAATGGGATTTTCAAAGTCGACGACAACGAGATAGATATCAAAGTTGATGGGGAAACGGAAAAACAAAGGCTAAAAAAATACTATTTCGATTTAAAGGAAGAAATAGAAGTAATGCCCAGAGCAGAAATGCCTGAATTGCCCCCAGGTGAGAGAATTAATAGTTTTAAAGAAGTTGAGTTAGGATTTCCAGAAAATATTGCAGTTGATGAAGCAAAGCGATGTTTGAGTTGTAGAAAGTGTATTGGCTGTGGAATTTGCGCCGAAGTTTGTCCAGAAAATGCAATTGATTATACTCGAACGGATGAAAAGCTGATTATAACAGTGGATTCAATAATTTTGGCGCCAGGCATAGAAGAGCGTTTACCAAATGGAGAAAAATGTGACTATAACATCTCAAATGTAATAACATCCTTTGAGTTCAGTGATGTTTTAAACCCTTTTGGTCTGTATGAGGGAGTTATATTACGTCCTTTTGATGGCGAGATTCCAGAAAAAATAGCTTTTATTCAGTGCAATAACAATAAGATGTATTCGCAAGAAATACTCATGAGAGAGGCTCTGAAAGTCAAAGAAAAGAATTTGGATCCACATGTATTTCTTCTAGAAATAAAAGAAGGATTTGATGATTTTTTCTACGAAGTCAAAAATAAAGGCATTTCAGTTATGGAAATTCAAGATTTTTGCATTTTTGAGGATTCAACGACTAAGAATCTTACTTTAAATTATATTACGAATGGAGAAAACAAGGAAGAAGAGTTTAACTTAGTAGTCCTATCATCTGATGTTGTCATTCAGCGATATTATAAGAAATTAAGCAAAGTGTTAGATATCGCTTTAGATGAAAACGACTTCCAAAGAAGTTATTTGATTGGTGAATGAACTACACAACCAATGGCTATGCTTCCTGCGAGCATATTAAAGTATAAATGACAAACTTTTTTAAGAATCGACTGAATATTGGTAAAATAAAACTAAGGAGGAATAATTTTGGCATTTAAATTTGCATTTATTTTCCTGTCTCCAGATGGAGACCCTGAAAAATTCAAAGCAATTGTCTCAACACCATCAGTGGAAGCGTATATAGTATCAGCAAAAGACTACGAAGAAGCAGGAAACGTTGCAAAGAAATTAGTTGAAGAAGAGGGAATTGAAGCGTTTGAATTATGCGGGGGATTTGGACATAAAGGTGTTGTAAAAATTGTTGAGGCAGTAGAAGGGAGAGTTCCAGTAGGTGCAATCAGATTTGATAATCATCCAAAGCTTGATTGCAAGAGTGGGGACGAAATCTTTTGATTTCATTCTGAGTTTTTATGTACCATATAGAATGAATACTTGAAGTCCAAAGAGATTACATCGTTTTATAGCAATCTTAGTTGCTGTGCAACCAGTTCAGCTATGTCCATTATTTTTATCTCGTTATCACAACGTAATACAGTATCCATCAGTTGCAACTTGCAACTTGGGCAAGCAGTCACGCAAAGTCCTGATCTAGTCTTGATGAGAGTCTTAAGTCGTTCATCAGCTAAATCATTGGATAATCCTTCATGAGTGCTTTTTATGAAACCACCAGCGCCACAACAGCGGCTATTTCTTAAATTTTCTGGTTCACTCTCAACATAACGGCTTACTACCTTTGTCTTCTGTAAGATCTCCCTAGGCTCATCAAATACTCCACTAACTCTTCCCAGTTCGCATGGATCGTGATATGTAACTCTCTCTATAAGTTTTCTGGGAAACGGAATTCGCCTTCTTTTAGAAAAAAGATACTCGCTTAAAAGTTGCACAAAGTGAACAACTTTAAAATTTAGCTCCCGTCCTAGAATCTTGGGATATTCGTCTTTGAAGGCTTGTAAACACCCAGGACAGCCTGTCACTAAACGTTTCGCTCCACTTTCTTCAATTCTAGTCACATTCCACTCAGCAATTTTCTTAAGATCCTCTTTAGAGGCTGCGCCAGTAAGAACGAGAGGATGCCCACAACATTTCAATTCTTCTAGATAAGTCCAATTTTCCTTTGCTTTATCAAGAATTGCAATAATTGAATAGGCGATTCCCTGGGCTCTATTTAAATAGAGAGAGAGACATCCTGGAAAGTACACTACTTTAGCTTTTGGTTTTGTAGAAAAAGTTATCCTTTTTGCAGCAAGTTTGTTTTTCAACTCCTCGATTGCCATTTCTATCGTTTCTTCATCCAATCCCCAAACATTTGACGATTCGAGAATGTTTTTTTCGGTATCCAAAACTGCTTTGGGGCCTAAACCTTCTTCTATTGCCATTTTTCTTAGCGCTGCAATGACTTTAGGTATATTAACATCGTTAGGACATCGATCATAACATTCATAACACATGGTACACTTCCAAATATCATCGCTACGCAAAATCTTCTCTTTTAAACCGAATTGTAATGCTCTTATCAATCTCCTAATGTTAAATGGATCTACATAAGAAATCGGGCAACTTGCAGTGCATTGGGAACATTGATAGCACATTCTAATGTTTTGCCCGCTAAGCGACGAAAGTTTGTCAATAAAAGACGCGTCAGTCTCACGTATCGTGGACACCACTTAATCATCCCTCGCCTAATATTTGGTGCCATTAATTTATCAGAAGACAATTCTCAATATTAGAATTGATTTTGTAGTTGTGCATTCTTGTAAATATATATAAGTTTCGTCTCTGATATTCCAAAACAAAGCGAGAAAATAAAAAAAGGAAATGGTAAGGTTAAAATCTACGTTTAAAGTCTAGATTTTGCGGCCTATCCAGTTTCCATCGTCAATAGCATTATGTGTTGCTCCTGCCTTTACACAATCACCAGCATGATAGAGTTCTGTGACTTTGCCTTTTAGCGAGTTGAAAAGAGCCATTCCCACGGGTTCTCTTGGGAAGCATGCAACAACATTATCAGCTTTAAGAACTTGTTCTGCCCCTTCGACCTCAATACGAACACTATCAGCAGTGATTTCTTTTATTGTCGCATTAGTGATAGTTTTTACTTTTGCATCCGGCATAAAAAACATCGTCAGTGGTACAACTCTTAGTAAGTTAAAGAAGTAGGCTGCCTCTGTTATACTATCAGATTCACTCACCAGGGTCACGTTCTTATCTTGTCGGGCGATAGAAACCGATGCTTCTGCTCCTTCGTATCCTCCTAAAACCACTACATCTTTACCTAGTTTGGGACGTTTCATCAAATACTCGTCAAAAGTTATAGCTCGTTCAATTCCTGGAATTCGTGTCGGTTTAGGAGATACTCCACCAGTGGCTACCACGACAACGTCAGGGTTTATTCTATCTACAAGATCTACGGTTACCGTTTCTCCCAACTTTACCTCGACACCCAGCTTCTTAAGTTGTGTCATTTGCCATGTTGCTATTTGCATTAAATCGCCAGTGTAGAGATAAGGGATATCAGACGCATAGCGCATAATTCCGCCAAGTTCATTGTCTTTATCATATAATGTGACGTTGTGTCCCCGAAGCGCAGATACTCTCGCTGCCTCCATTCCAGCAACTCCTCCTCCAATAACGAGGACATCCTTAGGAGTTTCAGCTGGTGGTATAAGCTCATCTGGCGGGTATCGAATTTCGCGTCCAAAGGAGTAATTTACAGCACATCTGGCGGGCACATTTGCGAGAATGTAGAGATATGTACACCAGTCACAACCAATACACCGGCGGACATCCTCTGGTCGTCCTTCTAAGTGTTTTTTAGGATACCACGGATCCGCCCAAGCTGGTCTACCAAGGGCAACCCAATCTGCACTCTCCTCCTCAATGATTCTGGCAGCCATCTCAGGTGCCATAATCTTGCCTACCGTACCAACAGGCACTGTAGCTACCTCCTTTAGACGTTTAGCTTCTTTTACAAGGCATCCTTGCTCCCAATAAAGAGGTTGAATTACCCAGACCCCCGATACATCTACTGCTCCACTTGAAGAATGAATAGCTGCTACACCAGCCTTTTCTAAGACGGGTACTAATTTTGTTGCCGTGTCCTCTAATGTAAATCCGGGCGTACCTGGCGCAGCATGATCATCCGCACTGATCCTAAACCAAAACGGAAAATCTGGACCCACGTTTTTCCTCACAGACTCAGCAATTTTTTTAATGAAGAGATGTTTATCCTGTCCCCATTCATCGTCTCTGAGATTGCAT
>SMTZ1_10003030_pt1 | contig 16940 bp, 12 predicted proteins | sample DeeMarSWOR136_30_FD_25667 | JGI IMG/M metagenome (IMG submission 25667)
CAGACCAGTGGTGGTGCTGTTGACCAGTAGCAGCCTCAATGCTATAATGTGGGCCGCTCCGAGTTTGGCCTAGCATCCCACTGGAGCATGCCAAGAGAACAAAGGAATCAAGACCGGATATGACCTTGCGCCTGTACTACGAAGACGCCTACTGCACCGAATTTGACGCTCAGATACAGCGCTCCATGGAAGGCGATGGAGGTACGACGGGCATCATCCTGGATCGCACTTGCTTCTACCCCACCTCAGGCGGCCAGCCCTGCGATCAAGGCTCCCTGGACACTCAGCCCGTCCTTGAGGTGTTGGAAGACAACGGCGAGGTCGTGCACTGGATCGCGGGGGAGCTACAGGGCCCATCCATCCACGGGCGCGTCAATTGGTCACGCCGCTTCGATCACATGCAGCAACACACCGGCCAGCACATTTTGTCGCAAGCCTTCCTGAAAGCATTGGGCGCGCAGACAGTGGGGTTCCACCTCGGTGAGGAATCATCAACGATTGACCTCGACCGCGCAACCTTGGGAGCTGCTGAGGCCGAGACTGTTGAAAACCTGGCCAACAAGATCGTGTTCGCGAATCGGCCTGTGATCACACGCTTCGTGGGACCGGACGAGCTTACCACTCTTGAGTTACGTAAAGCTCCGGCGGTGGAAAAAGACGTTCGCATCGTGGAGATAGAGGGATTCGACCGCTCACCCTGCGGCGGCACCCATTGTTCCAGGACGGGCGAAGTAGGGCCTATCGCCATACGCAAGTGGGAGCGACGAGGTCAGGAGGTCCGTGTAGAGTTCCTGTGCGGCTGGCGCGCCCTGCGCGACTACCACTGGAAAACAGTTGCGATCAACGAACTGGCGTTGGCCTTAAGCGTGAAAGACAAGGACCTGCCGGATGCTGTCCTCCGGTTGATGCAGGAGGCAGCGGACAGCCGTCGTGAGTTGCACCGCCTGCGAGACGAATTGCTGGCGGCAGAAGCAGCCAAACTGCTCAGCGAAGCGATCTGGTGGAATGACATCAAGGTCGTATCCCGCGCTTTCGATGACCAAGAGCCACAGCAAGTGCGCACGCTGGCATCCATCCTGACCGGTGGCCAGAAGACGATCGCACTACTAGGCATATCGGGGAAACGGGCACGTCTGGTCTTTGCTTGTACAGAGGACCTATCGGTTGACATGGCAGGCCTCCTGAAGAAGACGTGCCTCACCTTTGGCGGGAAGGGCGGCGGGCAGCCGCATCTCGCACAGGGCGGGGGATTTCCAGGGGACAAAGTGGACAAAGCCTTGGATTTTGCCTATCAGACGCTGACCAAGGCCTAAAGGACAGAGCAATGCGTGAGATAGCCAAGGGAGTATACCTGGAGAACGCTTATTTCTCTGGCAACGTGGGTTGTGTCACCACCGGAGAGGGAGCGGTGCTGATTGATACACCAATGCTACCCAGGGATGCCTGGGCCTGGCTCAAGAAAATCGCTTCCGTAACCAAGCAAGGCATTGCCTTCCTGATCAACACGGATTACCGTGTAGAGCACGTCTTGGGGAACTGCTTTTTCCCGACAACTGCAACCATCGCCCATCAAGCGGCATGGGCAGAGATGCAGCGCTATGACGAGGGATTCCTGCAGCGCTACATCAGCCGCCACAAGCAGTACTACCCCAGCGTTGATGCTGACCTGGCCAAGGCGCGCATCGTGCTGCCCGAGCTCACGCTGACCAAGGACATGACGTTGTACAAGGGAGACCAAGTCTTTCGCCTGATTGACGCCGGAGGGCACACCCCCGCCAGTGTCATGGTTCACCTGCCCAAGGAACGCCTCCTTTTCACTGGCAATGTAGTTGTCACCGGCGAACACCCTTCCCTGGATCAGGCAAACAGTCTGAAATGGCTGCATGCTCTGGAAATGATCCGCAATATGGACGAAGTAGACCTCATCGTGCCCGGCCACGGTGACCTTTGCGATCCCTCAGCTACAGAGGTGCTGACCGACTACATCACCCAGATGCGTGAACGTGTGTATGAGCACTACACCAGTGGCTACACACGCCGTGAAACGGTGGACAGGGTCAAAATGCAAGACTTTTTTGAGGTATCCGCTGAGAGACGCGGGGTAATCGAACGCCGGATCAGAGGCAGCGTCGAACGCGTGTACGACGAGTTCAAGAAAGGGACGCTAAGAAGGCGGCGTTGAGGTCACCAATCGGGAACTTGCTCCCTGCAGTGGACGTCCTCTAGTCATAGGGTACTGCGTGAAGCGCCAAACCCAAGCCCCTGTTCTCATTCGACAATTCATCCACAGGGGTTTGACAACTGGTGCACCAAGCAGCAAAACCAATCATCCGTGATGAGGAGTAGTACCTCGACATGCGTAGAGTTCTGTTCCTGCTATTGCTATTCGCCGTTGGTGTCTCCATGATTGTTAACGGCTGTGGGACTTTGCTGCAGGTGATGCGCTAGCAGTGCATCCGGTGAATGCACAAGTACCTTCCCCTGGAGATTGATTCTCAGCTTGGTTCTCTCTCAATTGATCCACGACAACGTCGACTGGGAGGCTTCACGCCGCTTGATCTGAGACGACGCTCGTCCAGGACAAACGCTGAGCAGCTATCCAAAGGCACATAGGAATCTATGACGCGTGTCGGCCCGGAGAGATGGGTATAGCCACGCTGCTGCAGTCGCTGAGCCACCTCGGGCGGACACAGCTCTTCAACAGGTTGAAAGGTCTTGTAAAACGTGCAGTGGCCATGACTGGAGTCATGGCTGTGTATGATACCAATCCCCTGTTTGAAATGTGCGCAGTGACGGCAAGAATCAAGACGAAAGTCGCAGGCCGGGCAGACAACCGGACCTTTGCGAACTGCCAGGCGGCCCGAGCCACCCAGAACCCAAACTCGCTGGATCTCTGTGCCACAGAGCGGACAGTGTAGGTTGCTGATCTGCTGCAGGCCAAGCCGCTCTGCGTGCCGTGCTCGCAACCGTGCCCGTTCGTCCGGTGGGAGCAATCGAAGCCGTTCATCGTACCAGTATGAGAGAGGACGCAACGCAGCAGACAGTGCCAAGCGGAGCGCATGACGATGACCGGCTCCCAGGTGACGGGCATCCACATAAGCTGGACCTGCAGTCAGCAGAAGCCAGAACGCGCTCGCGGCGGTCATCCAGCATAAGAGAGCCATCTCTGTCATCCCTAGCAGATCAGAAGCAGACGTCTACGCATATGGGCATGTTGGCTAAAGGCCCAGAACTGTACAGCAAGGCACGCCAGGTTTGTCCAAACGTCTGACGCAGAGTAGAATACGCTTATGATAGGGCAGCCACCCATAACCTTGCAAACCGTTCGCACTGCACTGCAGCTTCCGCTCCCAGGTCGTGCTGCCCAGCTGACCATGGCCGTACGACCCCGGCCTGGGGATCGCCCTGACCTCCCAGACCCTTGTCCCAACGAAGGCGCTGTCCTCCTGCTGCTTTATGAACGACAAGACCTCCTCGTTTTGCCCCTCACCCGTCGCACGCAGACCGTAGAGACGCACAAAGGACAGGTATCCCTGCCAGGTGGCGCCCGAGAGCCACAGGATCATAGCTTCGCGGAGACCGCTCTGCGCGAGACCTGTGAAGAACTGGGCATACCAGAAGCAACGGTCGAAGTACTGGGCGCTCTCACGCCACTCTACATCCCGCCCAGCCGCTTCTGCGTGTACCCGTACGTTGGCCATGCCAGCCACGTGTACCGGCTGCGTCCAGATCCAAACGAAGTGGCGGAAGTGATCGAGGTGCCGCTGGAACACCTGCTGGACCCCACAACGCGACAGGTCGAGATACACTTCCGGGATGAGGAGAGGTTTCAAGTCCCCATCTATCAAGTGGCGAGTCAAAAGGTCTGGGGGGCTACGGCGATGATCCTCGCCGAGTTCTTAGCCCTACTGTCCGCTGCCCAAGCGCCCACACCCTTGAGGCTGTAGCCTGGGCAACATCGAATCTGGGGCGCTTGCATAGCAAAAGTCGAGGAAGATCGACGCCCTCGCTTATAGCGTGGCCAGATAGCGGTCCAGTTCCCAGGCCGTGACCTGAATGCGATACTCATCCCATTCGATACGCTTCCCCTCGAGGTAACGACGGAAGGTATGCTCACCCAGCGCTTCAGCGATGACCTGATCCTGCTCCATCTCCTGCAGTGCTTCCTCCAGCGTGCCAGGCAGGGTAGCGATCTCGCGCAGGCGCAAGTCCAGCGAATCGAATTCGTAGACATTCTCCTCCACTGGTGGTGGCGGCACCAGGTCACGACGAATGCCATCCAGGCCAGTTGCCAGCATCACCGCAAATGCCAGATAAGGATTGGCGCTGGGATCCGGACAACGCAATTCGCAGCGCGCTGAATCCTCACCCAGGCCAGGCAGATAACCCGGAACGCGAATCAATGCCGAACGATTTATCTGCCCCCAACAGATGTACACAGGGGCCTCGTAGCCAGGCACAAGCCGCTTGTATGAGTTGACGGTTGGCGCTGCCACTGCGGCCATAGCAGGCGCGTGCGCCATTTGCCCGGCCATAAAGTTATAGGCTACGCGCGATAGACGATAGGGATCATCAGGATCATAGAAAGCATTGCGGCCATCTAAGGTGTACAAGCTCTGGTGGGTATGCATGCCCGAACCGTTGACGCCGAACAGAGGCTTGGGCATAAAAGTGGCATACAAGCCATAGCTCTGCGCCACGGCCTTGATGGCGTATCGCAGTGTTACAACGGCATCGGCACTAACCAGCGCATCAGCGTAGTGAAAATCAACCTCGTGCTGCCCTGGTGCAACCTCGTGATGCGTAGCCTCCACTTCGATGCCCATGGCTTGCAGGGCTAAGGCAATGTGGTTGCGCACCTGCGAGGCGAGATCCCGCGGCGAAAAGTCAAAGTAGCTGCCAACATCTTGCGGCACTGGACTCACACGCGGCTCGCCATCCATTTTGAACAAGAAAAACTCTACTTCAGGCCCCGTGTTATAGCTGAAACCCATCTCATGTGCCTGAGCCAGAACACGCTTGAGAATGTAACGTGGGTCTCCCACGAACAACTGTCCTTCCGTATCGTGCACGTCGCAGATAAGCCGTGCTGTCCGCTCATCTGGGGCGGTCCAGGGTAGCACACTGTACGTGTTGATGTCAGGGCGCAAAACCATATCACTCTCAGCGATCCGGGCAAAGCCTTCGATAGACGAACCGTCAAAATTAACCCCGTGCTCCAGTGCAGCGGCCAACATCGCCACTGGAATGGTCACGTTCTTGACCGTGCCGAAGATGTCAGTGAATTGCAGACTTATGAAACGAACTTGGTCAGCTTTGGCTTTTGCTATGACCCCTTCTACCTTCTCATCCATTTCCCCCTCCATTCATACAGACAACAGAAGCGACGACCTCACGTTGGAGATCGCCGCTGTTCTCCCTGTGTTATGTCCACTACAGCCTGGACTCAGTATCGGCAGGCATCAGGGCCTGCGTCCTGCACCATATCATTCGAGGAATCAACTTGTACAGATTCTACTCCACGTGCTGCGTTCCGCAAAACCAGGTCCACCCGTCACGTCTCTTCAACAGAGTCGATGTGATGCCCGCCACGCTGTAACTGCTTTGACAGCTCATCCCTTCTGTGCAATAATAGACACAAGCAGCTTCCATGAGACCGAGACGATGTACAGATGGTTGAAGCGGCTGTGCCAGCCGCTATCGTGCTATACTCAGTTAATGCTGGCAAGCACCATGCTCAGCACTGCCCTCATTCTCCTGACCGTGGCTTGTGCTCGACCACAAACCACGGAACATCTGTGGGCAATCGGCCAGACTGCTGAAGTAGATGGATGGCGAGTCACGGTGCACAGCTTTTCCACGCTGCCAGCAGACGAATGGCGCCGACCTGAAAGGGGGCAGCTGTTCTGCACGGTCGAGCTGACGCTGGAAAACCGCAGCGGCCAGATACGCTATGTCATGCCTGAAAAGCAGATGATGCTGCTCGACGGCGATGGCCGGAGCTATGCTCCAGACCGCAATGCTGCGCTGATCACAGCTCGTTCACGACAGTGGCTTGTTCCCGAAGGCGAGTTCAGTGTTGGGCAGAAGGCCCACGGGGCAGCGGCCTACCAGATTCCGAGTGGATCGCAAGGAGTCCGTTGGGTTTTCCGCAGCAGCCTCTTTCCCTGGGCGCGGAAAGCCACCTTTGTACTGGGAGATCTAGCTCAACCATGACCGCCCGGGGCTCCGGCAAAGACATCAGCAGGTATCCTCCACAGAGCCGGTTTTCTCTGGTGAAAGCGTTGTGGAACCTGCTCTTCCCGCCACGGTGTGTTGCCTGCGGCACAGGTGGACACTGGCTGTGCCCGGCCTGCATTGATCAGATTCTGTTCTTTGAGCCGCCTTGGCCACAGATCCTGGAAGAGGTGTGGCCCTTGCAAGACGTGCGTGTAGCTGCCCACCTCTGGGGTCCGCTGCGCAAAGCGATTCACAGCTTCAAGTACGAAGGCTTACGCGCACTTGCGGGCATACTTGGTGAGGTACTGTACGACTGTTGGGATGCGGAGCCCTGGCCAGTGGATGTCATTGTACCGGTGCCTCTACACCCCAGCCGCCTGCGCGAACGCGGCTACAACCAATCTACACTGTTGGCCTATGAGCTTTCACACCACACCGGGTTGCCCGTCGTTGAAGGAGTACTGCTGCGCATCACACCCACCCGGCCGCAGGTTGGCTTGGACGCTGCGGAGCGAGCGGAGAACGTGCGCGATGCTTTCTGCTGCCGGGACCAGAGCCTCCGTGACTTGCAGGTGCTGCTGGTGGACGACGTGCTGACTACTGGAGCGACCATGCGCGCCTGTGGGCAGGCCTTGCTACAGGGGAATGCGGGCGCCGTCTGGGGCCTGACCCTGGCCCATGATTGAGGAAGCGCCCAGCTCAAGGTCCGCGTTAAAGACGTGAAAGCCCGTATTGAAGTTTGACGAGGAACGGCCAATCTCTCAGCAGTGTTGGTGGGCTGCAGAGAGCGCTCAGGCCTGGGATTCGGTTAGAGGTAAGCCACGTCTGCGCCACTGGGAGACAAAGGCCGGTCCATCAACGGCCACTTCCAGCGGCACTGCCCCACGGGGCGTTTGTCCTGCGGCCATCAGATGGGCAACGATGGCTGCAGGAAACCCAGTGGTGCGCTCCATGGCCCGAAAGCCCGTAGCTTTGTCGTAGAAATCCATCACCTCCAGCTTTGCTTCTACTTTGCGTCCCTTCCCTGTCTCGCCGCTGCATACGACGCGCAACACGACAATGTCCTCGTCCTGAGGAAAGGCAATCTTGGGCTCCAGCAGCGTGTGAAAGACCTCCCGCGGCACAACAGACACCTCCCCGATCTGTATGGGCGCTTCCGCTAGCAGCCCCAGGTCAGCGAAGGCTTTGAAAGCCGCACAATGGCCCGGATAGCGCACCGTCTTCTCTTCGTAGGTCAGCAGCTTGCCCTTGAAGGTCCAGGGGCAGGTGGACGTTCCACCAGAAGTGACAAAGGCCTCGCAGCGTCCAACAGGTGGCGGGAAATCTAGCATCTCCAGCTCAGTGAAGACAGGCACCTCGACGATCTCGCCGTTCCGCAGATAGACCGCCTTGCCAGCGTATTCGTTGCTGAGACCGGCGATGTTGAAAGTCAGGAGATAGTCAAAGGGAGGACGGGGATGCCGGGGCAGCCCGCCGACGAAAACGCGTACGTGCTGGGGCCGCTCCATGAGGCCCATGGCATAGACAGCCAGGGTATTGCCCATGCCAGGCATCAGGCCACAGTCCGGTATGATGGAGACGCCCGCCGCTTTGGCTTCATCATCTAGCGCCAGCTCTTGCCACACCAGTTCAGTGTGGCCACCCAGATCGCACATGCTCGCTCCGGCCTCGATTGCAGCTCTGGCCACGCCAAGGTTGAAACGATAGGGCACAGCGCTTACCAAGGCATCCATTCCGCGCAAGAGGCGCACCAAAGCGGCATGATCCCGCACATCCACAGTTTTGGCCTGCACCAGGTTACGTTTCAGCAACACATTTACCCTGGTGGCCGCTTCTCGCGCCAGACCCAAGTCCTGATCGGCGCTCACCACGCTCTGCGCCTCTCCATACTGTGCCAGGTCATACGCGGCAGCCGTCCCCTGCCGCCCAGCGCCCAGCACCGCGTAGTGGTAGCCCATATCAACCCCTCCGTGTCCACATGGTGATCTCACGCATACGCCTACTTTGCCCCCAACGCGTTCAACTGCTCCTCCGCTTTCTATCACGAATCCATTCTACGATAGGCAATTGAATTGGGCAAGTTCCGCTCCCAATCATTATTGAAGACTCGGCCATTCCGCCGGTCAGTGTGGATATTGCCATGCAAATGGAGATTATGCAGCACGTTATGCGTGTTGCAGGAGGGATTGAATGCCTACAAACAGGACAAGGGGAGTGAAAGCATGCTTTCACTCCCCTTGGACCAACACCACTTGCTAGGCTGCGGCCAGCTACTCGCCAGAGATGATGGTTACGGTAGTCTTGCCCTCTTCGGCCTGGATCATGATCTGGGCTGTGCGGCTGCCCTTGGTAAAGTCCATTCCAGCAGGCATGACAGCCTCGCCCTTGGTCCAACCCTGGGCTGGCATCCGCGCCTCATAGAAGGCCGTGACCTCTTCCACGCCTCTTGTGGAGCTGTAGGTGATCATGCCAGAGAATGCGTTCATATCCGCAACATCTTCAAGAATGGGAATGTCTTCCGGCACGGCTGGCTTCACGCCCTCGGGCGCTGTGATATCGATAGGCTGATTGATGTCCATAAGGTCAAAGGTCAGATCGAGAGTGCCCTCTTCACCACCGCCAATGGCCAGATCCTGGGCATCGTAGTGCGCTACGTACCGAACCACAACGTTGAACTCGGGAGATACCCACACATCCGCCTCGGCTTTAGAGATGACACCCAGGCCAGGGGCCGTCTTGAGTGCGCTCTCGTCCAAGACATAGTGGTTGGCGGAGATGCCATTGATGATCACGTTCTTCTGCACCACCTTCCCCCGGGTTCCAAACATCATATGCAGGGGAGAGATCAGGAGGGGATTGTCCATGAAAATATCCATTTGACTGCTCATCATGGCCACCCAATCAGAACCAGTATTCATGTATATGTCTTCCCCCACCTGAACGAGCTCCTGTTTGGCACCTCCGGTACCTGTTCCAGTCCAAGCGAGGCGACGTGCCGGTGGCTGGCGCACAAACTGACCCCAGATATCCCAGAAGCCGGCCTCTTTCTGACTATCCTTGCTGCTTTCCCAGTTGAAAGTGTAGTGCACCCGGTAACTGTTCAGAGCAGAGAGGTCAGACACCTGGTCGAAGTCGTATTCCTCGGATTCGTCTGCAGGCTGGGTGTTGTTCGGTCTGGGCGCAACGGAAGTAGCGGATGCCTCTGGGGAAGCCAAGGAGACAGGTGTTCGGTCCCCGCCGCTACAGGCTACTGTCAGCAAAGACACAACCAGTAGCCACTCACCTAAAACTCTGATTCTCATCATTGTAGCCTCTTATGTCCACTTAATTCTGACATCATGGGCGTCATGAACGTAAACCCATCCGAATGCCTGGATGCCGAGAACGAAATGCTGCCGTAACCAGCCGAATCTCGGCCCTGCATTTTTGTTATCCTTTCTTATACCATATAGACGTGAAAAAAAGATGAAAGTCACGGGTAAGTAATATGAAAAAATGTGCATCTCTAACGATGAGGAGAAGCTCGAGAGATGATCGGCTCTGAAACAGGACTGCCCTTGAACCAGGACTGCAGCCGTTTCACCAGGTCCGGGCAGACAGCAAACAAATCGCTCCCAAGCTAGAACCTGCGCTAGCGAGACGCAACTTTGGCATATGGGTTGTTTCGGGCTATAATCAGCAATCTATCGCAACGAGCCCACTTCAACCCGGCTCTGAACAGGAGTGCGAATGACCCCAGCTCTACCAATTGAGGTGACCTGCCCACAATGTGGCACGAAATACGTCGCTCAGGTGCAAAGCATCGTCGACGTCGGCCAGGATCCAAGGCTCAAGTTCTTGCTCCTCCGTGGGCAACTGAATACCGTCGTCTGCCCATCTTGTGGCGCGCTTGGAGCGGTGAGTACCCCCTTGCTCTACCACGACCCACAAAAGGAACTCCTCTTGCTGTTCTTCCCGCCACGGCTGAATCTGTCCATGGAGGACCGTGAACGGCTGACAGGCAGTCTGGTCAATGCCTTGATGAGCACCCTTCCTACTGAAGAGCGCAAGGGCTATTTCCTGAACCCGCGCACCGTGCTCACCACGCAAGGTCTGATAGACGAGATCCTCAAAGCCGACGGCATGACCCAAGAGATGATCAACAAGCAGCGCGCGAGAGGCCAACTGCTGCAAGACTTGTTGACGGCCTTTGACGATGATGAGCAGTTGCAAGCATTAATCGAGCAGCACGAGGAGGAGATTGACTATTCATTCTTCCTGACGTTGGCTGCTGCCGCCGAGGGCAGCGCCGCAGCCGGCCAAAAGGAGGTCACAGAAAGGCTGTTGAACCTGCGAGACATCCTATTAGATCGCCTGTCGGTCACTTTGCCGGAGCCGCTGCCGCTGGACACACCGCGAGCAGAAGTCGTGGACAGGATCCTGGCAGCCAAAGACGAAGAAAGCCGTCGGGCTCTGGTCTCGTACAATCGCCCCTTACTGGACTATGCCTTCTTCCAGGAACTGACCAGGCGAATCGAACAGGCCACACCAGAAGAAGCCGAGTTCCTGCGCAGCCTGCGCACTGACTTGCTTGAAATGGTAGAACAGCTGGACAGAGAAGCCCAGGCTGTGCAGCAGACAAAGATACAGATGCTGCAAGATGTCCTGGCCAGTCCAGACCCCACCCAGACATTGCGGGAGAGGAAAGAAGAGATTGACATGCTCTTTCTGGCCATCCTGGGCGCAGCTCTGCGCAGCGCCCAAGAGAGGGGAGAAGTAGAAGAGGTACAGAGGCTAGAGGCAGTCAACGACGCTGCCCTGGCAATCCTCCAAGAGGATCTCCCGCCGGAACTGCGCTTCGTGAACGACCTGCTTGTTGCAGAGTACCCGCAGGAGACGCAGAAGCTCCTCCGAGAGCGCCAAGCGGAATGGAATGCCGAATTCTCGGAGCTTTTGAGTGCGCTGGCGGAAGATCTGGAAACGCAGGGGCGTACAGAGAGTGCACAGCGACTGAGGGACATACGGACGCAAGCAGAAGCTATCCTGGAGGAAGCAAGCAACGAGACAGGCGAGCCATAGCCGTTCGCTGGCCTGTGCAACTGGCATACCATCCCGGACACGCCGATTTGTCTTGCCCGCCCGGCCAAACAACAAAGAACGCCGAGAACGCTGAGAGGTTTCATGAACCTCCGCGAACTCGGCGTTCAGCATTGAGCCTTCAGATGAGTTGAACTACGCTCCCCACAAGATAAGCCGGGGCTCAAAAGGATGGGCCAAGTCCTCATGGCGAGGCAAAACGCGCACTGTGTACCCTCGTAGCCCACTGCCTTGGCAACGTACGTTTCCCACGAACAGTGAGACGCCCTTCTCAACACGCGCAAAGGACAGAGGTGCGGCCCGCCCGTGCTCGATTTCTTGATTCGTGTCCAGAGCCCCCCCGTATGCCTCCACCAAGACGTCATCGGGGCTCAGATGGCCTAGCTTTACGCTTGCACGCACCTCCAACTCGGAACCAACTGCAAGTTCGCCCTGGATATCTGTTTCCACCCCGACGATCTGAACCTCTGGCCAGTATTGACGCAAGCGTGCTTTCCACTCTGCCAGGCGTCTGGCACGCTCGAATTGGTCTTCGGACAGGCGTTGATAGCGCTTGCCCGCAGGTCGGTAAAGTCGCTCCATGTACTCTATCATCATGCGGTTCGTGTTGTACACAGGAACGACAGCACCCATAGCGTTCTTCATGCGTGCGATCCAGCCACGGGGCAAGCCATCCGGCCCGCGATTGTAGAACAGGGGTACAATCTCCTTTTCCAGCAGGTCGTAGATCGCGTTCGACTCTACCTCGTTCTGATAATCCCGGTCCTTGTATACCTCTCCACGTCCAATAGCCCAGCCAATGTCCGGGTGATAAGCCTCAGCCCACCAGCCATCGAGCACACTGAGGTTCAAAGCCCCATTTGCCGCTGCTTTCATACCGCTGGTGCCGCTTGCCTCCCGCATTAGGATCGGAGTGTTGAGCCACAGATCTGCACCCTGCAGCAGGTATCGAGCCACGTTCAGGTCATAGTCTTCGATAAAGACCACATTCCGCAAACCATTCTGCCGTGTCAAGTGAATGACGTCGCGAATCAGTTCTTTGGCTGGAGTGTCCTGCGGGTGGGCTTTACCAGCAAAGATGACCTGCACCGGTTGCTCCCTATTGTCCAAAATCTTTGCCAACCGCTGGGGGTCACGCAGTAACAAGGTGGCACGCTTGTACGCGGCAAAGCGGCGTGCAAAGCCAATGGTCAGTGCCTCGGGGTCCAGCTTTTCGGTGGTGTACGCTATCTCCGTCGGTGGAGCACCGCGCTGTTCGAGTTGAGCACGCAGTCGCCGGCGAGTAAAGGCAACCAGCCGCGCCCGTCGCCTCTCATGCACACGCCACAACTCTTCATCGGGGATCTCATCCACCAACTCCCACACTGTTTGGTCTGCGGGGCGCTGCATCCAGCGCGGGCCCAGATAACCATCAAGAAGACCGGCCATATCCTGCGAGATCCAGGAAGGCGTGTGTACGCCATTATTGATCGATATGATTGGCACTTCCCATTCTGGCACGCCTGGCCATACATTCTGCCACAGGCGGCGCGAGACCTGGCCATGCAACTGGCTTACGGCATTGATCCGGCCAGCCAAACGGATAGCCAGGACGGCCATGTTCAATGGTTCCGTCTCATCACCTGGGTTATGGCGACCCATGGCCAGAAACTCAGACCGTGACATACCCAGAGCACCGTAGTAATGCCCCAGGTACTTGTCAACCAGCGCGGGAGTGAAGAGATCAATGCCCGCGGGAACCGAAGTGTGCGTCGTGAAGACATTGCTGCCATACACCACCTCCCGCGCTTCAGCAACGGTCAGGTTATGCTCACTAACCAACTGGCGCATGCGTTCGATAGCCAGGAAAGCAGAGTGTCCCTCATTCATGTGGCAAACCCGTGGTATGATGCCCAACGCACGCAGAGCCTTCATGCCCCCTATACCAAGCATGATCTCCTGGCGTATACGCATCTCGCCGTCACCACCGTACAGCTGATGAGTGATATGCCGATCATCGGACTGGTTCGCAGGGACGTTTGTATCCAGCAGGTAGAGCGGTACTCGCCCCACCTGCACACGCCAGATCTGCGCAGTCACACGACGACCAGGGTAAGCTACGTCAATCGTTAGCGGCACTCCATCGCGCTTCTCGAGTTGCACCGGCATCGTGTAGAAGTCATTCTCGGGATAGAGCTCACCCTGCCAGCCATTAGCGTTGAGGTACTGTCGGAAATAGCCCTGCTGATACAGCAATCCCACAGCGACCAGTGGCACCCCCAGGTCACTTGCGGACTTGAGATAGTCACCGGCCAGCACCCCCATGCCGCCGGAGTAAACAGGCAGGCACTCCGTGAGTCCAAACTCAAGACAGAAATAGGCAATAAAACGGTCAGGGGGCGGGCCGTGGTTTTTGTGGTACCAGGTTGTGGGCGCATTTATGTAGTGCTGGAAGTCATGGGAAACGCGCTCCAGATATGCCAAGAATCCATCATCGCGGGCCGCGCTTTCGAGTTGAGCCTGATCAACCATGCCCAGCATGCACACCGGATTGTGGCCGGACTCTTCCCAGGCCTCACGATCCAGGCGACGAAACAGTTCGATGGCTTCTGGATTCCACGCCCACCACAGGTTGTAGGCCAGTTCCTTGAGGGCTACAAGTGCAGGAGGCAAGGAGGGGACAACATTGATCGAGAACATTGGTCGCATAAGAGAATCACCCCTGATTCAGTAATTGCAGCGCCATTGCCAGGGCTAACAACGCTTTGTCTCTTCTGACGCCTTTTGTCTCCAAACCGTAAAGTCACGCAGGCTCGACCCGCCAATAAACTCACGCAGAATGGAATTCGTTGGAACTAGGTCTGGACAAACCGGTAAGAACCAACGCAGTAAGGCCAGCAGCCTCCGCGCCTCGACGTACTCAGGTACCTTACGCTCGATCTGAAACAACAGCGGCTCAGCCAGAGGCTTGAGAGCTGCCAGCTCGTAGGCCAGGGCGGAATTGAACATCACATCGGCGTGTTCCTGGTACGGGAAGATCCAGCGCTTCTCGCCATTTCGCACACTTCCCCAACGTCGAATAGTGTCAAGAGCAGAATAGCCTCGCTCGCGAGCATCGCGCACAATACGACGGATCAGACGCGTATCGGTAGTAGGCACACGATTATAGTGATCCAGGTTGAGCTGCGTCAGTGCAGAAGCGTAGAGGCGATAGATACGCTCTTTGGGTACACCGGGTACCAGCTCCGGATTCAGGCCATGTATACCTTCCAGCAATATCACGTGGTCCTTGCTCAGCCTGAGCAATCCGCCCTCCTCACGCTTGCCGCGTTGAAAGCTATAGCGCGGCATCCGCACTTCGCGACCATCCATGAGATCCAGCAGCTGCTCATTGAGCAGTTCCAAATCCACCGCCCAGAGATGTTCAAAGTCATACTCGCCGTTCTCATCAATGGGCGTCTTCTCCCGATCTACGAAGTAGTTGTCTAGCTGCACAGCTACGGGGCGGATTCCATTGGCCAGCAACTGGATAGCAAGGCGCTTGGAGAAAATGGTCTTTCCCGAGGCCGATGGGCCGGCAATCAACACAAGGCGCACCTCTTCGCGGCGCTTGGCAACCTCAGCTGCAATCTGCGCGATGCGCTGCTCATGCAATGCTTCGGAGACGAGCGCGACCTCTCCGCCACGTCCCTCGTCCAGAGCGTCGTTCAAAGCACCCACATCGCCTATACCTAGCACGTGTAACCAGTTCCCATATTCACGGAAGACGCCCACCAGTTTGGGGTATTCAACTACAGGCTGTAACACCGTCGGATGCTCGTGACGCGGATAGCGCACGATGAACCCCGTAGAATAGTGTTGCAAAGCGAAGTAGCGCAGATAGCCAGTGGAGGGCACCATGTAGCCATGGAAGTAGTCGTCCACATCATACAAGCGGTAAAGCGTAACATAGTCTCGCCGCCGGTGCTTCAGCAGGCGTACCTTGTCTTCCTGACCACGATCTTGGAACAAGGTAGTCGCTTCCTCCAAAGACACACGCCTCTTAGCGATCGGGGCATCTCCAGCAGCTATCTCCTTCATCCGCTGCTCGAGGAGTGCCACTTCTTCCGGCGTGAGCGGGCCACGCCCGTGCACCTCACAGAAGAAACCGCCGAAGGTCAGCGAGTGATCCACGTACACTTGCGCGTCCGGGAACAATTGGTGCGCTGCAACCACGAGCAGAAAGGTCAACGAACGGCGATAGATTCGCATGCCATCGCTGTCCTGTAGGGAGACAGGCGTCACTTCTATGTCATACATTACAGGATGCGTCAGCTCGTACAGTTTGCAGTTGATCAGAGCAGCCACAATAGGAACCGGGTCATCGTTGTACGCCGCTTGGATGAACGATTCGAGTAGTGTGCCTACTGGTGCCTCAAAGATGCGGCCATCGTTAAACTGAACCAGAACCGTCTTCCGAGGTTTGGACGCCCGAGGACATGCAGCTGGCTGCGCTAGCGTCCCGCCCTCGCCCAAAGAGCGAGCCCCTGCATCTGCTGGGTGGGGCGGGGCGATTTGAGTCTCTTGTTTTTGAACGATCTTCTCTACCATAGTATTCACAAACCAGGCTAGTGTAGCGCAAGCAGAGAGTATAGCACAAACCCTTTGCAAGCGCAAAACACGCCGCAGTACTGGGTCTGCGTCAGATTGGGGGCATTCCGGCAGCTTCCCGGTAGCTCAAACGGGGGCCGCTTACCATTGGATGCTGTATGGCTGCATCCCCATCGTCTGTGATGGCTGTTCTCAGCTTCAGGGAAGCTCGTGCCAATTCAAGTGCCTTGCACCTTGACGCGTCGAGGATAGGAAAGCCCCGGTAGTGTTGAGTTGTTTTTGACACTGCTGGGGAGCTGTGCTATATTGCCAGGCGATTGACGCATCGATACGGTGAAACTCGTCGGGCGTGCGACCACGCAGATACCCGAGCTCCTCTTCCAAGTGAACCTGCGGGAGGATTCTGCTGCGGTGTCAGCCAGCCGACAGGATGACGTCAGGCAAGTTCCACCAAGATATGGTAAGATATGGATGAAAACGGGACCGATCACAAGTGTAAGGAGGCAAAGAAATGGGTATCTTGGACCGCATTACCACTATTGTCAAGGCCAACATTCACGACCTGCTGGACAAGGCCGAAGATCCAGAGATCATGCTGGATCAGTACATCCGCGAGCTGGAAAGCGGCGTGAATGAGGCGCGCGAGGAATTGGTGAACGCGATGGCCGACGAGAAGCGTCTGGCGGCCAAACTTGAGGAGCGCAAGCGCCAGGTGAGAAACTGGGAGGAGAAGGCCGAACAGGCGATTCGCATGGGCAGAGACGAGACTGCACGTGCAGCATTACGAGCGGCCCGCGCCTACCAGGAGGAAGCGGACGCCACTTCCGCTGCCTGGGAGGGCCAGAAGGACAAGGTGGCCGAACTGCAAGAGGGATATGAGCAGATCGAGAAGAAGCTGGCCACCATCAAGAATGAGCGGGATGGGCTCCTGGCCAAGCACAAAGCAACCCTGGCCAAGGAGAAACTGACCACAGCACGAACCAGCGCTAGCAAAGCCAAAGCAGCCATCACCGGCATCGAGCGCATGACAGAGCGCCTGGAGCGGGAAGCGGCCAAGGCTGCCGCCCGCGAGGAGA
>SMTZ1_10003031_pt1 | contig 16938 bp, 13 predicted proteins | sample DeeMarSWOR136_30_FD_25667 | JGI IMG/M metagenome (IMG submission 25667)
TCATCTGGTAAACTTGTTGTATGGGTGAAAATTCCTCATATTTCATCAAGTTCAGATACAAAAATTGAAATGTATTTTAGAAACTCTAAATGCGATAATCAACAAGAACCAGCTGATGTATGGACAACAAATTATAAGGGAGTATGGCATATGAATAGTGGTACAAATAATAATCAAGGAGATAGTACAATTAATAATCATATACTTTCACATTATGGATCACCAACAAGTGTTGAAGGTAAAATAGGGTATGCAGTAGACTTGAATGGACTCAGTGATTATTTTACATATCCTGCGGATACAGATTTTTTAATGGGTGCTGGTAGTTTTACTATTGCTGCTTGGGTGAAAGCTGATAATGATGCTAAAGATGATGACGGAAGAGTTATTGTTTATAAGGGATCTGATGGACCAACTCATACACACGCATATGCTTTTTGGAATGTAAGACAAGGCACCGGATTTTCTGCAATAACTATAGATGATAATACTGTAGCCAAAGCTGTTTTTGGAATTTCAGATTTATCAGATGGTATGTGGCATTATATTGTCGGAGCAAGAGATCAGGATAAAATAAAAATATGGGTTGATGGCATACTTGAAGGTAGTACCTACATTGGTAATTATGGTAGTCTTGATGGAGCTGGTCGATTATATGTTGGAAGAGGAGGAATAGAAGCACGTTATCTCAAGGGTGTTCTTGATGATTTAATTATAATTAAAGGTGTAGCAAAATCTGATGGTTGGATCGCGACATCATATAATAATCAAAACGATCCTTCAGGTTTTTATACAGTATCTCGTGAATCAACAAAATCTTATAACGAAAATTATTTGGGAGTCCTTGAGAATTTACAAAGTTATCTATTTAGATTACCTTTTATAAAACATTTATTTGGAGTATAAACCATAGTTCTCCAATACATAATACCAATCTGGGGGATTTAGAAAACCTAATTTTTCTATTTCTTTGAGTTGTTTAATCAACTCTTCAATAGTATCACAGTCTTCTTTTGTAATTTTTTTAGCTACTATCAAGTAGTCCCGAAGGTAAAAAAATGAGAAAGAAACAACGTTCTATATGAGAGAATTTGGCAAAAGTACTAAGCGATTTTTGAACGTTAGGTAAATAAAATCTAAGAAGGAATGTTATTTTGTACATTTTTTTTGTAATAATTCTTATATATTCTACTTTTATGTGAGTATATTAAGTGTAAAAATGAGTGATTTTATTATTGGTATACCAATCGGCATAGCGATAGGGGTTGCAATAGGAATTTCTTTAGGGATTGCAATAGGGAAGAAACAAAAATCCTGGTCAGAGATGACAGAGGAAGAAAAAAGGACTCGCAAGATTGCAATTGGAATAGGGTTGATTATCCTTATTTTTGGAGTTATAATGGGATTGTGGCAATATTATAATTGGTGATCATAATTTCGGCATCAACTTAAAACTCTTTTCAACATACCTAAATTGAAAAAATAAAAAAATGAGAAAGAGACCATGTTCAACAAATATAATTCTGTAAATTAATAAAAATCTAGATTTTCTACAATATTATTGATGAACCCATAACAGATGTGCTCGTCCTAAAAGGACAAATCCGATTGCATGGTCTTCTACATTTCCAGCATGCACATCAATTTCAAATGTACTTATCCCCCAGAAATTATATGTGGAGATCTTTGCCCCATCATTTCCAATGACTCCTTCACGAGTTTCAATACGTGGATCTTCCCAATGAAAAAATCCTTCTTCTTCAAATCCGACGATCATAAATATTTCAGAGGTTTTCACTGACCAGTTGAAAGGTAATGGATATGGTTGTTCCTCTCGAATATCTCTGACTTCAACCCAGATGTCTCCAAATATTGTTCGTTTTATTATTATTTTAGCTTCAGGGTCGTTTAAAAATTCTGCGGTAATGACAGGCAGTGAAAGCATCATTAAAATAACTAATATTCCAATAAATAAGATTTTTTTATACATAATTAACTTCCTCCGATATAGATATAATATATTTTTCATATTAAAAATTTTTGTTATAAAATGAGAATGAAACGTCATTCAACAGGATGAAAATAGGTAAAAGGACTAAGCTATTTTTGAACTTTAAATAGATATATTGAAAGGGTCTAGCTGAGGGAGGAAGATAAGATATGAACAAAACAGAGTAGGTTAAAAATTCATTCTAACTTCCAAACTAGACCCCATAGTTATAATATAACATCTTTTAATAGATAAATTTTATCTAAACCAAGATAGCAGTTTTTCCAATAATGGGAAATGATCCAATATCTATATGTCATATGGTCTGAGTGCTGGACGCCAATCAATATTTACTCCCGGTATTAAGGATAATATTCCAAATCTACCTAATATGAGTTTTGGAAGTAACCTTGGTCTATGAATATAACCAAATATAAATTTTGGCAGGATTCGTGGTCTATTCCAAAAATTTAACATCCAAAAATTTTTACACAATCTAAAAAAAGCATCTCGCTGATTACCAATGAAGTTGTTTCTCAGAATGAAGTTGAACGAGGAGACATAGAGATATATACCCAAATCATTGTTATAGATGTTATTGGCTTTAATGATGTTGAATGTAGAAGAATCTCCATTTTCAAATATAAAAATTTCAAAATAACTGATGAATATGCCACGTGTGTTGTCCTTTATAGTGTTACCAGAGATTGTATTATAGTCGGATCCATCGAGATATATGCCACACTCATTGTTGGAGATGTTGTTACCATTTATGTTGTTACTGTTGGAATTAAAGATGTAAATGCCATCATAGTTGTTTAAAATGATGTTGTTGTTATTTATGGTGTTACTGCTTGTACCTTCGAGATTTATTCCTTTTTTGTTGTTTGATATGTTATTTCCTTCAATCGTGTTGCTGTTAGAATCATGGATATTAATACCGTAACCACTGTTCAAGATGTTGTTGTCTATAATGGTATTGCTAATTGAATTTGAGACGTAAATGCCATCATAGTTGTTTGAGATTATGTTGTTACCATTTATAGAGTTATTACCTGATCCCTCAATATATATGCCATATTTTTTGTTCGAAGAAATGATGTTACCAGATATAACATTGCAACAGGCTGGACCGAAATATCTCCCAGCAATAAAAATACCAGAGCCATTATTTGAGGTGATGATGTTATTATTTATTGTGTTGAAACTTGAGGAAATTAAAATTCCTACATCATATTCATATTGACAATTTTGTATTGTAAATCCACAAATATTCACCCCATCAGCAGAGACGAAAATGACATCTGAATTATCACTACCATCAATAATAGTTGTATCTTTATTTTCTCCGATAAGACTGATTGAATTGTTGATTATTATGTTTTCATTATAGGGCGATGAAATATCATATACAAAGACAGTATCCCCATCAGATGCATTGTCTATTGCATCCTGAATTGTGGTATAGTTGCCTTCCTCAGTTCCACCAACAAAAAAGGTATTACCATTTGATATTGGGAGATAAGATATTTTTTTTATAACAGCCCCTCCCATAGACGGTATAAGAACAGTAACAACAAATAAAAAAATTAAGGTTAAAACCAACCACTTTCTAGATATACTGTTATGCATGTTTAAATTTCCTCTTTTAGAATATAAAATATATAGGATAATAATAAAATATTTGAATATAAATATTTGCTTACCTAAAATTAATCATAACTGTTATTATATAAAATAAAATTTACTAGAATTTCTTTTTCAACGTATTGTTTCTGGTTCACATATATAAAGAAAAGGAATATGAATCCATCTTAGACTCGTGGTTGAGCTGAGATTCATGGAATATCTATATTAACAGTTATTATGGTTTGTCGGAAATCGAAAAGTGGTAGGGACGGTACTAGTTCTTCACCACCCACAGGATTGCCAGGGATTATCTTGGAAGTATCAATCTTAGATTATCCTAACTAACATTGATTTTTTGTAATGAACTTTCAAATTATACAATTACGAGGGATAATCATATGATATAAGTTCTACATTGAGGTTATTGATGGAAGGAAAAATCGCTTCGAAATTTCCTATAACTTTAACTATGGCACCTATTGTTTCATTATAAAAAATAATTCCTAGTTCTCCCAAAGCTATTGATACATTGTATGCTTCAAAAGTTCCTGCAGGAACTGTTACCTCCTCCTTTCCAATACAGAAAATTATCGGATCGACTTCTGAAATATTAAATTCACAACTCCTATTTAAATAATCTGTTAAGACTTGACAAATATCAATTATTGGAAAGATATCTTTTAGAATGTTTGAAAATTCATATAATCTTTCAATTCTGGGTCCATTGAATGTATTGTTTAAAAAATTCAGGATGGGATTAACATATTTTCTATTAAGATTATCAATTTGGTCTAGAAGTGGTGATTCAATAGTCCCGCCTAGGGTATAATTATCAGCAGGAAGCCCCCAGTATTCAAATATTTCAAATGGAAATTTTAAGATGGGTTGACGAGGCTCCTCCATTACAATATCAAGGTTAATTGTTCCTTCAATCTCCTGATGTAGTCTAAATGGCATCGTAATATATGGTTGATCAACAATTTCTACATCAATAGAACCTAATATTGTAACGTGAATTTCTTTTAAACCTAAATCAGCTTTCCTTGATAGTATTGTTCCTTCGATTGTTGAACCCTTTAAATCAAATGAAACATTAATTGGGCCCTGTCCAAGATCAAAAATTATCCAAAAGGATCCGATAATTGTTGATTTAAATGTTAACTCATAGAAATCTCCGGTATCCTTTGTAACTTCAAGAGATAAATTATCTATTTCTACATACATATGTAGACTTATACCTTCTTCTTCAAAATCAACATTTAAACTATTTATTTTATATCTCCATTTGTAGCCAACTTCCCAAACAGGTGTGCCGACTTGATTAAATAGGATTGGTTCATTTTCGTCTGATTCATGTGTAACTGGAATATTTTCAACATCCTGAGCAGTTGTTAAAAAAGCAGTTATCAGCATTAAAAATATGAAAATACTAATAATTTTCATTTTCATTTTTTTCTACCTCCTCTAAATAATAAAATAAATAAAACACCTGGTAATTAAAAGTTTTCTAAATAAATTAATATATTTTTAATTAAATAAATTATTAATAAATATTTATTATTTTAATCAATCATAAATGTGGATTACGGTATTCTAGGCATTAAAATAATAGTAAGAAAAAATATTTATATTAATTTGAAATTAGAATATTTTGGAGATATATTTTGAAGATAAAAATCCATAGTAATAAGATAGTTACTATTTTACTTATCATTTTAATGATTTTTAGTGGAACAGGATTTGTGTCAATTGCTAAAACCAACGATGAATTCGATTTTATTATTATTACACCATCAGATTTTTCAGAAGAATTACTTCCCCTTTTAACACATAAAGAAAACCTTGGAATTTCAACTAAGATAATTACACTAGATGATATATATGAAAGTATATATTTTCCAGTCAATGGTAGAGATGCTCCTGAACAGATTAAATATTTTATTAAAAATGCAATAGAATTTTGGAATACTGAATATGTATTGCTTGTTGGTGGAAAGGACATAATGCCAGTTAGATATACTAGGATATACTATGGTCATGATAATTACACATATTACATAAGTGACCTATACTTTGCCGACATCTACTTTTCAAACAACAGTTTTTGCAGTTGGGATACAAATAATGATAATATCTTTGCTGATAAAAATAAAAGTGGTTATATTGATGAGGTGGATCTTTATCCAGATGTTTATCTTGGAAGAATACTTACAAACACAAAATCTCAGCTAAATACTGTTATTGATAAGATTATAACCTATGAAAACACAGCATATGGTAAGGATTGGTTTAAAAATCTCATAGTTTGTGGTGGTGATGATCCAAGAGTTGCAGCTTTTGAAATAATACTACCTTTTCTTCTTAAAAGGTTTGGTTTTCCTGTTTTTGAAGGAGAATTTCTGGGAAATAAAGCAGCCAAAATATTAAGTGATTTTAATGCAAAAAAAATCTATGCAAGCGGATTAATTCGTCCATTTATCAAGGCACTCACAATTACTAATATCAATGCAGCTATAAACAAGGGAGCAGGTTTTATAATGTTTGTTGGACATGGTAATATTGATAGTGCAATTCATACTAATTTTCCATTTTTTAATACGATATGGCTTCCGAAACCTTCAGGATATAATGCCTCAGATATGCAAAACCTTCAAAATGAAGAAAAATTACCTGTTGGGGTATTTTTAGGTTGCCTCTGTGGTGATTTCAATGAAACAGATAGTCCGATAGCATGGGAGTTTATAGGTTATGAGAATGGTGGATTTATTGCAAGCTTCGCATGTACTAGTGGTGCACAGTATATTGTCTCTAGCCTATGTTCAGAAAGTTTACATGGGCATATGGGCTTAGGTATATTCAGGTCTTACAAGCAAGGAAATGATATTACCGGCAAATTATGGGATGAATCAATCAGAAATTTTTTAAATGATGAAAAAGCTCTAGAACTTGGAGATGCCTTCAGCATGCTTAATTGGAAAAATAAACTTTCGAATCATTATGTTATTGAACAATGGACATTATTTGGGGATCCCACTCTTAAAATAGGGGGCTACTAATAGTCTTTAATATTTTTTATAAATTTTATCGTGATGATCAAAATCATAGAAATAAATAGCATCTTTATTTTTTTCATATTTAAATATTAGAACAAAATGCGCATCAATATGAACTCTTTTAAATTCTTGAAAAGGTTTTCTTAGATTTTTATAGCGATTAATATTATCAGATGTAGTTATTTCTTCAATCTTTTTAATAAGTATTTTATATCTTCTTGGATCTTTCTTAAAAACAATTGAGAGTTTTTTCCTTAACTTTTCTTCAAAATAAAAATCACGCATTTTCAATTTCATCTCTCAATTCCTTTACCGAAGTATATTTTTTGAATTTTCCATGCTTTTGGATATCTTTTATTTTTTTAACATATTCTGGTTTTAATTCAGGTTCTAGAATCTCTTCTTCGTATTGTTCAGCCATCTTATCTATAGCTTGGCTTTTATCTTTTAAACCATACTTTGCTTTAAGAATATTTAGAAGTCTATTTGTGCTTTCATTAATGTTAATTATGGCTTTTACCATATTAATTTCACCTTAATATAATATTAATAAAACATTAATATTTATAGTTTATGACACAAATTAGTACAAAACCCGCCAAATATTGCTCTAATTTAATATCTATTTACTCTTCATTTGATTTTCTAATAAAACAATTACTTCTGAGAAAAAATATATAACAACAAAAATGTTAATGATTATAGGTATGAATATGAACAAAAAATGTATTGTTATATCAATAGCAATTTTAATTATATCAATTTCTTATCTTTCAGGATGTTTATACAAGATACCTGAGGATCCCAATACATACATTCGATCAATGTTTCATGATGGATATAATCGAACCTACCGTGTACATATCCCACCCGATATTGAAGAGGTTGATACACCCTCCATAGTTTTTGTACTCCATGGAGGGGGAGGTACAGGTGAAAATACAGAAAGAACACTTACACTTGGGGGATTTAACAAACTTGCTGATGAACATAATTTTATTGTCGTATATCCAGATGGAATTAATAGACGTTGGAACGATGGTCGAAAAATTAATGATTCTGTACATCAGATAATCGATGATGTGGGATTTCTTTCTGCACTTATAGACAATCTTACAGAAGAATTCAATGGAGATCCAAATAGGATATTTTTTACTGGAATATCAAATGGAGCAATGATGTCATATAGACTTGCATTTGACATCCCTGAAAAAATTGCAGCAATTGCACCAGTTGCAGGTGCAATTCCAACCGTTATAATGCCTGAAAATACCTCAGGACATCCTTTATCTATACTAGTTATCAGTGGCACCCGAGATCCCCTAGTTCCCTGGGAGGGAGGAATCATAGGTACCCGAAGAAATCCCCGTGGAACATGTATATCGGTTCTAGAATCAGTTGAATTTTGGGTGATGCGCAACAACTGCAATACTACACCTAAAAGTATGTGGCTTCCTAACAAGAATCTGCTTGATTTATGTCGAGTTCATTGTGATACCTATGAAAACGGTGATAATGGTACAGAAGTAATTTTGTATGAAATTAAACGAGGAGGCCATACCTGGCCGGGTGGATACCAATACTTACCGAAGATTATAATCGGAAGGACCTGCCGAGATATAGATGCAAACAAGGAAATCTGGGAATTTTTTGATTCACATCCAAAACAATAAAATCTATGATTTTGCCTATAGATAGATAAAGTTGTACTGCAGTAAATCATGTAACAAAGAGAAATTAAAACATCTTTTTATAGAGCTGGTTAATACCAAATGGTAAAGTTAGAGAGGATTTGTATATGGTTTATTGCACTGAATGTGGTAAAAAAAATGATGATGATGCTGAGTTTTGTGATAAATGTGGTATCAGATTAGATAGACAAGAAAAAGAAGATGCATTTAAAAACAATGTTAAAAAAATAGCTGATGTAATTGAAGAAAAAGCTGAAAAATTTGGAAAAAATATGGAAAAAGCAGGAAAAAGATTAGAAACAAGGATTGATTATTCATTTAAAGAATTCCAAAAATGGTATGATACTAGATTTAATATTATTGGACCATTGATTTGGAGTTTTTTAGGATTGATTATTCTAAGATTTATCATCTGGATTTTAGCTATTTTAGGGGATGAATATACCTTATCTGGTGAGCTAAGTGATTTTCTTTATTCATATATATTGATATTTTTTGGATTAATGGTATTAAACTCTTATAATTCTTATTTAAAAAGGAAATATAAAAAACAATTTAGATGGATTTTTCCTGTGATATCTACAATCAGCTGTACTGTTACTATATGGATAATATCTAAGTTACTAGTAATTTTAGATGCAAATTTCAACATCCCGGTTCTAACAGCAATTGCAAATTTTATTGATACATATATTTATCTAATATTTGTAGTTGTTTTGATCCTAAGTTATGGTTTTGTAATGGTTTTTTTACCTTTTTCAAAGAACTTTGAACATAAATAATTGGATACTTACACCTTTACAATGGTTATTTACTTAAAAGTATATGATTCGTCAGAAAATGTTAGGAACTTTCCTTACAAAATAGGACATCTTTTATATTGTTTAATGATAAAGATAAACTATAGTATATGCCTAAAGTAAATTTAGATGTAAACTCCTTTAAAGCCCTTGCCTCAGATACTAGGTTAAATATTATTAGAACTCTTGATGGAAAAAAAATGAGTTTAAATGATATTGCCCAATCAACCAAACTTCACAAAGTAACTTTACATGAGCATCTTTCTAGACTTACTGAAGCAGGATTTATAAAAAAAATTGAAAGAGAAGGACATAAATGGGTTTACTACAAACTTTCTTGGAAAGGTGAGAGTCTTCTTCATCCAGAAAACACAAGAATCGTTATTTTATTTAGTGTAACATTTTTCACTTTATTTTTTGGATTTAGTAGTCTATTAGGAGGATGGACAGTAGCTCCTGAAAAGCAAATAATGTTTGAATCTGCGGCTCGTGAACAAAATCAAATAAATCAAATTTTTCCATTAATTTCTATCGTTTGCTTCTTGCTGTTTACCATTCTTCTTATAGTTACTTTATGGAGATATAAAACCAATAAAACACCAAAATTATAATTTTTTATAAAAATGTATATAGTTTCCAGTCGAAATAAGGGGGGTCTATTGTTTAATTGTTGATAACTATATATATTATCATTTGTTAGAATTTAGTAGTATAAATAATGCCCGTATATTGTGATTCTATATTTCTTTTAATACTGTAATTCCTATCTTAAAAGATTTATCAGTCTTTCAAGAATTGGGAATCGTTCAAACAACCAAAGGAGCCAGGGTTGTGCTATTGCTTTTTTTCGTGGTACAGTCACTTCCAATGTTGCCCAATTGCTTTCTGCTGAATAGATGTCTTTGGCCTTTATTTTAAATAAAACATAAGTCCCCTCTTCAAAAGGTATAGTTACATTTATTGTTATCTTTTCACCTGATGCATATGATTTTAATTCATTAATTTCTCCGTCTCCCCAGTCAATTACATAACAAATATTATCTCCATCAGGATCTGTTGAAGAGATAGTATATGGATATATCCCTCCTTCTCCTTGCTTAAACCTTTTTTTACCTTCGATTTCTGGTGTGTCTGGTGGATTATTTCCAATACTAATAATATAGGGATCTGACCAACCACCTTCGTCACCATCGATATCTTTAGCTTTTGCTTTTATTTGATAGTCACCATTAGAGCTCCATTCATGTGAGGCAGATGCTTTTTCACCAAATGGAAATGGTCCGAACCAATCATCAAATGTACCATCACCCCAGTCTATATAATAGTATATTTCTTCTCCCTCAAAATCTTCTGATATAACTTTGTATGAATACTCTACCCCTGTTTTTCCACTTGTTGGACCATCTATTGTTGGTGCTCTTGGTAATTGATTTTCACCCCATGGTTCCATTAAGGGGAACCTATCCTCATTATCACCACCAGGAATGGGATATGGAGTATCTCCTATACCGTCTCCATTATCATCTGATCCCTCATAGTCATCCCAGTAATTTCCACCTGAAGGGTAACCATTGTCCCAGGTGTTATCACATCCATCATATGCATGTCTTGTATTATTGGTAAATGTATTATGATAAATTAAATTGTTATCATTTCCTCCATAATAATCAGGTTCTCTAATATATATACTCGCAAAATCAATATCATTATTAGAATGTGAAATAAGATTTCCAATGATCTTATTACAATCACAATCTTGACTTAAAAGAATTGCTCCAAATGAAAAATTATAGAAAGAATTGTTAGTAATACTGTTATAATTACATCCAAAAGTACCTCCATTTAAAGTACAACCAATAATATTATTTGATATGTTACAATTAGAAATTGTATTATAATGCGAATCACCTAGAGCAATATATCCTGTCACACCTGATTTTGTTAATCCTAGGTCAATATTACAATTATCAACAGTATTATAATTGGATTTTTGAAAGGCAACACCAAAGGTCAGATTACAATTAGTAATTGTGTTATATTTTGGAACAAATTCATTGTTTGTAATCAAGCCTACTCCCTCTAGAATTGGACAGTTCTCAATAATATTATTATTTGAATCAAATCCAATCTGAATACCCCAACCGCTAGAATTATATATTTTACAATTGCTGATTGTGGACTCCTTTGTATCGATAATTAGAATATTCTGATCATTGTCTGTAATTTCAATATTTTTTACAGTTATATCTGTACATCCAAAAAGGCCAAGCCATCCTATATCAATTCCATCTAATACCACATTAGATTCTTCAACAAGATTATACATTGGCTTTCCATTAATAGTATTAGAGGTATCTATATCATTATAGAAATCAGATGCTTGAGACCAACCAGATAAACCAAAATTCATTTTATTGTTTTCAAAACGATTATTTCTTAAAAATGCATTAGCACAATATTGAAGTTTCATTCCATTAATTGAATCACGAATACAACAATTTATTATATTCATATTATCAGAATGCTGAGAGAAGAAAGCATAATTAGTTCCATAGATAGTAGTAACATTCTGTATAGTTAAATTACAGACTGTTAAACCATTAGCATGACTTGAAACTATTCCCCATTCTCCGCCCCCTGCATCAATAATTGTAGTATCTGTATTTTCACCAATTATATTGATTCCTTTGTTATTTACATAAACATTCTCATAATATGGAGATGAATCATCATAAATAAAAACTGTATCACCATTGGATGCATCATCTATTGCATTCTGAATACTAGTGTAGTTACTTTCCCCAGAACCACCAACATAAAAGATGTTACCATTTGAGATTGGGGGTATAGATTTCTCATCTGCTATAAATCCTGTTGATGGATTTACACCCATTCCAATAAATAGAATAATTATGACAACTACCAGCATTTTATACAACATAAAAGGTTTTTTACCCATATTTTTGTACCTCCGCCAATGATAACATAATTTTGAGGTATTTAAATGTTTCATATATTAAATAAAATATTTTAATAATAATATATACTAATTTCAATTTCAAATAAAAATATTATTTGAAAGGAGTCTAGTTTTCGGGAGGAAGGAAAAAGATGAAAAAGTAGGATTATCCTAAAAAATCATTTTTGCTTCCAAACTAGACTCCACAATATTAACACATGTTAATCGGCTATATATAATTTTTGTATTTTTAATAAAAAAAGTAGAGGGATTTTGACTAATTTAATCTAAATATTTGTTGGACTATTGGTAACATAATTAGAAATTGTTCCAAAAACCATTGATACCACAGATTGGTTTTTGCTCTTTTTTGATATTTTAACCTCAAACTCCTAGTTAATATTTCGATTAGTAATATTTTAATAATCAAGAATCATATTGAAGATATAGTTTGGGAGGTGAAAATTCTGAAGAAAAAAAATAAAATCAATAATTTATTCAAAGTTAATATACTTGCATTTATCCTAATTTTTACATCTTTTGCAAGTATTACAATATCATCTACATCAGTATCAGATTATGAAAAAGTGGCAAATTATGCAATTGAGCAACTATCAATTGATAAGGATGAGGTTCTAATACATGTTTGGGGCCCTATAAATAAAGGAGAAGAGGTATTTGGTACAAAAGAGCACATTATTGATACCCCTGAAAAAGGATTCATAATCTATATAGATCCTTATCCCCGAGCAAATTTATTTCATCCGGTAAAGTATGTTTTCTTATCAGAAAACAAAGAGCAATTTATTGTTAAGGATGCAATGAGCCCACCAAGAAATTTCGATGATTACCAAACAATAGGAACAGAAATTGGTGAACTATTGTATTCATTAGAAAATATTAGAGCACCTATTCCAGAAAAAAAGATTTCAATGAAAAGCTCCTCAGATACAAGGTGGGCCGTTCTTATGAATGGTGGACATAGTTCTGGTAGTAATCATGTTAGGTATTGGAACGATTTATCAAACATTTACATTACTCTAATTTATGTATATGGTTATCAAGATGAAAACATCATTGTTCTTTGCTCCGATGGATTAGATCCTGCACCAGATCAATCTAATGGTCAAAATTCAGATCCGGATTTAGATGGTGATGGTGATGAGGATATAATGTATTCATGTGTTCTTGATAATGTAGATGCGGTATTTGAAGAACTTGCAGATTTTTTAACCGCTGGAAATGAATTGTTTATCTTTCAAACTGATCATGGAAACACCAATGGTGGTTGGGATACGATTTTTAATCTTTGGAATATGGAGGAATTAACAGATGCTCATTTTGCTGAGCTCTTAGCTGCTTTACCAGAATGTGAGATTGTATGTACCTTTGAACCTTGTTTTTCAGGTGGTTTTTTAGATGATGTTGTTGTACCTCCAGGTCCAATTGTTGCTTCTTCAGCCTGTCGTCATGATGAATATTCATGGGCCACGGAAAACCTTGAATATGATGAATATGTGTTTCATTGGACGGCTGCCGTTAAAGGTGAGGATGCCTATGGAATTCCTGTTGATGCAGATTTTAATGAAGATGGTATGATTTCTATGGATGAAGCTTATATTTATGCAGAGGAAAATGATATTCGAGATGAAAGCCCTCAATATGGTGATTATCCTGAGGGTATTGGAAAGGATATTACTCTAGGGCAAGGTAGTGAACCACCAGAAAAACCGACAAGTCCTGATGGACCAGCACAATGGTTTGTAAATGTAGAATGCACATTTTCTAGTACTACAACAGAGCCTGAGGGAGAAGACTTGTATTATATGTTTGACTGGGGTGACGGTAACTTTAGTGATTGGGTAGGTCCCTATGCTTCAGGTGAAACTGGAGAAGCTTCATATAGTTGGCCTGAGCTTGGAGAATATGAAATAAAAGCAGTCGCTAAAGATATCAACGATGTTGAAAGTGAGTGGTCAGAGCCATTAATTCTTACTATTCGTGAGAATGAAAAACCTGAACGACCAGATATAGACGGAAAACATCTAGGTTTTGGAGGAGTAGAGTATGAATTCACATTTGTGTCAATAGATCCGGATGGGCATGATGTATACTACAGGATTGACTGGGATGATGACACATTAACTGATTGGCTTGGACCATACAGCTCTGGTGAACATATAACATTTAATCATTCCTGGAATAAAAAAGGTGATTATTGGATTAAATCCTGGGCAAAAGATCTATATGATGGTACAAGCGGACAAGGGATGCATAAGATTGTTGTACTTACCAACAAGGCAAAATCCACTACAGCTCACAGAAATATATTTTCTCTTAAAATTCTAAAAAACCTGATAAATCGTTTTCCAATGATAAGTTATTTACTAAATGGATTAAACTGAATTGTAAATATTAATCTATATCTAATTTGAATTAATTGACGATTTTCTATAGAAAAAAACTTTGTAATTTAAAATTCCCACAATATTGCTATGATGTTCTTTGTAACTATACCTTGGTAATATTCTCTTTGTATGTAACCACAACACGGATATTCACCATAAGTATCATCTAAAATTTTCAAGGTCCTTCCTTTCTCTTCTATATTTGTATATTCTAGGAGTTTTACTGGTAAAAATCTGATATCTCCTTCCTCATTTTTTTCAAGATATGATATTTTACCAAAAAGTATTATTCTTGATGATCCAAAGGTGGTTATTCGAGGTATTTTAATTTCAAAAGTTCCCAAATCACTTTCAGCATTTTTTTCATCTCTTGCTTTTGCTTTTATTATGTATGTTTTCTTTTTTTCATATGTATGGTTTACTGTGATTTCTTCACCAGATGCATAGGGGCCAATCCAATCAGTGATATCTCCATCCCCCCATTGTATATAGTAATGTAATTGCTGATCTTCCGGATCTGTTGTTTGTATAGTAAATTCGTATTCTATATCTGGCCTTCCAGTTGTTGGGCCATTTATTATCGGTTTTTCTGGGGCATTATTAACCAATATTCCTAAATAGGTCTTAAGAAATTCATCCCATTGAGTGTCTATTGCAAACAAGGTTTCTTCATATGGCGAAGGTAACTCATCATATCTTAGACTGCTGTTATAATCACTGGTTCTTCGTGGGAAGTAAATACTAAGTCCATGTACAGGATCGGTAGGTAAATGCCTATTTGCTATTACCGCTGTGTCCATGATGCTCATAATATTATTTTTTATATTGACTACTGTAGGATTACTAATAGTAAGTAGTTCTAAAAAGTTGTAAAAATCAATATAATAATCAATATCCCAAAAGGTCGCAAAGATTCTTACATCTGTAAGAGCTGTTGTTATTTGATCTTTATATTGACTTAGATTATCTGAGAATTCTATAGCTAAATCATTGATTTGTGTACCAAGATCGTCTAGATTACTTAAATCTGTTGCAGCCATTGTAGTTATCATATCATATTGCGGGTAATTTTGTGGTACAAAATGCTCAACTGTTGCAATTGCAAAATCAGAGGGTGTCATTGTTGAAGCTGCAATTAAATCATTGAATGCTTCAGAATAGGGCCAATCACCTACAATTGCACATTCTGGGTATGCAATAAAAATATCTACATAATTTCTTATCTGATATGCAACTTCCATATTACCAGTCATACATGTCTCTATACCTAATATGTCTAGTTTATCAGCTCCGTTGTTGGTTATTTGACTCAAAGCATCAATAAGTTCAGGCATAGTTATCATTATTCCATCACCATGATCATCCCAGCAAACTCCCTGCCAACCGCTTCCTTTATTACTTGAAATGATTAGTTCATAATGATTTGCAGGATAGTCGTTTTTTACTTTTAAAACAAAATCTTTTATTGTATTTGCGTCATCCATATTAGATTCAGAAGGCCAGGTTTGTTGTACAAGTGTAGTACCAACTATATAGTAGAGCCTTGTATCGTCATCTTGGTTTTGATCAATTAAAACAGTAAGTTGAACATCATCACTTGATCCAACTTGTCTAATTTCTTCTAATGTTATATCTTGAGCAGCAGATAACGCATTATCGCCATTAAGGTAAATCATTATTACCCATTCTAGGTTTCTGTTATTACCCTCTTTTTGTATATATATTGTATTTGCTGCAATAATTGCTTGTGAGCCAATCAATAAGATTACAATTAATACAGTTATGAATTTTTTTCTCATTTTTTCACCTCTTCCGTAAAGTCTTCTTTTAATCATAATAGTTGTCATTAAATTCTTGTACAAAATAAAAAATTTTTTTTAAAGAATTTAAATAAATACAAAATTACAAATACTATGCATTAAGGATTATGATTCCAATACTCTTCCCTACAATAAATCTTCTTCTCAATTAAAGAAAAATTTTTTTTTTAATTATTAATTTTAAACCTGCAAGAATTCCTCTGACACCTAATCTTTTATTTAATCATAAAAAAAGGATTTCTATTTGTAGCCTTTTGTTTTGCTGACAATTGATTAGAAATTACTACATTTTATTAATTGTTGCATTTTCATATTCTCCCCAAAAACAGTAGCTTCCAGGAAGAAATCTAAACAAGGGTCTTATAGCCCAGAAATCTCCATTAAAACCCTCAACAGCAACAGTATGATTCTTACCAAGAATTACATTGGAAAAATATGAGATCCAATATCTTTTGTTATCAACAAAAGTTGTGAAGAATTGGAATTTCCAAACAGGTCTAAGAGGACTTTCCCAGTGATAATTTATAACAAAATCAAGATCGGTAACTTCAACGCTATTTCTCCACACAAGATCAAGTGAATATGTTG
>SMTZ1_10003131_pt1 | contig 16937 bp, 13 predicted proteins | sample DeeMarSWOR136_30_FD_25667 | JGI IMG/M metagenome (IMG submission 25667)
CGAAAATTACATATAATAGCCATGATTTGGATGGATTTAAGAAATACATAATCACTATAAGAATAATAGCTATTATTAAAGTGATTAACCAAAGAATCGGTATAACCAATGCAGTAGCAAACGCTGCTACAATTAGATTTGCTACAAGAATAGCAAGAAGAATATATAACTCATTTTTTCTTTTTAAATCCTTTCCAATGTCTACATCTGCTTTAAATATCCTAAATACAACCAATGGAATTAATCCTTCTACTAAATCTGCTAATGACCATATAAAACTTACAGCACCAAAAGGAGTAGATACAAAACCAAGAATCACACATGAAAAATAACCCGCAATACATCCCCACATACCTAGCCATAAACTCAGTGGAACATAAATAGCTGCTGCTAAATATAACCCCGAAACTCCTGGAAATGGTGCTACTGGGGCAATTATTACTGCATATATTGCTAAAAGGGCTGCATCTCCTGTAGCAAGAGCAGTTACCACCAAGTGTTGCCATGTAACTCCTGGTTTTACTTCTTTCATTTCACTCATTTTTTTCTACCTTTTACTTTTATTGCAATTTTTTATTAAAAAATTTTATTTGAATTGCATGGGAAGATTAAACACTTTATTATTTAAAGTTTAAGAACAAGAAAATATTAAAAAATTACTAATAGAAAAGAATTGAATGAACTCATATTTTGAAGGATAATTATAACTTTTTAAATTTATAGAGATTTCCTATTCTCCTTGAATTTGCACATAAACTTTACGATTCCGTGGTCCATCATATTCTGCGAACATGATTCCTTGCCAAGTTCCTAACATTAATCTATTATTATGGATTAAGATATCAACCGAATGACCTGTCAACGTACATTTAATATGTGCATCAGAATTTCCTTCACCATGTCTGTACATATATCCTAATCCTCCACCCTTTGGAATAAGTTTGGTTAAGTAATTGCTTATATCTTTAATAACAGAAGGATCTGCATTTTCATTGATTGTTACTCCAGCTGTAGTATGTGGCACAAATACTCGACATACACCTTGTTCTATTTCATAATTTCTAACTATATCATTAACTTTATTTGTAATATCAATTAATACTTCCCGTTCTTGAGTTTTAACTTTAAACTCATCAAATTTGATCATAATATCACCAGAATAAATAATTCTAAAATATTTAAAACAATTTCTTAATCATTAAACGATCCATGTTTTCCCTTTCCTTGGAAAAATTCCTTGCTGCCTTTTAAGAATTCACCACTTTCTAAAGTTTTCAAACCATATTCAAATTCTATTGCCATGGCATCAGCTACTTTCAAACCATATTGATCATAAGTTGACATTCGATCATTTCTCATACAGATTTTTGGAAATTTAGCTATCTCTCTCCCTAAATTTTCTGCTTCTTGTCTTGATTGACCATCCTCAACAATTCGATTAGCAAGACCCCATGAATACGCTTCATCTGCAGTTATAGGGCGCCCTGTAAGGATCATATCTAATGCTCTACTTAAACCGATTAGTCGAGGTAAACGAACTGTTCCACCATCTATTAGGGGGACACCAAACCTACGACAGAAAACACCAAATATTGCACTTTTTTCTACCACTCGAAAATCGCACCATAGCGCTAATTCAAGACCTCCCGCGACAGCATATCCTGCTACTGCTGCAATGACAGGTTTGGATAATCTCATCCTTGTAGGACCCATCGGACCGTTACCTTTTTTTCCAATTCGATTTCCATAACCCTCACTAATCGTTTTTAAGTTTGCTCCAGAACAAAATATTCCATTAGCCCCCCATAACACTGCAATTTCTGCTTTATCATCACTTTCAAATTTTTGAAAAGCTTTGGCAAGTTCTTTCGCAGTGGAATTATCTACAGCATTTTTAACTTCAGGGTTATTAATAATAACTGTGTAGATGGGATATTTTATTTCAATAAAAACTGCCATGGGAAAACATAAACTTTTAGAAATAAAAAATTTAATGAATTAATTTTAGATTATTGATTTATTAATTCTTATTACTTTTGTTAAATAGAGCGGATTAAATAAAATACTACTCCTAATTTGATCTTGAATGAAGATTCATTCAAATTTTCAATTTATTTGGAAAACTTTTTTATTGCTTAAAGATTCCCTAGAAAGCTCTTACTAACTATACACATTATACTAATATTGACGTATTGGTTAAACTTATATATGATGCAAATTATTCAACTAGATATCTATTAAGTCAAGCATATATTGCACTGAATCGATATTCATTTAATAAAATATAAAGAAATTTTTAATAAGAAATGGTTGGAAAAAATGGTAATAAAAACAAATATAACTCAAATGTTAGGTATTAAACATCCAATAATTGCTGCACCTATGGGACCTTTTTACACAACCAAATTAACAATTGCAGTCTCTGAAGCTGGAGGTTTAGGTGTTTTAAGTCATGTAACATTAAGCGAAGGTATTACAGTAAATCAAATTAAAGAAAGTATGAAAGCAGTAGTAGAATATACTGATAAACCGTTTGGGTTAAACATCAGAACTGCTGCTTTACAACCTGATGCGATCAAACTATGTAGACAAATTCCAAAATTTATAATGGATAATCCTAAAATCAAGGAGCAATGTACCTATTTAATTACTAGTGCAGGATCTCCAAAAATATTATATAACAAGTATTTCAAGGCACTGAAAGAAACATCGAATATCAAACATTTTCATGTAGTACCCTCTTTAATACTAGCTAAAAAAGTAATAAAAGACGGTGTTGATGGGATTGTTGCAACCGGACATGAAGGTGGAGGGCATCAATCTTATGAAAATGCAAGTACATTAATTCTCTTACAACAAATTAGACAAGCAATTCCAGAAATTCCTATTATTGCTTGTGGGGGCTATGCTACCGGAGAAGGATTAGCCTCAGCTTTAGCTATGGGTGCAGGGGCAATAGCTATGGGAACAAGACTCATAGCATCAAAGGAATGTGAATTTCATGAAAATTATAAGAATGAAGTCAAAAATTCAACAGTATCTGATACTATATTAATTACAGGAGTTTTTGGACCCGCAAGAGTATTGAAGAATAATTATGCTGAAAATGCTACTGTTGTATTAAATAAAGAAGAAAAAAGAGCAGAAGAAACTTCTATTTCAGTAATAAGAGATAGTGTGTTAAAATTAGAGAAAGCATACAAGGGAGATGTTAATAATGGTATTATCCTCTTAGGACAGAGTTGCGGATTAGTAGAAGAAATTGAAAGTGTCTCAGATATTATAAATTCAATTGTAGATAGTGCTGAGCAATGTCTAAAGAGTGCATATTACATGGTAAATTAAATTGATAACAAAAAAAAGGAGAAAAAACTATATGATTGATTCCATAATTGTTTCTGTTTTTCAAAAAACCGATATCGCTGAAATAAACAGTTTAAAATTATATGATTATGAAAATTCTTTCAATAATTACTTTGTTGATAGTAATAATTCAAGTATTAATCTACAATATTTTAAATGGTTTAACAATCCTAAATTTAAGAAAACTGACAATTCCTTCCTAAAAGATTTTAAAGAGTGGTTTTCTAATTATTTTTTTAATGCAAAATAATAGAAAGAAAAAAAATTAATAAAATAATTTTATTTTTGATTTTTCAAAAATTTGTTGATAAATCTGATTTTCTTAATCAAAAAGTTTATTTATTTCTAGATAAAATTTTTCTGATAAGTCAAAATCTAACTAATATATCTAATATATAACAGAGGGAAATTACTAAATATTAAAGTAAGAACTGAAATTAAGAGGATGTATCCTCCAATAAAGGAAATCCAACGAAATAGATAATTTTTTATTTCTAACTTAGATCTCTCTTTTTGATTTATGATGATTTTTAGAATAAAAAAACCTGTATTTACCCTATAAAGGCTATAATCCTCTGGATGCTTTTTTAACATTTGAATTTCTTCGATATCAGAATAGATAATTATCAATACACAAAATAACATCCAAGAAAAAATATCTCCCACCTTTATTCCAGAATCATCGAGAAATGGTACATATAAGCAAAAGGGAAAAGAAAATATAATTATACCTAAATTTTGAGGATGTCGAATGTATTTATAAAGCCCTGTTTGGGCAATAGCAATTTTCCTTTTTCTTGCTTTTACTAAATGGATAAATCCATGCAAAAATAAACCAAAACCGCATATAAAGATAATAAGTTCGATCCAAAAGAGTGCAGATATAGGAAAATTCGTAGTATATTCGATATCAATGATCGAAGCAGCCATGAAATCAATCCCGGGCCATATTTTAAAAATGTTCCACGATATGTATGCAAGAGCGGGCATTACGGTCATTGAGTATAAGATCCCTGCGATAATCGGAAAATAAGCCAATAATGTCCCTAATCGTAAGTAATTAAGTTTAATTTTACTTTTTAATTCCTCTATTGAAAATTTCATATGTTTTCTCGATTCAATTTGAAAATAAGATAGTAAAATGGTGGGGATAGCACAAAAAATACATACTATACTTGCTAATTCTAATTCAGGTATTCCTCTTAGCACACTATTCCATGACCAAAGGTCTCGAATGAGGATTGTAAAATATATTAACATTCCTAAATTTAAACTAAATATAATCATTGAGAGATAGATTTGGAGAAAAAAGAGTTTCTCTAAATGTATAAGGATTAAGATCAATATGGACAAAATTATTGAAGTAGATAAAATAATAAGTGGTAAATATCCATTATAATAATCTATAATTATATTAAAATAGAGGATAATTTCAAAAATAGGACTAATACAGAAAAGTATAATCAAAACAGATGGAAGATTTAATATATCTTTAATTTTCATGGATTAATCAAGTCTATTTAAGCGAAATTAAATTAAAAATATATTTATTATTTTATTCTGAAATTATTTTTTTACTAATTCTATTTAATATTCAAGTATAATTCACTTTTAATTCAACATAATCTAGGTTATTTTTTTAATTAAAAAAAAATTTTAAATTTCAATAATCTTGATGCTAAAATTAAGCATAAAAAGCTAAGAGAAGGAGATTAGCATTATGATTATTATAATAATGTAATCTAATTTTTTTTATTTTTTTATCAAAAAAGAAAGAATTTTTTTAAAATCAAAATTAATAATAAAAAATTTATTTTTGATTTTTCAAATACTCATTCATTTCAACAAAACTACTAGTTCTAATAAGTGCTGCTTTGAGAAATTGAAATCCTATGTCATATGTAGAGCCATCCCCTCCTATATGAATAACCCAAGGTATCTCTTGATTATACAGACCTTTTGTTTTCATGATCTTTTTTGCGGTTGAGATAGCCTCAGCAACAGTAGCACCAGATTCAAATAAATGGTGAACCCAAGGAACATTCCAAGAAGTTACATTATCTTTTGATGTTGAAACCTCTGAGCAACTTGTATTATTTACGTAAATTATATTCTTATCAGTAACGGCGGTTGCGGCGGTTGCCATTTGGTTCAATACCATTCCAGCCCCGCAACCAGGACATAATCCATGACCAGGTTGTAAGTGAGTTTGTGGTTGTAAATTCTTTCTATTAACTCTATAGACATCAATAACTTTTTCTGCTCCAAATTTTTCAATAAGTCCTTTTAGTTTATTATTACGTTGTACTGTTAAGTAAATGATTTCATCAATCTCTTTCTCCATGAACTTAGGTTTAAATAGATGCCTAAATTTTCCCATTGATTTAAGGTATTCAACAAATTTATCTTTATCAATATCTAATCCACGAAAATACGTAAATACAGGGACACCATCTTCTACTCTTATAGTATAAAGAGGCCAATATCCGCAATCAGTAGCTAATTTGGATATCTTCAGGGCATCAGAGGCTCCATGTCTCCAACCTCTCATACAATCAGAATATGCTTGAATAAAAGCAGAACCATTTGACTTAAGTGCATCAGCAACTTTACCCATAAAGTCATTTGGATATGCAGGATTTACTGTGGCTAAGAAGAGTTTCATAGTCCCATAGAAGGCAAATGGAGTCACTAAATCTTGTTTTACCCCTATTTTGCCTGGAATTTTTTCTCCTGCTGGACCTGTTGTTGTAGACGCATAGGGAGGTGTGCCTCCACTTTCTTGAATACCTGTATTCATAAAAGCTTCATTATCATAGTTGAAAAATAAAACATTACATTTTTCCTTTCTAGCTAAGATATCATCAAAATTGATGATATTTCTCTCCGGCTTTGACATTTATAGATTCACCCCTAAAATTTTTTGTTTAGTTTCTCTTACTCCAAGATATTGATATAATTGTCCCCTCATATCAGTTACTGACTCCATTTTCTTTTTTGCAACATCAAACTCATCTCGGGTAACGTCTCTTCCTCCTAACCCAACGATAAAGCTTCTAAAAAGAGTACCTATTGGATACAGAGCAGATGCGATGGACATTGAAAATGGTGGTAGCATCCCGTTGAGTGAATCACTTTTCTCTAAAAGAATTAATTTTTCTAAATTATAATCTTCTACTATTTTCCGTAATTGTTCATGTGGAAAAGGGCGATATGCTCTAATTTTAATTAAACCTATATCTTTGTTTTTTGTCATCCAACTAATAATATTTCCACTAACAGAACCCATTGTACAAAATGCTGTTTTAGATGAGTTATCCAAATTATATGTTTCAATCAGATTATATTCTCTTCCAGTTTCTACTTTAAATTTTTTGAACACATCAATCATTTGGCTTAAAACAGGTTCTTTAGCTTCTTCTAAATTTGCTCGTCCTTCCATAAAATAAGAAGGAGTAACAATACCTCCCCAGGTTCCTGGTTTTGAAGGATCAATAGTGTGTCTCGGTTTTTTAGGAGTCATTCTTCTAACGGTCTCATCTGGGATTAATGTTAATTTCTGAACTGAATGAGAAATTATAAAACCATCATGTACAAAAATAGTTGGAAATAATGATTCCTCTGAAATCATAACCGAGAGGATTGCTGCATCATATGTTTCTTGAACATTTTCAGATACAATTATATTCCAACCAAGTTCAGAATTAACTTGGGTAAATTCCCAAGAATTCCAGATAGATAAATTAGGTGAATTAAAAGCTCTGGCAGAAATCATCATTGTTAGAGGCAGTCTCCATCCTACAGCCATTGGAAGTGCTTCAGTCATTAATAGATAGCCTTGACTTGCTGTCGCTGTAAAAGCTCTTGCTCCTGCGGCACATGCTGCAGTTGAAAAACTTATTGCAGCTAATTCTGATTCTACATTTACAAAAGCTGCTTTTAATCGTCCATGATGAACAACATCAGATAATCCTTCTACTGATTGTGTTTGAGGGGTAATTGGAAATGCACAAATAACATCAGGGTCTGTTTGAGTCACTCCACCAGCAACAGCATAATTTCCTATCATTGTCGTTTCGATAGGTTCTTTAACTTCTTTAAAAAATATTCTCATCGGTTCTATACTCATAATATATACCTCCTTTATTCAGGTGCGGCACATGCAGCCGGACCTTGTTTTAATCTTTTGCTAATAGCTTCAACTGGGCAAACTTCAAGGCAATTCTGACAGGATTTACAATGAAATTGGTCTATTCCTTTCATATGCCATAAACCATCTTCTCCTTTTTGCCTTATAATCGCAAAATCAGGACATATATACCAACATTGGGCACAATCAGTACATTTTTCTTCATCCCAAATTATATCCCATTCACCCCAAGATCCCGTATTTACTTGCCTACTCCCAATTTCTATAACCTTTTCATCACAATACCATACACCAGCATCATCGATTTCTTTAAATCCGGGTAATCCTGGATATACTTGTTGCCAAGGAACTTTTGTATCAATACTAAAATCAATATCAGGAGCGTCTGGGGTTTCATATATACAGGTTTCTTCATAAGCCTGTTTTATAGCAGCAACATTTTTTCCAGCAATTTCACCTTTAAACCGAAGCATTATTGCATCTGCTAAATCATCAATAGTAAAGATTGGAACAACTCTTAATAGGGCTCCTAAAATAATAGTGTTTGTAATGTTTCTGCCAAGAATTTCCATTGCAATATTTAAGGCATCTATTGTAGCAATATTTATGTCTTTTCGACCAATAATCCCTTGAATAGTAATCTGATCCATTGTTGTATTAACAATGAGCCACCCTCCAGGAGCTAGTCCTGCTATTACATCAACCTCCCCTAAAAGAGAGGGATCCAGTACGGAAACTGCGTGTGGAGCATAAACTTGCTCATTAGTTCTTACTAAATCTTCATTTGCACTAAGTCTAACATAACTTTCTGTTGGGGATCCCATACGCTCTGCGCCAAATAAAGGTTGACAAACACCATACCCATAAAACGCTTCAACACATAAATTAGATGCTGTAACTCCTCCTTGTCCACCACGAGCATGAAACCTAAGATTAATGACATTTTCTTTTAGAATTTCTTTCATTTCTTCTGGAGTTAACATCTTCCTTTAACTCTTTTAATTTTTTAAAAAATCAATGTTTATTAAATAAATTTTAGGGTAAAAATTAAGTTATGCTTAATCTTTCTTAAAAGTTTCTTATAGTTTCATTATCAAAAATAAGAAAATTACTTCAAATGATTCATTACAAATTTAATTCATCATTTATTTTATTTACTACGTCTTCACATAAAAGAAGGATATTACTTATTCCTTCTTTCGAAACTAAATTCATATTGTCTTTCTTTGTATGTACATATTTTAATCCAGGTTGAGAACTTATCCAACAAGCCTCAAAACCTTCCTGAACAATTGGCATATAATCCGACCATGCACCTGTGGGTAGATAAATATCTTTTATTTTGATATTTAATCTCGCACCACTCTCGAGAATTAATTTTTTTAATTTTTTTGAAGAAGTTTTTCTAGGTACTCCATACGAGGTTATTAGTCTAATAAGTTCATGGCCACCTACTAAATCAAGATTAATGAAAAATGTTTTCTTTTTATCTAATTCATATTTGTGGTTCTGGATGAAGGATTTTGCCCCACCTAGATTCAGTTCTTCACTACTTGTACAAAGGTATATAAGATCTATATTTTCAAGTGGATTTTGTTTAAAATATCTAGCAAGTTCAATAATAACTCCTACTGCTGCTGCATTATCATATGCTCCTGGAGAATTATTCCCTGTTTTATTGAAGTAATTAAGATTAGCGATAATAGCAATAATAATACTAAAATAAAGTAGAACGGAACCAATTATGAAATTATTAAAGGGAAATATTAATTCAATAATAGCAAGAATGAAATATAGAAGTAATATGATGAGATAACCTGCTAGTGTTATTAATAGTATAATAATTCTTATAGTTGAGGGAAACGTTTGCGATTTAGAATCCCAATGACCCATAAAAATAACTTTGCCTTTCGAATTTGCACTTTTTAATTTGATGTAAATATTTTCCGTCTCATAATTCTTATCTTCATTTTTTAATAAAGTAATTTTGTCAGTGGTTGCTAATCCAAGAACTTTTGAAGCTATATAAACATTTAAAGCAATAAATACGAGAGTTAACCATGAATTAATGAAAAAGGAAACAGCTAATAAAATCAACCCTATTCCAATTGGTATAAATGCATATCTTAAGAAAATCCAATTATAAAATGACGTCTTAAAAGGCTCTCGATGGATCTCACCATATTCTAATTTCTTTAATTCATTGAGGATGATTTGTATCGCTTCTTTTTCCCCTTTAGACCCAATTAGCCGAGGAAATGCAAGTCTTTTTGTTATCCTATAAACATTCTCCACGTTAGGTTTGCTATTGGCTTCTTTTTTTGAATTTATTTCTTGAATATTCATTTTTGATATTAAAATCATACCTTTTTGTTATGTATAAAATATTCAAACCACTCAATTGGTAAATCTTGCTGTACTTTTAGCAGAAAATCTTCAATAGATAATATCCCTAAATTAGAAATAATTTTAGAAACGTATTGAGAAGGTGTAATATCGAAATAATAATTATGAACTTCTAAAAAGTTATTTATTATATCTTTATTATAGATCTCATTTGAAGGTTTCTCTTCAATTAAGATTGGCTCTCCAAAATGGCTTCTTAGGTTATATTTAAAAGAATCACATACTGCATAGACCTTTTTATTATTTGTATTTGCTACAAGTACTAAAGGATATGTACCAATTTTATTGATAATTGATCCATCCTTTAAGATACTATCAACACCAATTAACACTATATCAATTTGATCAATAAATTTTCCAATGGCAGCATCAACTACTAGATGAGTCTTAAAGTATTGAGATAAAATTTCGGCAGTCCTTCTTCCTTCGAACAATGGTCTCGACTCGAGAACATATAATTCAAGATTATAATTATTAAACTTTATTAAGAGATTAACGATTGTAGAACTATATGATATTAGCATTAATTTAAAATGAGATTTTGCATATAAATTCAAAAATTTTTGAAAATTTTTTTCTAAAGCCTTATTTCTTTCAATCCAATCTTTTTCAAACTTGTTTATACTAGCTTTTATTGCTATTTTATTGAGAAGTTCTGAATTATGGAGAATGTATCCCACCGTGTTAATAAGAGGTGCCATACTTGAACGTGAATTAATAATCTTTCTTATTAATTCTATTATTTTCTCCTCGATATTTTCATTGGGATCTTCGATTAGATTTAACTGACGTCTCATTATATCTAAAACCTTGAATATTAATTCACTTGCCCCAGCAGTATTGTCGTTTTTCAAATCAGATAACATTTTCCAAATATCAAGATCTTTTTTCCCCATTAATTTGCCTTCTTTTTGTCTCCAAAACATTTCTGTTAAAATAATTCCAATAGATTAATTAAACATTCCTTAAAAATTCAAATAATTAGAAATAATCATTTAATATTCAACAGATAGGAAAACAAATCCAGAGGGAAAAATCTTTATTTTTATATTTGAAAATCTTAAAAAAAAGAATCAGATTGCCCATATCAATAATTCTAAGAGAGATAGCTTAAATGAATTCTATTAAGTATTAGAAAAAAAAAAATTGTATTTAGAGATTTGCTTCTACTTACTATATCAATTTTTTCCCCTTGATTTTAACAGAAATATCTAGATTCTATGGTGGAAGTAATGCCTATATATCACAATTTGAAGATAGGGTATAGATCGAGAATCCTACTCTCATATCAAAATTTTTAAAAATATACTCCATAACTATAGTTCTCAAATAGCTAAAATTTTCGTTTTTTGTTAGATTTTTGTTAAATTTTTGTTTAATTTTTATTAAATTTTAGTTTGGGATTGGGGGATTCTGAGAACATAAGGATAATGTGCCAGAATTAACTTGAACTTTTGGTTCGGTCGAGGACAGCCTTCCCAGCTTGAAAAAACTGCTATATCTACCCACTTACAAAGATTTGGAGTAGGCTCAACTTCCTCTAATACAAATGTATAATCGGGATCTTCATTGATTACATCTGGAAGATGATTACTTTCAAGTAAAATATAATCTGCCTCATGTATATCAAAAGAAGCAGAATATTCCACTGCACAACAAGGATTCATTGGTGCTGCATCAGACCAGGTAATATCAATGAGTCCGCCTTTACCAGTCTTTGGTTGATAAACCACCATGTAATTAATACCAAGATCATCGGGTGTATAACCACCATAGGACCACACTGTTATATCAAAATTTTCATCTATATAATCTTCTGTTAAAGTAATTGGGAGTTCATATGGGATATTATAATCAACTTTAATCCAACCGGGGGCAACATCATGACGAATTCCAAGAGCTCTTTCAGCTCCTGGCACGAATTTATGTTCCCTAGAGTATTCCTTAGAAAAAATCGTTTTATGATTTTTCTGTGTTAACTCATCCATCTGTCTTCCTATATATAATGACTCTATCTTATTAAAGGAAAGCATTTCAGAACCCCTTACTCCCAATATGATAACAGTGATTATAGATGCTGTAAATGCCATCAGAAGTACAAAAAAAATTATAGAGTGCTTTTTATTGTCAAAATCTATTTTCACTGCAAATCAACAACTAACTATCTTTAATTCATCACCTATAAGATTGGATAGTTACTCAAGATATGATATAGAATTGAATTTAAATCTATTTTTTTTTTTTAACAAAATTGATGAATCCTTTATCTTTGTTAGAAAAAGAAAGAGAAAAAATATTTTGAGGATTTAAAAAGAAGAGTCGACACAATAGAGAATATATATCATAGAATTATTAGAGAAATTAATAATATGCATAAAAATTCTTATTCTTAGATTAAAATAAAAAAAATATTAAAAAAAAAAAAACCAATTTAATTATTTAAATTTTACAAATCTACGTAGAATTCATAATAGGTTCCAAATGTATGTTCATATCCTGGTTGGTTAGCAGCTACCATTATAGCATAACTTTCTTCGTATCCCATGTAATTGACAATTAAATCTTTCTGACCAATTTCAGTATTTTCATCAAGGTTCAATGCGCTTATCAATGTCCAACTATCTAAAACCATATTATTCCAATAGAAATATGTGTTTGTAATAATGCTTACTTCAAAATCATTAAGTACAACACCATCAGTTATGTACCAACCAGCATTGAATGTCCAGCCATCTTCTCCACCTTCAACGTCATCAAAAAATCCAATTTCTGGTATTTCTATATCGTCAATATACCATCCTAATTCAAGAGTGTATGGATCAGTCCAATAGGTAAAATATATTTCTATATTTCTGCCTTCAAACATTGATAGATCCATAACTTCTTGATACCAACCCGGACTAAAGCCTGTAAATGCGTTCCATTGACCTGCATCAAAGTAAGCTGTTGGTTCAACCTCATCAGGACAGTTAGGATTATCTTGTCGTTCCGGAAGAGTTGAGACTGTATTAATTCCTGGAAGTGTATACCATTCATCAGTATAAAGATCATGCACCTCAACAAACCCATAATCCCAGTCTGATTCTATCTCGTAGTATGTCCAGAAGTTAAGTGTTGCACCCCCCTCTGGGATAAAAAAAGTTTGTCCTAATCTAAACCATGAATAAGCAGTGCCATCAGAATACCACTCGTATGTGCCGCTATATGCTGGAACACCACAATAGTCAGCACCATCGAACATTAAGTCTATTGACCCTGTTTCTTGATTATAGAATTCAACATAATTTACTATATAGGGTAGGCTGGATCCAAACGGATAGTTGTATCCATAAGTTGGATATGTATCAATTTGGGTATCGAATAAACCTGGATATAAGTATTCCCAAAGCCATAAGGTATATGGAATATCCCACCATTCTGAATCAGCTGAAGGAATATCCAAAGCGTAATATCCATATTTTCCATCTGAAAGTGAAGTATCATCAAGGTAATTCGCGATGGCCCATTCTTGAAAGATTTCATCGAAAGGTTTACTTATTCCATGCTTTAGAAGTGTATTAGTCCATCCTTCTATCCCATTTGCTTGTTCATGAACAAGATCCCATATTAAAGATGCCCCACCGTAATGTTCATACATATAAAAAGTCCACAGGAACACTGCTCCATAATTGGATAGCTCACCCTGCCAGTTCACCAATGATGTATCCCACCAGTAAATTAAATATTCTGATATATGCCCTGGTGAAAATCCATATCCGCAAATCCATTCTGATAATGTTGAGCATCCTTCATTAACCCATGATAATTCATTTGAATCTACGTCATAGTGAACAAGATGTTGGAATTCATGGGCAAATGTACCTTCATATTGTTGTGGAAGCGGACTAAGTCCATAATATTGTTCAGTAGGATTATCAAGTCGCCTCCACCATTGATAGGTATCCATATGGAAAATATTTGCGTCGTTCAGATTACTTGCAAATGACCAGAAATATCCTGCTATAAACCAAGGAGCGGTTATAGGGTCATAGAAGAGTCCGTCTCGAATATTGAATATTAATACTTGAATTTTATAATCTCCCAAGGGACCGGGTCTATCAGCATACATGCCAAAGTGATTAATAACAGTGTCATGTATATTATTATCGAATTGATTTAGTACATATATTAAATCTTCTCCGGTTATCCAATCAACATAACCAGGTGGCATATAATACCCATCACCATCAGGATCAGGGGCATCCATTTCAGTTGCATTAAGACCTATTGAACTCCAGGGATAGGCAAAATACCAAGTATCATCATTAATTTCTGCAGTCCCATTATCATCATAATAATCTTGATAATCACCATCCCAAACATCATCATTGAGTCCAATCCAAATATTGGCATGAACACCTTGTAAGACGCACTCAAAATCTTGATAATAGAATCCACCATAATAATCATCAGAAACAGGCACAGTCCATGTGTTTCCAGTATCGGGAATTGCGCCTTCCATTATTTTTCCTTCTAGAAATGGTGTCCCATCGATTCCTTCTAATTCTCTTTCTGAGTCAAAGGATAACCTCCCGTTAACAGGCTTTTTTACAAACTCGTCATTGAATATTATATCATTCTCATTTTCTGATATCTCTATATTCGTATTTGTTCCAGTTGTATACAATACCATTGAAATGCTAACAGTATTTACCAACGCAATAGCAATTAATAATACCAAATATTGCTTTCTTCTCATTTCTTTATCAACTTATATATTTTTTATATATAATATTTTCAATTCTAAAATATCCATTATTTTCCTCAAGAATAATGAAAAATTTTAAATATTCTCAAAATGACTTGAAATATATTGAAAATTTCAAGGCTTTCGATTATTGAAATATGTGATACTTTATTATTTAAAATTTTCTATTTTGTCATATTACAATAGTGAAAAGAATAAATACCCCATTAACTTAATTGGACTTAACTGTAGATTATTATTAAAGATTTGAATCTTTACGTTGTTAATTAACCTTAAATAATTAATAATTTGTAATATTTAATAAATTGATGAATCAACAAGAAATAAGGCCATTGAATATCAAAGATATCTCATTTATCAATAACATCAAATCTATTGCTGTAATTGGACCTTCGAAAAAACGAGAATACTTTTTTTTAAAAAATCATGCCCAATATTTTAAGGGCCCAGTGTATGCTGTTCATCCTAAGAATATTGAAATTCCCAACTTTGATAAGAAAAATATTTTTCCCTTAATAGAAGAAATTCCTGGAGAAGTTGATTTTGCTTTTATAGCAGTTCCACCATCTCAGGTTTTAAAGACAATAGATGCATGCGTTAGAAAAAAAGTAAAATTAGTTACTGTTTTTACTTCTGAGTTTTCTGATTCTGGAACAGAAGATGGTGTTGCTTTAGAGAATGAATTGTTGAAACGGGCACAAAATGAGGTAAGAATTTTAGGACCAAATGGAATGGGATTATTTTATCCCAAATTGGGTATAGCATGGAGACCAGAATTTCCAACCACTCCAGGAAATATAGGCTTTATTGCACAATCAGGTGGGATATGCAATATTGCGATATATGGTGCAGAGGGATTAGGCATTAATTTCTCTAAAGTATTTTCGTTTGGAAATGGAGCTGACTTAGATTTCGTAGATCTCCTTTATTTTTTAAGTAATGATCCAGAAACAGATATTATTTTATGTTATCTCGAAGGTATTAAAAAAGGAAGAATTGATGATTTGAAGAAAGTTCTTGAACAAAACAAAAAACCAATTATAGCATTAAAAGGGGGTCAATCGGAAACAGGTTCTATTGCCGCTAAAACACATACCGCTTCAATTTCAGGGGATAATCGGCTTTGGAAAGCTCTCTTCAAACAGTTTAATATAATTGATGTTGAATCTTTGGAACAATTACTAAATGCTGCTCTATTAATAGATTACTATGGGATTTTTGAACTAAATAACTTAGCAGTTTTTAGTATTAGCGGAGGTTATGGAGTTATTTTAGTTGATCTGATTGAAAAAGCTGGAATGAACGTACCTCCATTCAGCTCCGAAATTCAAGATAAGTTAAATTCAAAATTCTTTATGCCCGGTACAAGTTCAAAAAATCCATTAGATTTAGCGGCACAGTTTTTCTATGGAGATGTTGTAAAAGATATTATAGATCTTGTGTTATCAGATAGAAATATTGATGGTTTAATCTTAGATATGCCAAGTTTCTATTTGAAACCTGTACTGCATTCAACAGATAGCCAATTTTTTGAATCTCATATGATAGAAAGCCTAAGTTTAGCACATAAACACAATAAACCAGTTATCCCTATTATTCAACGTTTAAATCACCCAGAGGAAAGAGACCAATTATCTAAGAAGTTAGCTAATAGAAAAGTCCCTGTTTTTGGAGATCCATTTGAATTTATTCCTCTATTGTCTAAGATTTCAAATTATAAAGTAAAGAGTATAAAAAAGTAAGTATATTATTATCATTCTTTTTTTAACATTTTATTAGCAGATTTTACATATCATGATATAAAATGTGTCTTTAACAGATTTGAATTTCCAGTTGAGATCAAATTATTTTCCATATTACGAATTTCCGTATTTGTGTATAATATATTTATTCCATCACGTATAATTTCACCAATTACTCTTACCGTTCTGTCAAGCTGATAAAATTGATATAGAGTGATATATTTCATCATATTGACTTGCATCTCGAACAATGCGTTCCTTAAACTCACGGAGTCTAATATTTTTAACCTCTTATGGAGATATTTTTCTGCAATATTAATGGGAGCTTGAATTTGGCGGTTAATAATAAATCCGCAATGTTTACAGACAAAAGTCTGAGTTTTACAACTTATAAGTTTTCCACATTTCAAGCATCTTTTAGAGGTATTTCTGGGATTTTCATACTCAACGAGATGCCCCGTTGAGGTTGCTTTATACTCAAGATATTGCTGAAATTGTTTAAAATTCCAGCGATTTAATCTTCGTCTCA